>ERZ1673702.84-NODE-84-length-145971-cov-15.198039_pt1 | contig 145971 bp, 116 predicted proteins | sample MGYA00580232_ERZ1673702 | MGnify/ENA primary metagenome ERZ1673702 (study PRJEB41218, sample SAMN15661792) | gut metagenome | host: Homo sapiens | place: Canada: London | collected 2015-08-20/2019-03-30 | study: EMG produced TPA metagenomics assembly of... | reverse complement strand
CGTGGTCAACGTGAGCGATAATGGCAACGTTGCGCAAATCGTTACGAACCATAAATTTCTACCTCTCTATTTAAAAAGACTCATAAAATACGAACGAACGTCATACAATCCTAAGTTTATAACAGAACAGGGTGGTTTGTCAAGATTGTATAAAAATTTTTTCTGCAATTCAGCATTATGCCCGTAAACTTCCCGCAGATTTGTGCGGCGTGTACCTTAAAAATATGCTATACTAAAACCATAAAACGAACCGGAGGTGTTTTGCATTGAAGCTGACATTTTTAGGCGCGAACCACGAGGTGACCGGCAGCTGCACCATGCTGGAAGCGGCGGGGCAGCGTTTCCTCATCGACTACGGCATGGAGCAGGGCAAAAATGTGTACGAGAACCAGCCCTTGCCCGTAGCCCCCGGCGAGATCGACTTTGTGCTCATCACCCATGCCCATATCGACCATACCGGTCTTTTGCCGTTGCTGGCGCACAATGGCTTCCGGGGCAGGATCTACGCCACCATCCCCACAGTGGAGCTCTGCGGCATCATGCTGCGGGACTCGGCGCATATTCAGGAGTTTGAAGCCGAGTGGAAAAACCGCAAGGGCAAGCGCGCCGGCGCAGAGCCGGTGGAGCCCATGTACACCATACAGGATGCCGAAGCCGCCTGCCGCTTGTTCCGGGGTGTGGAGTACAGCAAGCGTATCGAGCTTGCCCCGGGCATCGAGGCACGGTTCGTGGACGTGGGGCACCTGCTGGGCTCTGCCAGCATTGAACTGTGGATCACCGAGGGCAGCACCACCACAAAGCTGGTGTTCTCCGGCGATATCGGCAATCTGGAGCAGCCCATCATAAAGGACCCTACCTACATCCAACAGGCAGACTATGTGTTCATGGAGTCCACCTACGGTGACCGCAACCACGCCCCACGGCCGGACTATGTGGCAGAACTGGCAAAAATTTTGCAGCGCACCTTTGACCGGGGCGGCAACGTGGTGGTGCCCAGCTTTGCGGTGGGCCGCACGCAGGAGATGCTGTATTTTTTGCGGGAGATCAAGGAAAAAGGCCTTGTCAAAGGACACGGCAACTTCCCGGTCTACATCGACAGCCCGCTGGCCACCGAGGCTACCCGCATCTTCCGGGATACAGACCCCGACTGCTTTGACGCCCAGACCCGTGCGCTGCTGGAAAAGGGCATCGACCCCATCAACGTGCCGGGGCTGCGCATCAGCGTGACCAGCGATGACTCCCGCATGATCAACACCGACCGCACGCCCAAGGTCATCCTGTCCGCCAGCGGCATGTGCGAAGCCGGACGCATCCGCCACCACCTCAAGCACAACCTGTGGCGGCCGGAATGTACCATTCTGTTCGTGGGCTTTCAGGCCGTGGGCACCTTGGGGCGCACCCTCATCGAGGGAGTGGACTCGGTTAAGCTGTTCGGTGAGCCCATCGAGGTAAAGGCCGAGATCTGTCAGCTGACCGGCATGTCCGGCCACGCGGACAAGGACGGTCTGCTGCGCTGGGTGAACGCCTTTACGGAAAAGCCCCGGCGGGTGTTCGTGATCCACGGCGAGGACGAGGTGGAGAACCGCTTTGTGGACACCCTGACCGAGCAGGGCTTTACCGCCTGTGCACCCTACAATGGTGCGCAGTGGGCCATCGGTGCCGAGGGTGCAGTCTGCCTGCAGGAGGGCACAAAGGTCCGTGTGGAGCAGAGGACAGGCGAGGGTGCAAACCGCGCCGCTACCGTGTTCCAGCGGCTGCTCAGCGCCGGCAAGCGCCTGCTGCGGGTCATTGAGCACAACGAGGGTGGCGCCAACAAGGATCTGGCCAAATTTGCTGATCAGATCAACGCTCTGTGCGACAAATGGGACAGGTAATGTTGCGGCCTTTTGCGGCAGAGCAGCCCGGGAAAAACGCAGCTGCGTCAAAAGCTTCCGGGCACACTGCACCGCTGAAAAAAGAGGAGAGATTTTTGTAAAAAACCGTTGACAAGCGCCCCTCCGGCTGGTATAATAACCCATGTTGTCAGGCATGAGGATAAACATCTGGGGGTTTAGCTCAGCTGGGAGAGCGCTTGCATGGCATGCAAGAGGTCACCGGTTCGATCCCGGTAATCTCCACCAGAAAGAAAAGCACTGCACAGGAATGTGCGGTGCTTTTTTGTTGTGTCTGCCCAGCTATGCAGCTGCTAAATTCATGCTGGACATTTGCGGAAAGTTATGGTATAATTCTTTCTGCAATTGCGGGTATAGTACATCGGCTAGTATATCAGCCTTCCAAGCTGAGGAGGTGGGTTCGATTCCCATTGCCCGCTCCATGCAGAAAAGGCGCTGATTCGTAAAGAATCAACGTCTTTCTTTATCCTCTGGCCCCACTTTTGGCCCCACTTCGGATTTTGAAAGGCAAAAAGCCCTTGCAAAATCCAAAAAGAAAAGAGCCGGGCGGCTGCCTTCCAGCAGCTTCCCGGCTCGAATTTTTTCAGTCCCAGATGTGCTCGTCAAGATACGCTTTCCATTCAGCGTCTGCATCTGCAAGGGCCTTCTCGTAGTCATCACCATTGATGATGCGCTCCAGAGCCTTCTTGTATGCGCTCGCCTGAACATAATTGGCGGCAAGCGAACCGGCTTCAGCCTTGCGGTATGCTGCGGCGCGGGGGTATTTCTTCCGCATGGCATCAATGTCTTCAGGGGTAACGGAAGGCTTGCTCGGAAAAATTGCATCGTCATTTTCAATGGCCCGGTTGAACGCTTCCCGATAATTCAGCAGAGCCTCGTTCGCGGCTTCCAGCTCTTTCAGGCCCTCAATGGCGTCAATCTTCGCTTGCCGGTCTGCCGCGGCTTTCTTCTCGGCCTCTTCCTTTTCAATTAAGAAAGACAGGATTTCAGGCTTGTGAGCCTTCACATAGGCGGCATACGCCGGTGCATCAGACTTACGCACGGAGGTGGTACCCACCTTATCACCCAAGCGGAAGGTGTGAGTGGCCTGCACAAACTCCTCGATGTTCATCTTCTCATACTTCATTGTTCGTTCCTCCTGCCCTTCGGGGCATCATATTATTATACCGCCCAGAGGCGGCGCATCAGCATGGATGGCGCAGGGCCATCACTTGACAACCCTCCCGGCGCGGTCAGTCAACGCCATCAGGAAGTCAAGCTCTTTCGCCCTCAGCTCGCAGCCGCCGAACAAGACACCAACGGCCTGCTTGACAGTATAGCGAACAAGAGCATCAGCCACAGCATAGCCAGCCACAGGAGCCTGTGCGGGCTTCTGAGCAACCGCAGCCGGAAAGCGGATGGAGTTATCGGCATCAGGCTGCTCTACATCAGCAGCAGTGTCGGCAGCATCCATGTTGCCGCAAGCCTCAGGCACATCGGCGGTGATGATGTGCTCTTCGGTGGCAGGCTCGCCATCGACCAGCTCACGTTCTGCGCGGTAGACGCAGGCCATGGAATAGTGGTCAGGAACAATGTACTCACCGTTGCTGTCCTCATACAGCTTTGCGCGGCGGGTTTTGCCATGACGCTCAAAGACAACAGTCTTCGGGGTGCGCTTGACGATCTTGATAACGCTCAGGGTCTCATGGTCACAAGCATACTGGTCGTAATAAGTGTGGCCGACTTCAAAACGCTTCATCATGGTAAGTACCTCCTTAAAGTACATCAATTCTTGTTTACATCCCTTGTTCTGAGGATATAATACCACGATGAGGGTATATTGTCAATAGAAAAGATACTCTTTTTTGAGGATTTCGTATTGCTAAACGGGATAAAACCTTGTATAATAGGATGCAGAAGGGAGGCCGTAAAATGTCAGCGTCAAAAGTTATCAAGCAGCTCATGGCTGAAACAGGAACCACCGTCCGGGAACTTGCCGCCGGTATGGGCTGCACCCCCCACAGCTTCAGTAACAGGCTCTGCCGGGGCACATTCACCTATACGGACTATTTGAAAATTGTATCGCTCATGGGTTGCACAGTCCAGACGGTGACCAGCACCGGCAAGGCATTCCAGAACGACTACGAGCCAGACGCGCCGGAAGAGCAGGCAAAATAAAAAAATCCCCCCGCTGTACCTACATATACCTCGCGTGGAACGTGAGGCTTCGGTATCAGCAGGGGGATTTTCGTCTAATATAGTGGCCTTTCGTCTTAAACCGGGTACGGTTGAGAGGAAGGCCCTGCCGCCGCAGCAGCCAAATGAAAAATCAAGAGTGAGCAGCCCCACAGGGCCGCCCACTCTCTACAAAGGCTCGCAGCCTTTCAAGTGAGTACATCTTACCAGAAAATTGGCCGAATTGCAATAACACGGCTTTTTAGCAGGCTTAATGCTCAAAAATGGCCGTTTTTGTACAGATTTGGGGTTTAAGTTCGACTTTTTGGGCCTCTTAGGTAGAACTCATTCCCCGGACCATTTTCGGCACCTCACGAAAAAGGTATGTCTGCGCGGCTCCACGAAAACATCAATAGCCGGACTTCTTCACCCGGTCGTAGGTCTTATCGCCCTCCAGAGCTGCGTGGGTGAAGCTGTTGTTCTTCCACCACGCCACAAGGGCAGCCACCGTGGTAATGCCAGCCGTTACCAGCTGTTCCACAGTTTCGCTTTCGATGGGAAGCACAGGCTTGCCCAGAGCAGACAGCACCTGATTGGTCAGGGCGAGCATCAGGCAAGCGGTGCGAGCGATAGTACCAGCGGAAATTTTGGTGTTAGACATAGTTTTGTTCCGTCCTTTCTGAATCCATACATCGGTGTCATGGATGGGGAGGGCCTTGCAGCGGTTATACAGCTCCGTTCCAGTCCCATTGCCACCCAACGTGTGATAGCTACGATAAAGATATTCGATATTTTTCAGGCCGGGCGTGTCGATAAAACCCTGCTTCAGGTAGAAGTGACACGCCTGATAAATACGGTCATGCAAGATGGCAAGCAGGCCCTCTTTCATGGCCTTGTACTTTACCACTACGGCGATGAATGCGCCGCTCAGCAGGCCGAAGGCCCACTCTGCCCAGTATTCGAGGATGAATCGCCACATTGGAATCACCCCCAATTACAGATATTTGTCAGCCCCTGAAAGAGCCGTCCAGCTCTTTGGGCCGCAGATGCCATCAGCAACAAGGCCATGCTTGCGCTGGGCATCCATCAGGGCAGCAGTGGTGCCGGGCCCAAAACTCCCGTCAGCTTTCACCTTCAGCAACTTCTGGAGCATGATGGTTGCGCTGCGGTTTGCAGCTCCAGAGCATCCCTGTTTGATGGTCGGCAAGATAAAGGCATTGTAGGTGGTGCTGGGGTACTGGCCCGGCGTGGTGCAGAGCCATGTGGCCTTGCCGCCCCGCGTGTCGGTGTGTACGATTGCCGCCTTGCTGTGCCAGTAGATACCAATACCACCGAACCCTGCTTTCTGGGCCAAAATGCCCAGCGCAACCGGGTTGACGGAGCGATTGTCGGTTCTCCAGTCAGCCGCGATGCCATAAAGGTGGCGGCTCTGCTTGCTGCCTCCAACATCTTTGCTGGCGTTGTGCTTCACGCAGCGGTAGCCAGAGGTGACCTTGACCTTTTTGCCGAGCTTGTCACGAAGGATCTGCATCTTCTCCACAAGCTCCCTGTCGATCATCTGCGCCGTGCATCCGCACGGGCACTCGAACTCATAGAGAGAAAAATTCTTCGTCAGCGCAGTCTTGTCACCGCGCTGGAAGGTTACGATGTCCAAATAATCATCTCCTGTTCTCGCTGGCCAGAGGGCAGCCATGCGCACTGCATCCAGCTACCAGAACAGCAAACTCACCGCGCTCCTCAGAGGTGTCGGTGCCGGCAGCCTCCAGCAGTGTGAGCAGCTTTTCACACAGGTCTGGCCAGCTCATCTGTTAGCCCTCCTGCTCTTTTTCCAGCAGCTTCCGGGTCAGCTCCCGCACCTTGGCCGGAACCTCGTCAATAGTCATCTTGCCAAGCTTGATCTGAGTGGCATAGAACTTCGCCAGTTTATTCAGCATCCAGAATCACCTCCGCGAGGGCCGCAACAGCGTCCTCCATAATGCTCACGCGCTCGGCCAGAGTGGGCAGGCCCTTACTCTCGGCATCGTCATCCTCAGCTTCGTCCTCAGTTTTACCGCTGGCGATGCTCCACCAGTAGTCGAACTTCGCTTCGACTTCCTCAGCAGTCACGGTGCCGCGGTAGCGGTGCTGAACCTCCTCGCAGCCAAAGCCGGTGGTTTTCACCTCAGAGGTCTGGCCTTCCTCATCGGTCACGGTGTTGGTCACAGTACACTCGGCAATATCGCGGCGCAGAATAATATCCGTGCCGGTGCTAACCGGGTACACCTCAACAGCCGCAGGCTGCTTCTCGTAAAATTCTTTGCTCATGCTTGATGATCTCCTTCCTGTTGTGCTGGCTCACGCTCACACGGGCAAGCTGCAGCAGCTTAGAAAAACTATATTTAACAGAGAAGTGGACACTATCGGAATACTTCACCCAGCCTTTGTAGGCGGCTATGCGGGCAGCTCTCCACCACGGAAGAAAGCCCAGCCTCTGCACATCATCCCACGCCCTCAAGGTCTGCCTGCGGATACGCTGGAACACGCGGCCTCGGATGATGGTGTAAGTCCTACGGACCACAAAGCCCATCATGTCCACGCCATCGGTACGCTGGCAGCATCCAGCTTTCCGGCGTTCCTTCATGGCCTTTTCTTCCTCGAAAGAGGCGATGTGATAGACTTGCCATGCGGGTTTGAGATTCAGGCCGAGGGTAGCTTTCGCCCATCGTGTAGCCTTCTTGATGACCTTCACAAGTTGTGAAAATCTGCCGTAGATTGAGGTATCATCCGCATAGCAGACAAGAGCCTTGACATAGCGGTCAGACTTCCCACGGCGGCACTGTTCGAGGCTCAGGATGTAGCGGAGAACATAGGACATGACGTAGTTGAAGAGCCATGTGGAAAGATAAGAGCCAATGCAGAGATGGCCGCCCGGATAGTTCTCCATCAGGGCAGCCACGAACCACAGCAGCACCTTATTTTTGCCAATATCCTTGCGCAGCAGCCTCATCACGCACTCGACAGTTACGGAAGGGTATGCCTTTTTGACATCCCCTTTCGCAACATCAGTCTTGCCAGTGAGCTTTTTTCGCAAGATGCGCTCTATCTTCCGTTTGCCAAGGGCCTGCCCCCTGCCGGGAACGCTGCCATACTGCACAGGCAGGAACTTCGCACGGAACAGAGGATGTAGAGCCTCCACCGCGATGTACTCCATAACCTGTTGCTTGGGGCTTTCTTGGCAAATATCCCTCAGCTTTTGGGTCAGACCATCCACTCGCTGAAAACAGCGAATCGGCAAAAGATTCAGGTCACGCCTCACAATGCAGGCGGTCAGCTCCTCATCATAAGCGCGGATGGCGCGGGCAGTCTTTGGCATACAGCCATGCTTGTCCAGTCGTTCGAGGGCCAGCTCCTTTTTTGTGATATAACCTGTCTTTATCAGCTCACGCCGAAAGTCAGCTCTGCCCAGCTTTCCCTTGCTAAAAGCTCGGAAAACGGCAGGCAGATTGAATTTTGCCGATTCAACATTTACCTCGGCGGGTTTGCATTTCGATATCGTGGTATTTCCACCTTTCTGATAAAAAGCATCTGGTTGCTATCAGCAGCCTTCCCTTGCGGTACCAGCCGCTGCCGGTTTCAGGCAATTTTCGCACATAAGCGAGGATACTGCGGTGCAATGAAAGAGAAACGCCCATTTCTAACCTTGCATCCAGTTACGCCCAGAGAGCCGTTCCAGTTCGCGTTACCCAGCGAATTGTTCGAGTTGCGGCAGGCCACGCCGCAGTTGCCACCGTCATTGAGGTTACTCCAGAGCCAACCGGCACGGAGACCAGAGGCAGCGGGATTGACATTGAGGCCAGCTCCCTGACACCGCAGCACCCTTTTCAGGGCTTTGCAAAATCCTGAGAATGCAGTTACGCTAAAGAGGGGCTTGCGGCCCCTCTTGTCCGGGCGGTGCCGGACAATTCACCCTGCTCGTTACCCGTTCAAACCATCCGCGCCCAGAGAGCCAGCCCAGTTCGCGTAACCCAGCGAACCGTCCGAGGCGCGGCAGGCCACGCCGCAGTAGCCACCGTCAATGAGGTAACTCCAGAGCCAACCGGCACGGAGACCAGAGGCAGCGGGAATGACATAGAGGCCAGCTTTACAGCCGACACCGCTGCCGGATGCGTTTACGCCGGAAGGCCACTCAACATCGCCGCAGTCAGTGTCCTCAATCCACTGCCAACGCCAGTTGGTGTTGTCTTTCGGGAAGGTCAGGGTGAGGCCCTCCTGCTTGACATAATCCTCAGTGACAGCCGTGCCAGATACCTTGCTCTGGTCCTTGCAGACGTAGCAGTCGAGGGTGAAGTCCTCATTGGAATCCTTGCCCCACTGCCAAATCTCGTCACTGATAATCAGGTAGGAGCCATTCTGAAACTCGATCTTCTGGAGCAGGCCCGGTTCCTTGCCAGAGGTAGCACTGTACTTGCTGCCATCGGTGCCCTGCACATCGTCATTCCAGCCGGAGAAGTAAGGCATGGTGCTGAGCAGGGTCTGGTCCTTCACGGTGTCAAAGGCTTCTGCGACATCCACATAGACAGCAGAATACTGGGCCTCCTCAATGGTGACAGGCTCAATGGCGGTGATGCGAACCTCGGTTGCAATATCGTGGACATCAGCCACGTTGCGGTCAGTGGAGCCGTCCGTATCAGTGCCGATGGAAATAGCACTGCCGACAAACAGGTTTGCAGCCTGTGCGGTAGTCAGAATAAAGCGTTTTGCACCGGTCTCAGCCACGGCTGCCTTGTACTGGTAGTTGTAGGAGGAGCAGCCTTCAATGGTGCCGGAGTTGCCCTTCTTGGCGTACTTCAGGCGCATCATGCGGTCGAGGAACTTCGCAATGGCTCCAGAAGCACCAGAATACTGGGTGCCGCGGGTGCGCCACAGAGCTACGCCAGAGGTATGGCTGGTGTAGTTGATGGGGGCCAGACCGGTGCCGCAAGATGCCTTGCCGCCAACCTTACCGGCATAGTATTTCGGGTGGGCCATATATGCGTATACATGGCCGGTACGGTCCTTGCCCTCACGCCACTGCTTGAAACCGGTGGTCTGGTGGCACTTCATCTGGAGGTGCTGGTATCCATTCTCGCGCCACTCGCGGACGAAGGTGTTCTTCTGGAGCACCCAGCACAGATGTTCGCCAGAACGCACATCGTCCAAATCGTCGATATGCTCGACATAGAAGATTTCGTGGCTGCCGTCCTCCTTCTTTTCGGCGGCAACTTCCAGACACCAGAACTGCGGAAGGTGTGCAAAGTCATCGCGGCCCGGAGTAGAGGCAGTAGACGGAGTGCAGACAAGGCCCACACTGTCATCGGTCAGCTCACCAATGGCAGAGGTGCTGGTGGGGTACAGCGGAACGGTGCAGCCGTGAACGCGGTCATCCTCCAGCACATTGCCGAACCAGCGTTCCAGCATCTGCACTTTGGTGTACTTGGTGGAATCGTACTGGGCCTTCCACCACTCCACGAACAGGCTGTCCACCTCATCCTTGGTAGTAGCGCAGGCCACCAGATGTTTGTAGCACAGGTCAGCCGCGCCGGGAGTAGAGCAGCCCGCAGCAGCGGCGCGCTGGATTGCGTTCAGCTGCTTCAGCGTGGTATCACGAGGGAAATTGATAACGGTATCTGCCATGTTTTAGTCCTCCTTAACGATGAAGTTCAGGCCGCCATCGGTGGTGTCGTAGACGGCCTGCACCTTACGGTTTTCGATGGCGATAATACGCCGGTGGTTTTCGGCCGTGTTTGCCATCAGCTGCTTCGGGGCCTGATTGATATTATCGGCGTGGTTCGTATCGGTGGTTTCGGTGATCTCGATAGAATCAGAATACGCCGCGGTCTTGGGGTCAACGGTGTACTTTTTCATGCTGCATCCCTCCCGGCTCAGAAGACATCATCCAGAGTGTAGGTCGTCTGGATGTCATCGTCCTTGCCCTTGGCGGTAAAGGTCTTGATGCAGACCAAATCACCGGCGGCATCATACAGGCCGATTTCGCTGATGCTCTTTCCAGCCAGCTCGCTCTCGCTCAGGGTACACTCATAACGGATAGAGGTGTCAGACAGGACACTATACCCGTCAATCGCCTTGCGGTACAGCTCAGCGGTCAACTTCGTCTGGTTGTCAGTAGGAGGAACCACGGCCCCCTTGCTGTCAACGCCGCCAGAACCAAAAGCCATGCCAACGATTTTGGGCAGGGTGATGATGCCCGCTCTCGCCTGCACCAGCTTCTTTCTGGCGGTCTTGGTGATAATCACATTTTTTGCCATCAGATAGCCTCCTTGTGGTATTCAGAATCTAAAATCCTTGTGCCATCCAGACGTAGGGAACCGTCCATGTACGCAAGGTCTTTCCGGGTTATAACAGTGACGTTCTCCATTTCCTCGGCCATGCGGGGAGCGGAGACCGCCACAGCAGCGGCAACAGGCCACGGCTGCCGGGATTTATCCAGCAGCTCACTGCCATCCAGCTTTGCGGAGCCGTCCAGCTTCAGGGTTGTCCAGAAGTGGACTTCGCCCTCGTACTTCATCCGGCCTGCATAGGATTCAGACAGCTCAGCCCTGAGCGGAATCCTCAGCCGGTGGATGAGAGCATCATTCTGGGTGACGAACTGGCCCAGCCTGTACTTGATACTGGCAGGCCATTCCTGCCGCGACCAGAACAGGCCCTCGGAGCCATCCAGCAGCACAGAGCCATCGAGCCGCAGGGCAGGCCAGAAATACACGGCCATGCTCTGCTGCACTTGCGGGCGGGTGTACTGCTCAGAAACTCCATACTGGAGGTAAAACCTCAGCCTGCTCAGGTCAACGCTCTGCGGGGTGTAAAACTCGCCCTGACGATACATCAGGCCCAGCCGCAAATCATACTCGCGCATGGAATCCAGCAGCATAGAGCCATCGAGATGACCGCTGCCATCAAGTAAAGCCGCCCTCCAGAACGGAATGGCGGCTTTGATATTGATATTTCGCAAGAGCATCTGCTCCAGAGTAGAGCTGTCGAGAACGGTGTCCACGCGGTCAATCATCGTATAGGTCGTGTGGGACTGCTTGGCAGCATCCAGCAGCCTTTTTACGGCCTTGGTATTCAGGCTTCCTTCGCCCACGAACACCGCGATAAAGGTATTGGGATGGCTCACCTTGTAGCCATACTTGCCGCCATCGTGGATGTCGCAGATGTTTGCCCAGAACCCCGTGACATTGGCAAGCATGGTTTCCATGCGGTAAGGGGTCATCGGGGCGCGCTGGTCGCGCTTCTCATAGATGAGCTTCCTGCGCTCATCGTAGGAGAGGTAGTCGCGCACAGGCAGCCCCCACTTGACTTCGTGGTACATCAGGCCCCACGTTGCCGTTTCGGGGAAGAACTGCAGGGGCAGCTCCTCAGCAATCAGCTTTTCGGCCTCGTCATATTCAAGGCCCATGACCTGATACAGCCACTTGCCAACATAGGACTTGTCATAGAAGCCGGGGGTGACCGAGGCCAACATTCGCTGGGCACTCTCACTGGTGGGAAAATTTTCGAGGTCAACTTTTTTCGCCCTCATCCTGCTGCACCTCCTAGCTGAAACTTACCGTGCCGGTGGCAGGGTACTCGATATTCGCCAGCGTGATGTTATTCATGCTGCCGTTCATCAGGAAGGTGGAGAAGTCTGTCACGCCGGGGATGTCAGCCAGCAGCGGGCGAACATCGTTGTAGCGCAGGACACCATTTTCCTTTGCCTCAGCATACAGAGCCTTGACCAGCTCTTCAAACTGGGAGGTGATCTCCTCAACGGTGGTATGCTCGCTGTCATAGATAAGGCCAGTACAGGTGTAGTCCACCTTCACAGTGGTGGCTGCCGCACAGGTCAGCTCGGCGCAGCCGGTAGGCAGCAGGCGGGCCGCCCGGTCAGCAGGAGACACAATGTGGTTGAACACAGCGTCCAGCAGCTCCTTGTTTGCGGGCTGCCCGTTACCGTCTACCAGAACAAGCCGAACCGTGCCGGGGCCTTTCCACGCCGGGTCAACGATGCAGTCACCAGCTCCGGCCTCTTTTGCCCACCGCTTGTAGTCGGTATCGTTGCCGAGGTAGGTCATAGAGTTGCTATACTCCACAGCAATCCGATCATAGAAGTCATCGTTGCTCTCGCGCTCAGTACCGCCGGTGATGCTCTCTTTATTGGTGATGGCCGTGATATTGTTGATGGGTTTGAGCATCAGAATCACGGTATCGGCCTTCACATTGGAGCCGGTTCCAGCTTCAACAGCAGTCACCTCGATGTCAACGCTGCCGCCCTCAGGGATAGTTGCGGCCTCATTCGACTGGAACTCAATCGAAGGGCCATCATCCGTGGCCGTGGTACAGAACACCGTGCCAGCAGCCAGAACCGTACCAGCAGAGCCGGTGACGGTCACAGTGCCAGTAGCACGGGCAGCCTCGTGACGGGTCAGGTGGACTTGCTGGCCGTGGAGGTCGAGCCATTCATCCCACGCGAATTGCGGGAAGGCAATCATGAGGGCGCGGGCCAGATGGAAGTTGATGAGTTCGGCCTTCTCCAGAGCAGCCGGGCGCGTCATATCGTAGGGGAAGCCACCGGGCATATCGTCAATATCATCGGGCAGCTCGGCCATCATCCTGCGGTGGATTTCATCAGCCGATGTGCCCTCCATGAAGTCCGGGGTATTAAATTCAGGCTGCGTAGTGCATCATCTCCTTTCGGTCAGATTGAAATTTGGAACTCGCCCCAGTTTACGCCCTTCACCACGCAGGAGCAGTGCAGCTCGTCACCGCTCCAGCTAAACTCGAAGTTACGGACGTATTCTGTGCGAGGGTTGACCTTCAGGGCCTCGGTGATGGTGCGCTCCACCATAGACTGCGCCACCTCCCGGTCATCGTCCTTCACGGCTTCCATTTCCGTGCCGATGGAGCGCGGGTATGCCAGGCACTGGTACCGCTCAGTCTGGGCCACCTTAAAGCACCAAATCATGAACGCTTCGCGCCCGTCACAGTCCAGCACCCGGTTGGAGCCATCCCGAACAAAATCGCCCGTCTCAGGGTTCCACTTCATGCTGCGGTGGTACTCCCTGTCGAGCTGCTCTTCCTCGTTGATGATCTCCGGCACCTCAAAGGTCTGGTATAACTTTTGGGCCATTGTTCCCACCTCCTTTACGAGCTGACCACAATATCAATGACAACAGCCTCATTCTGCACCCATGCCACGAGAACACGGTCACCCGGCTTCAGGCTCCGCATCTTCTCAGGCACGAGAACGTGGTGCTGGTGGGCACCTTCAGGGCCTCCACCGCCTGCGCTGCTCTGGGGCGGGTCTGGAGGGTCAGGTTGGCCGGAAGCGGGGGTGCCAATGGTTCCTTTAACGGGGCCGTGGACACCGGTCAGCGCAAAGGTCTTGTGGTCATGTTCGCCGCTGCCGGGGCTGCCAATATTCTGCGTCTTGGCAAGGATGTCGCCAACCTTCCCGTAGGTCAGGCTCCGCAGAACGTGGTATTCGCCTTTCGGGATGGGTATGGGGAAGGTATTCGTCAGCAGGCTCTCGTCATCCTTGATTTCGCCAAAGTCCAGCACAAGAGAGCTTTCGCCCTCCATCTGCTTTCCAATGCGCTTTGCAATGGTCTGCCCCAGCTTGTTTATGCCGGGGCTGGAATCCATATCCACGGGTGTTCACCTCCTAGTCGAACGTGCCTTCATCCACCCACCCGTACACGTTGCTGGAGCTGTCAACGTGTATAAGGTGCCACGGGTGCGCTCCACCATTTTTTGCACAGGAGGGGTCTTTGGTGATTTTCGCCTTTCCAGCAGTAGCTTTGTAGCCCTTCGCATCAGCATAGCTGCTGACGTAATGGGTGCCGCCGTGAAAATTCACAACGTCACCCACAGAGTGCTTGCCGCCGGTGTCTTTGCCCTCATCCGGGGCCTTCAGAAGGTCAAGTGTCATGGTCAGGCTTTCCGCATTATGCACAACGCCGCGCACATAGTAGTTGCCCTGCGATGTGCCAGCTTTCAGGCAGACGAGATACCCTTTCCGCAGCCACGGGATGTCCGGCGTATTGACAGATACCTCCTCCACAACTTTGCCGTCCTCATCGAGAATGGCCTGCGCCGCAGATTTAGCATCAGCCAGCTTTTCATCCGAGCCTCGGCGGTAGATGCGCTGCCGGGTTCCATATTGGGTGAGGCCATCCAGCGTAGCCTCCACCTTGCTTTGGCCGCTCTTGTTCTCCTGCCCGACCACCTTCACCCTCGTCACAAGGTCTTCGGTGCTGAGGCTGTTGCTGACGGAGATGGTGTTGTCCAGCTTGAAAACGTAGACATCATCATTGCCGCCAAGGGGAACAATTTCGGCCTTGCCCTTCGTGGCCCGGATAACGCACTTCTCGCCGCCCTTCTTTACGGCATCATCCAGCAGCTCCAGCATGATGTCCGAGAGGTACTTGTTTTTGAAGGTCAGCTTTCCATGCGTGGCATTCGGTCCCTTGTACTGCCCAAGGGTAACGCCCCATCCGTCCAGAATCTTTTGGATTGCGGACTGTGTGCCGGTGCCATCAGGCAGATATACGTTGTCCTGACTCTTTTGCAGCTTGTACAGCTCATCATAGCAGATACAGGACAGGTCGGAAGCAGAGTTGCGGTCTTGGGGGTTCCACTTCTCCACAAAGCCGCGGGCCACCTCACCGTTGAAGGAACCACCATCGCTGGCAGTTACCACGATAAGGCTCCCCAGCTTCACGATGCTGGCGAGCTGGCCCTTCGAGGTATCATCATTCCGGGCCTTAAAGGTCAGCCGCATGGAGATTTCCTTGTTGGCCTCCTCCCAGCCCAGAGCCTCGATATAGTTCTTGATGTTGTACTGCGTTCCATCATCACCGACAACGGAAACGCTGTACTTCAGCTTCGCAACATCGACCATGAGCAGCCTCCTACGGAATAATCAGGGAGGCTCCCGGGTAAATCCACTTGCCGCTGTCGCTACTCTTTTTGCCGTGCTTTTTGGCAGCAGCCTCAATCGTATCTTTATTGGCATCGTAGATTTTCTTCCACTTGGAGCCATCCCCGTACTGCTTCTGGGCAATCTTCCAGAGGCTGTCACCGCTGCTGACGGTATAGCTCTGGCCGGAGCCGGTGCTGGCCGCCGCAAGGTCAGTGCGCGGGTTGGTTTTCTTCACATACGAATCAGTGTTCAGCTCATCAGTTGTGTAGATTTCGAGGGGCTTTTTCTGCGCAAAAGAGATGGTGTACTTCAGGTTTCCAAACGCGCCGTACCCGGTCACATCGAAGGAAGATATGGTAACGTCAATATTCAGCCAAATATCCGTGATGATAAGGGTCAGAACAGTTTCGTTTTCGATATACTCCTCAATGATGCCGCGGGCCGTGGCCGGGAGCATCCAGAACAGCCTATTTACGATGGTTTCATTCCGGCGCGGGAATCCGAAAAATTCACCGCTCCAAGAAACCTCCGTGACATCAGTTCCGCGCGGCACCTTCACAGTACCGCGGGAAATGGTGTCGAAGGTCTGGTACTTGGCCCCGTACTTCACCTCCACCTGTTCAGGCAGAGGGGTGAAAAAAAACGGGGTGCCATCTCCTGCAGGAATCAGACAAATCATGCGTTCACCCCCTTCAGCGGCATATTAGAGAACACCTCATCGAGCTTGGTAGCCAGCTCGCCGCCAATCTCGTCTGCCATCTCTTTCATGTGCCGCCGGATAACAGCCATGATCTCATCTTCGGACTTCTCACCGCCGGTGATGTTGAACTCAGGGTTCACATCAACTTTGACGGTGACCTCAGGCCGCACGGTCACATTCTGGGAGGTAGAGGCCACGTTCTGAGTGCTGGAGCTTGTGAACGTGGTGGAATCATCGTCAGAGAACAGATTGGAGGACACAGGAGCCTCGTTTACGGTCTGAGACAGATAATCCACCGTGTCGGAGGAAAGCTCATTGTGGCGGCTCGTGTGGCCGTCATAGTAGCTGTCCGTATAGTTACCGGTCAACGGGCTTATGTAGCTGCCGGAACCAGAGCCAACCAGACCACCATTTGCATGGGCAGTCACGCCGAGGATTTCTCCAGCTTGCTGGTACAGTTCAACAGCCCGCTCGCGCCTCGCAGGAACGAGCGGAATAATCATCTCAGGGCCTTCCTCACCAACCCACGACAGCTCGCGGCCATTCACCATGCCGCCGGTTGCGTGGCCGCTGATGTTGGACGGGCTGGACGGGAACACCCCAGAGCCTCCAGCCATAATGCTGTTGTTTCTAGCAGCATACGGGAGGCGGCTGCCGGAACCAGAGCCGGAAGGCGTAGTGGTCACAACGCCGGAAGATGCGGCGTAGGAGCTTGCAACGCCACCGTTCAGCTTGATTCGCTCAGTGATGTTGATTTTTGCCTCTGTGTTGAAGTCATCCTTGAAGGCTGCATCAATTTCATTTTGAGCAGCATCCCGGGTGGCATTACTCAGGCCACTGTTTCGGATGGAATCAGCAAACGAAGCGGGCATAGAGTCCGCAACAGACTTCAGGAGCTGCACAAGGGCCGCCTGCGTTTCGGCATCCATGCCGTTCAGGTCGAACCACTCGGCGACATCAGAGTTCGTCCAGTCGGCCACGTTGGGCTTTTCCTTCAGGGCAGCGTCCATGGCCTGCTGCAGCTTCTCGGATGTCGTGCCCTTCAGGTCAGGCAAGATACCGTCCAGAGCGGAGCTGTAAGCCTCGGCAATGGAATCCAGCTGGAAGGATTCAACCCGCACCTGAAGGTCGGAGACTTGGGCATTATAGCCATCAGTCAAGGCCTGAAGCTGGCGGTTGAACTTATCTTGGTCGATGTCTCCGCGGTCAAGCTGGAGGCGAAGGTTGGTCAGATTGACCTCCAGAGCATCATCGTACTGGCTGGTCATGCTGCTGACGGTGTTCTTCAGCTCCTCCTGCAGGCTGGCAAAGGATTCAGAATCCAGAGCCGCCCCGCCGTATTTGATCTTCAGGGCATCAAACTTGGCGTTTTCCTGCGCCGTGCTCACCTGATTCGTAATATCCTGAATCTGCTGCTGCAAGCTCAGGATTTCGCTGTCGCTGTCCAGCTTCAGAACGCCGCCGTTCAGTTTGATGTTGGCATCAATGGCGGTGTTGAGCTTTTCCTTCAGCTCATCCAACTGGGCATCAATAGCGGAATAGGTAGCATCCAGACCATCCGTGTTGGCATCCTCGCCCATGATGAGCTTGAAGGCCAGATTCGCCTCGTAGTGTTTGTCCTGAAGGTAGGAAGCAGTGCTGGACAGCATCTGGTCGATGCTGGAGCGGTATTCCTTCACATCGGCTTCCGTCACAGGTGCGCCGAGGCTCAGCTTCCAGTTTTCTTTCTTCAGGTCACTGAAGGCAGACTTTACGGAGGACAGAGAGTTTGCTGCACTCTCCACAGACTTTGCATAATCATCGAACTGGCTTTCCATGCCGTTGAAGGCAATGGAGGAAGCCACATCTTTGATTTCAGTCAGGGAGAGGTGCAGGCTGCCAAAATGCTCAATGAGGTCATCAGACACGGCCCTCTGGAGCATGGTATTAAACTCTTCGGTGGTCACGGTCGTGTCCTTCAGTGCCTCTGTCAAAGACTTGGTTTTGAAGTTCACGCTATCGGTGGAAGAACCGGTGATCTCATAGACCTTCTGGAGCTTCTCGTTGGTCAGGGCCTCAGCTTCCGCGCTCTCCTGATACTCCTTTTTGACGCGCTTGCCCTCTACATACCCGGTCAGGCCGCCAATGCCAGCACCAACAAGGCCGCCGACAACAGTACCCACACCGGGGATAAAAGAGCCGAGCATGGCACCAGCAGCCGCACCAGTGGCCACGCCGCCAGCTTTCCATGCGGCAGACTGCCCATAGGCGGCCTGCTTTTCCTTATCGCTGGACTTCATAGCAGTGTAGGCGTCGATGCCGGCACTGATAAGGGTTGCGCCAGCAGTAACGGCACCGGCCACAGCTCCAGCACCTTCCAAAGCGGCCACGCCACCAGACAGGGCACCAGAGGTGCTGCCGAAGTACAGACCAGCCTTGCTGCCGCCGCCCACAGCATAGCCAACATTTGCAAGGCCGCCCAGAATGCCAGTACCAGCGACCATAGCGTTGCCGGTAGAGCCTGCGATGGTTCCGGCCAGAGACGCGCCGCCAAGGGAAGCTTGTGCGCCAAAAACGCCCTTTCCGATGGTCCAGACATCTTTGCCAACACCAACAGCAGGCATTGCAGCTTTCGCGATGATAGCAGCAGACACAACAGAGCCGAGGTCTGCGCTCTTGCCTCCCGGCAGCAGCTTTCCGGCACTGGAGAACAGGTTGCCAATGCCAGACAACAGGCCGTCTTTGATGGTGTCAAAATCGAAGCCATCAGCAAAGCCCTGAGCAAAAGCCTTGCCAACAGATGCACCCTCATTTACGGAATCGGACACATCAATGCCCAGCAGCATCATCAGCCCAGCACCAATGCCAGAGCCAATGCCGCGGCCAACATCTCCGGCAATATTGGAGACCATAGACTTGCCGGTGTTCTTCCACCATTCGCTGAAAGGCTCAGCAACGATTTCATTCCACGCCAGCTTTACACGCCCGCCAAAGTCGGCATTCTGCCACTCATCGGACGCGGTCAGGTCACGCATCTTTGCCTGCATGACATCGTATTTGCGGTCAACGAAGTCCATAAAGTCGTTCAGGGCAGCTTCGACATCAGGCATGGCGGCGGTCAGGCCGTCTGCTACATCCCTGACGTAGTGATTCAGGCGGCTGCCAAAGCTGATTTTTACACCATCCACAGCAGATTGCAGCAGCGTGATGGAGCCAGACAGGTTGTCGAGCTGGGTGTCAGCCATGCGCTCGGACGCGCCAGCAGCATTGTCGATGGCGTTGGCCAGCTTGTTATAGTCGGTCTCGGAGGCGTTCAGAATGGCCAGCAGTCCCTTTTGAGAGTTTGTGCCGGCAATGGCGTTCGCAACGCTTGTTTTCTGCTCATCATTCATATTGGCGGTAGCATCGCGTAGTTCTTCCATGACATCCACCAAAGGACGTGCGTTGCCCTGAGCGTCAAAGAACTTGATGCCAAGTTCCTCCAGAGTATCACGGGCATGGTGCGTATTTGTGGAAAGTCTTGTCATGATGGAGTTGAGGGCAGTACCAGCCATGGAAGCTTTGATGCCGCTGTTTGCCATCAGGCCAGTCATCAGGGCAACATCCTGAACGGAGTAGCCCAGAGAACCAGCCATAGAAGCCGCAAACTTGAATGTTTCGCCCATCATGCTGACATTCGTGTTCGCATTGGAAGATGCAGCGGCCAGCACATCAGAGAACATTCCTGCATCGGAAGCCTTCAGGCCGAAGGCGGTCAGGGCATCCGTTACGATGTCAGAGGTCGTGCCAAGGTCTTCGTTCGCGGCAGCGGCCAGCTGCATAATACCGGAGATGCCATCCAGCATATCTTCCGTTTTCCAACCGGCCATGGCCATGTAGTTAAAAGCCTCAGCAGAATCGGTGGCGGTAAATTTTGTGGTTGCGCCCATCTCTTCGGCCTTCTTGGTCAGCTGCTCCAGCTCATCAGAATCAGCCCTGCTCACGGCCTGCACTTGCGACATGGCCGCCTCAAAGTCCTTTTGGGTGTTGATAGTATCGGTCAGCCCCAAACTCACCCCGAAAAAAGCCCCCGCTTGAAGCAGGGGATTTTTTAACAGATTCAGCAACGTTCTAACCGGCGTGGTGGCGAAGTCCAGAGCTTTCAGGGTAAAGCTCCATGTTTTACCGGCCAGAGACTTTATACCGCCGCCGATGGTATCGAGGACAGGAGAGATGTTCTCTTTGGCCTCCAGATAAATCTGGTACTTTTCCTTGGCCCACTTTGCGAGGTTCTGCTGGGTTTTGTTGGCCTGCTCATCAAATTTCGAGACGTATTCGCGGCTCCTATCAACGGACTGGCCAGCTTTATCAGCAGCATCTCCCAGCTTCCCCAGCTTTTTGGTAGCATTGGACACACCGGGGTCGGTTTTGTCAACGGTTTCAATAGGGATTTCGATTCGGATTGTTTCAGCCATTTTCGTCCCCTCCCTTCTGCATGGATTCAATGGCTACCCGCATGGAGGCAAGCATAAAAGCCTGCACTCCGGGCGGCTTCAGGTAGAATTCGTCAGGGGTTATGCCGGTGCGCTGGAAGATGTGATGCAGCAGGCACAGCTTCCCGCCGGACTGTATCAGTTTTTTGCAACTTCCTCCAAATCGGACTCGTAGCCGCTCAGCTTGTCGATGGCATCGACGACGCGGTCTTTCTCGCCAGCCTTCAGACAGTAGTCGATGACATCCAGAGGCCCCATAATCTGGAGGCCCTGTGCAAGCAGAGCATTCCAGATGGCCTTGTTGCCCCACAGCTTCTTGCGGTCATCTTCGGTGGTTGCCTGATAGATAATCTCAGAACGGTACTTCACGCTGTAGGTGGTTTCAGGCAGCTTCATACCAAGCTGCCTGCTGCGGACATACTTGGTGTGCTTCTCCTTGCAGTCGTTATATTCAGTGGCAGTCAGAGGATGGATGTTAAAAGCAAAGAGCAGCTTGCCAGAGCGGACAATCTCAATGCGCTGGGTTTCGTTGGCAAAACCAGCGGCACCAATCAGGCCATGAATAAAGTTCTCCTCATTGGCCTTGACAACGCTCTTGGCCTCATCTTCGGTGTACTCGGTATCATCGACCTCAGGCACAGCAGCTTCGGAAGTATCAGTCATAAGGGAAACGCCTTTCTTAAAATCAGCCATCGTAAATGTCTCCTTGTCATAATATAAAAATAAACATGAGGGGAAGCTCATTGCCTCCCCTCATGCGGGTTACGGAACGGGTATCAGGTTATGCAGCCTTACGCGGCCAGCAGGCTTGCCAGCTTCGGGGGCTTGTTGACGAAGCAGTTAAACTGCCGCTTGATGGTATCGCCCACGGTGTAGTTCTGGATGTCGATATCGCCATCAGGCAGAACGTCACGGTACATGACGCGCTCCTCATCGCCATCGCGGCCACCCAGAGCACCCTGAATGTTCCAGCGGGGAGATTCGCCGATTTCCATGGCCGCCATCACATCGGTGAAGAACTCCTCACTCATAATGGTGATAGCAGAGAAGCTCAGGGTGACGGTATAGCTACCGGGAGTAGCGTGTTCCTGCATATCGCCCAGCACCTTGTACTTGGAGTTGGCGAAGTTCACAGTGGATTTGAAGGTTTCGATATACGCCACCATCACGCCGTTCTCGTTATAGACAGAAGCGTCCTTGCCAGAACGGGTGCGGCGGGAATCGCTCGCAGAAGAAGTGTTACGCATTTAGATTTCCTCCTCTCACTCGCTGTCCGTGGTTGCGAAACGGAACAGGAAGTCGGTGTAGATGTGCTCGGCAGAATCCTTGTCGATAACATCAATCTGGAACCATGCGCTGTCACCGTTGGGGATATACGCAGGGTTCAGAGCAACGGTGCCAGAAACCAGCTTGCTCTCGGCCACCATCTCATCGACAATGGTCTGCAGGGCACTGATAATGGCAGCGCGGCCAGCATTATCATTGTCAACCTTACCAACCATGTTGTCGTTGGTGGTATTGCAGCGGCGAATCAGCTCGTAGCGGGTCTTGGTGCGGCGAATCTTCTTCCATCCCTCGTCACGGTCAGCAGGCGGGGTGACAAGGGTGTTGATTGCGCTGTCAATCCAGACCTGGCCGGACTTGTTCATGCTCAGCACGATGCAGCCCTTCTTTTCGGCCTTAATGATCTGAGTATTGGACAGAGGCTCGCCCAGACCAGAGAAGCCGTTGATAACGGTATGGGTCAGGGAGGAACTTGCGGAAGTCGCACCGATCAGACCGGCCAGCCGGGCAGCAGTCTGATAGCCGTCCAGCATGGTATCACCATACTGTGCGGAGGCGTTCAGAACGTACATCATGCGCTCGTCATTGAAAGCAGCGGCATGGGTCATGCGGTCATCAAGAGCAGTGCCCTTTTTCTCGGCAACGACCGCGGTCATCAGGCTGCCGACATCCATCATGCGGGACATGAAGGACTGCACCAGCAGATGCACGGCATTGTCCTCAGTGTCCACGCACAGGGTATTGATCTCGAAAGGCTCCACCAGCTCCAGAGCATCGGAATACGCACCGTTGTTGACGGTGGGATTCGTGCCGGCAGTAAACAGGGTCTGAGATACATCAGCCAGCTCTTTGGCGGTCTGGCCGGTCTTGACGGTGGCGATGAAGTTCTTGGAAGCAGCAAAGGCCTCGACCAGTGCGCCAGCCTCGCCAGCACCGGCCTCAAACTCCACCTTCTCCACCTGTTTGGTGCCGGAGTAGATGATGCACTCCTTGACGCTCTCATCAGCCAGCGTCTTGCGGACGGTGCAGGTCAGGGGCTTTGCACCGGGGTATTTCGCGGTCAGGGTAACGGCAGCAGCAGGGCTTTCGCCGCTACTCTTCAGGTCGATGGTTGCGGCAGTGCCGCCAGTGCCAACGCGAACCGCAACGATGGTCTTTGCGCCACCAGCCACAGCCTGAGCAATGGCATCGGTAGTCAGAGCATCGCCAAAGATGTCCGTATAGTCCTCATCAGAGGACAGCTCAACGGCAGCACCGAGAGGGCCAAAGTCTGCGCGGAACAGAACGGCGGTCACGCCGCTCACTGCACCAGCCGTATCACCGGTGCCAGTCTTGCCGATGTGGTAATACGCACCGGGGCGAACCTTCTTCTCGCCGGGGGTATAGCTTCCAGCCATATTATTTGACCTCCTTGCTCATAAAGGCTGCCACGATCTCCTTTGCCTTGGAGAGAGGGCAGCTCTTGATATTTGCGGACTTCATGGCAGCTTCAACACACTCTTTCCGTGCGCCAAACAGTGCCATGGAATTCGCTGCGAACTCGCTGACGGTGTACTCAGCCTCAACAGGGGCCTGCACAGTGTCAGCAGCAGCGTTTTTCGTTGCCATAGGTCATACCTCCTAGTAATTGATATTGGGGTGTCTAAGTGGGTAGCCGACCGCCTTGTAGCGGAGCAGGCCATATCGCCCGGTGACGAAAATCTGTCCGTCCTTCAGGTAGTCGGATTTGAGGTTTGCAGTCAGTCGTTCCATGAACATGGGCGAATCATCCAGCATGGTGACCTCGCCATCAAGGGAGAGACTGTTGAGGACCGCCGCGGCCATCTTCAGGCGGGTGGCCCCGTCAGGACACAGCAGGGAGATGGCAATCTTCCCGTTCATCCAGACAACCGTGTTGGTTTCCTCCAGCTTCTCGATTTCGGTAAGGCGGCAGTAAAAAACCGGGGCTTCTTTCGAGGCCTCGGTTTCATCTGCCATCTTATCAATTCCCACCACGATGCTGTCCGGGTACAGGTCTTTGATGTACCGGGCCATCGCCATGATGGGGTCAGGGTCAGTCGTTTCCTGCTGGGGGTACTCCATGATGTCGAAGCGGATTTCAGAGCCAATGAGAAGCTCGTTCTTCTCTTCGGTCATCGAGAAGCCCTCAGTCCGCGCCCACGCAAAGGCGTACAGAGTGCCGTTGTCATCCTTGAGCAGGACATCTTTCAGGGCCTTCTTGACAGCCGGTTCGATAAGCTCAGGGACAGCTTCAGAATCGTTCCGGCAAATAACGGCCACGGAAAGAGTGCCAGCACTCTTGCGCTCCCCATCGGCCTGCATATCAAAATTGAACACAGCCCGCGGGTACTGCGTGGCGCGGCCCCATCCGGCTTCCCGGTCTCCCGGTGCTTCAGGGGTGAAGATAGCAGGCTGCCCAGCGTACCGCGTAAGGTATTTGGTGAGGCTTTCGGCCTCAGACAGCCGCTTGTAAATCAGGTCTTCGAGGGTCATTCTTCAGACACCTCCGCAGCCTTCAGCTCGTTCACTTCGGAGAGGTCAGCAGACCAGCGGACATCCCACTCGCCGCGCTCAACCTCAGCCACAGGAATGGCGAAGTGGTTGATGACATTCCCGATACCGGGATGGAACATGGCAATGATGGTGGTGTCCGTCACTGCCGTGACTACTCCAGTCCGGCCCTTATCCCAAGAGGCGTGTTTTGCATAGAGGGCGTAGCCCATCTTCACGGCCTCAGTATCGAACCGGGCACGGGTTTCTTTGATGATAAGCTCCATCGGCTTCCTCCGTTTCACTCATAGTTCTCGCTGTAAATTTTCTTTATCTCAGGGGCAGCCTTGTCCACGATTTCCTGCTGGAATGGACGGGGTGCCATGTGCCGGGTGCCATTTTCCAGATAGACGGAGTATTTCTCCTGACTCTCCAGAACAGCAGAAACGCGGATGCCAGAGCTGGAAGAGGCACTTTCGACAGTGCCGTTCCAGTTCATGCGCAGCATACCAGTTCTGCGGGCAGGCGGCTCACCGGGGGCAGAGGCCGTGTACCGGGCCTTGCTGTGCGGCTTGCGGTAGACGCGGCCAGAGCGTTTGCCCCTCAGCACCTCCAGCTCGGCATTACGGAGGGCGTTCGTGGCGCGGACACCCCTTGCAGCCACCTCCTGATTGAGCTTCTTCACAGTATCGTCAACGGCGATTTTCAGCCTGCCGGGAGCTTTCTTCGGAGCTGTCATTTTACGTCCGTCCTTTCCTCGGCATAGTAGATGGTGGCTATACCAAGGGAACAGGCCGGGTCAATATCCACGATGTAGAAAAGCCTGTCACCAAGGATGAGCCTGTCCGTCCTCTCAGCCTGCTGGCCACCGCTCTGCACAATGATGTGAGTAACAATATGGTCAGCAGTTCCATGCGCCCTGTCGGCCTCAGTAGCCGTTGTCAGGAAGCCTTTCAGGAACTCCGTTCCGTCCCCATCATACTGCACAGTCGGGCGGCCATTTTTCAAGCCGCCCTTACCGCGCTCTATGACAAAGGATTTCGGGAGGTTTCCGGGCCTCAGGTACATAAACCGTGCGTTAATCATGGTGCCTGTGCCTCCAGACGTTCCCGGTGCGGTCATTCTCCATCATGCCGGTGTAGAAGTACGGCGGCTTCTTGCAGCAGTCAGGAGGCTGCGGAACGGACGCTGCGCCCAGAGATACCTCTTTCTTGAGGTCTTTGTACATCTCTTTCCAGAGCTTTGCTCGCTCTTGGAGGTACAGCGTCAGCGGGCCGGTCTTGGTGTCCACCTCATAGCTGAAGCGGTGCGCCAGACTTTCCAGCAGCATCAGCTTGGCCCTTTTCCATGACTTCGGGTAGGCAGAGATGACGGCCTCGATTTCCTCATCAGTCAGGGCAGTGGTGTCCGGGCCTCCCTCTGTGGCGGTATCGCCAAGCTCGAACCTCATTCTGTCTTTGCCATACTCAGCAATGGCAGAGGGGTCATAATTGTAGCTTCGTGCCATACAGTGCGCTCCTTGTCAGCTCATTATGCCTTGTCAGGCGGGTGGGAGGCCACAGAGCCGCCGTTTGCATCTTCAGAGGGATGCAGGGCAGCCGCGCGGGCCTTTGCCGCTGCGCGGACGCTTTTGCGGCTGTCCGTGGCGTGGATAAGGATAAGAACATTCTCGTCCTCAACATCCTGCACCATGGCAGCAGCCTCGTCAGCCGTGGACTGCTGGAGGGCAAAAATAAAGGCCGCACCATCCACAGGGATGGGAACAGCCAAACCCTCATCACCCTTGATGGGAACATAGAGCACGCTGCCGGAGTTTTCCCCGGCGGGTGCAGCAGCCTCAGCAGCAGGCTCATCGGTCTGCTCCACGATATAGCCGCAGGAAGTCAGAGAGCGCACGCGGGAGGGCAACACAGCACCATCAGGGATTGCATCACCGGGCTGGTAGGTTACGCCACCCAGAGAAAGAGCTTTCCGGCAGATATAGCTCATGTCGGCACCTCCGTTACACGCACTTGGACAGATAGCAGGCAAGGTCGTCAGAGGTCTTGCGCATATCAGTAGACAGCAGGCCCTCGACAAACTCAGCATGGGTTGCGGGGTCGCCATCGAAAGTGCTGATGGCCACGTAGTTGCCATTGCCCAGCATATCCCAAGTGAAGGTGTAGCCTGCGGAAGGCTCATCCAGCTGCGGGTGGTCGGTGACATAGCACATCAGTGCGCCATCGCTCTCGCAGATGAAGTCCATATCATCAGGCTGGCCCTCATCAGCCTTGTTGTGGGTGGCCATCAGGACATGGACCTCGTCGAAGCCCAGCAGCTGCGCCAGCACGTTCTCGTTGACGGTAGCAGGGTTCGGAGTGGAGCCGCCGTACTTCACGCGCTCCAGAATGTCGGGGTGAGCCTTCAGGCCCAGATACGTATCGTAGCCGAGGCACAGCTTGTTCGGGGTGCGGCGGCCAGCCAGACGGATCTCGCGCTTGCGCTCATCAAAGAAGTGCACCGGGTCGAAGTTGGCATCGGTGAACTTCAGGAACTGCTTTGCACCGGGGACGCCAGAGGAAATGCCAGTGAACTCATTGTCCCACACGCCGGTCTTGAAGAAGTTCTCGGCAAACAGGAGGTCGAGGTGCAGCAGCATCTGCTCGTTGACAAAGCGGGTGCTGGAGCGGCGCGGGTCGATAGAGGCGGGAGCACCAGAGCGGGAGTAGTCCAGTGCGCCGATCTCATCCACGCCCACCAGAATCTGATCGACCTCGCACTTGTAGGTCTTATCAGTGTGGCCGCGCTTGGCAGGCTGCACCTTGCCAAAGGCAGGCTTGCGCTGCACATTGTCGCGGGAGATGTCACCCTTCAGGAACTCGTAGTAGAAGCCCGTAGTGGTGCTCACAGGGCACATCGGGAAAATCTTGGTCGCAACGTAGTCTTTGGGGTCGGCAAAGGCTGCCATGCTCATGTTGGACAGGTAGCGGTTCGGCTTCCAGCCCTTTGCAATAGCAGCCATGATGCCGGCAGCATTGTTCATATTGTCTCTCATAAGGTTTTACCTCTCTTTCTCCGGTCAGGAAGCCTTGGGCTTATAGCCGGACTTGGTGAGCTGAACAGAAACAACCGTGCCAGCAGCTGCGGCAGCAGACAGGGCAATGCCCACGATGAACTGGCCGTCAGTAGCCTTCACAGCCTTGCCAGTGGCGTCCGTAGCCAGCTCATCACCGGCGGCAATAGTACCGCCAGCAATCCACTTGCCAATGTCCTTGACCTGAATAGTCAGGGAGCTGCCAGCATCAGCGTCAGCATCATTGGTAAACAGAGACAGGCCCAGCACATTTGCGCCAGCGGTGGGCATGGCCAGCTTGCCTTCGCTCATGGCCAGAGCAATGCCCTGAACGCCTTCCAGCTTCTCCTTCGCCTTGAAGGTCACGGTTGCGCTCTCATTGATGGTAGAGCCGATAAAAGTAACGTCTGCCATGTTTTAGCCCTCCTTCTCACACTCAGCACGCAGGGTGGGGTCGTTCACAAGAACTTCGTCCAGAGCCTGAGCCTTGGTGACATTCTTGGACTTCATCAGCTCCACAGCCTTCGCCTCGGCGCGCGTCCAAGCATCAGGGGCAGAGCCATTGCCACGCTTGCCGACCTCAGTGAAGGCAGCAGAGGTGTTGGCCATGTTCACGGCCTCGTCCAGAACGGCCAGATAGTCGTTATAGGCAGTGCCACCGGCAGCCTTCATGGACTTCAGGATGGGAAAAAGCTCATCTTCCTTCTTGCCAATGATGGCGTACTTCTTGGCGACCTCGCGCAGCTCACGGTCGAGAGAATCCTCGCGGAACTTGCGCAGAGAATCCAGCTCAGCCTTCACAGCAGGGTCAAGCTGGGCGTATGCAGGGGCTGCAGGAGCTGCCGGTGCAGCGGGAGTGGTCAGGCTCTTTGCCACATCAGGAGCAGGAGCAGCAGGGGCGGCAGGGGCCGCCGCAGGCGGGGTCTGGCCCTCATCAGAGCCGTAACGCTTCTCGATAGACTCGAAAAACGCCAGCTCGGCAGGGGTCATCTTGGACTTGTCGATTTTCATGGTATCGTCTCCTTCCGGCTCATCGCCGTTGTTTTTGGCCGCAGTGTCCTTGGATACGGGGGTATCCCCAGAGTGATTGTGCTTCTCAATCTGTTCGTTGATGGCATCCACAGCAGCCTTTGCAAGAGCAACGGTTGCATCATCCACAGGGATATTCTTCAGCACGACATTGGCTACCTTGCCAGCGGACCACTGCTCTGCAAAGTTCTTTGCGGCCGCATTGAACTCGTCAAGGCTTTCCAACATCGCGGTTTTGGTCGCATCCCCATCCAGCTCGTTATCGTTCAGGATGGAACAGATAGACTGATTGAGTGCAAAGCATACATCCCAGACCTCATCGCACACCCGGCGGTTTTTCATCTCGCCGTATGCCTCGGTAAACCCGACAGAGTTTTTCTGCACATCCTGCTCAGCACTTACCGGCTCCTGCGCCACGCCAAACATCTTCGCAAGGCCAGAAGAAAGCCGCTTGAAGAATCCAGTGCCCTCAGAGCTATCAGCTCCGGCACCGGGTTCAGCAGCGGCATCGTCTTTTCGTTTGAAGAGCTTGATAAAAGCGTCCGGGTTTGCGCCCTCATCTACAAAGTCAACATTCGTGACTTTCAGATGCTTCAGTTTTGTTGCCACGTTCATCCTCCTTTCTATCAGGGTGAATATAATTACAGCCGGGAGCTTTCACCCTCGGCTGGAATTATCATTGCTGTTCGACTTCCACACGCTCAGCTTCTCCCTCAATGGAGAACATGGTGTACTCGCCGCTCTTGACCTTCTCCCACACATCGCGGTCGGTGACATGGAATCCAATCCACCAGCCAACAGGAAGGGTGCCAGGTTCGAGGCCCAGAGCCTTCTGCTTTTCTTCGGTGAAAACACAGCTTTCCACCAGCACGGCAACATCTCCTCGCTCGTGCATCTCGCCGCCTTCACGGTACAGCTCCACGAAACGGTAGGCAGCATTTTCGAGGTCTGCCGGGTCGATCATATCTTCCTGCCAGTCCTCAATCTGCTCGCCATCCACACGGATGGCCACGCTCGCCCAGCCAAAAGCAAGCATCCGCTCGTCATCGCTTTTTGCAATGCGGAGGCCGTGCTTTTTCTTCACGCCGCCTTCAGCAGGGGGCGTATCAGGGGGCGGCGTTGCCGCGATAAGTTCATTGAATGCAATCATCGGTGTCCTTTCTGCCAGTAGTCGGCTGGCTGTTCGACATATTCAACAGTACACCCGCAGCGAGGATGCGCCGGGGGCAGCATTTTCTGCCCGGCAAACAGGAGCCTGCCGGTATAGCTAAAGGAATCATCCATGCCGATTTCCATGCCGTCCAGAGCTTCGCAAGTTTCGCACACAGCGTCATCTCCAGATGTGCACCAAACCTTTATCATGGGGCCGAGAAGTCCGTCATGCTGTGCCTGCCGAATTCCAAGGTCTGCGCCTTGGTTGAAGGAAAAGGCAAGCTCGGTCTGCGCAATGGTGGCAGCTCTGTACTTGTGGGCCTTCTCAGCATACCGGGAGGCAGATTCGAGAGCTTTTGTCCGGGCGGCCTCAGCTTTCATTCGGGGGTGGTTGTCCTTGATGGAGGTCAGCACGGTTTCGTAATATCTCACAGTAGCGGCAGACTGCTGTGCAGTCAGACCGATACATGGGCGAATCAGGCGGGCCAGCTCATCAACGGTGTGTCCCTCGGTCATCTTCTGGGCCAGCAGAGTACGTATTGCTTCCCGCTGCACCTCAGAACTCCGGGTAACGAAAGAGGCTCCACGGCTGGCAATCCATTGCGCTGCGCCGGGGGCCTCAGTTTCAAAATAGAATTTATCGAGCTGCAGGAGGGCAGGCTGCGCCATGGCTCCGGCCGAAAGAGCTTTCATCCAGACAGCGGAAAACTCCTTGTCAACGAACGTGGAATAGTCCTGCGTGAACTCCATGAACACATCTTCGTCCAGCTCTCCCCTCAGGACAGCTTGCCGTATCTCTTTGTAAGAGAGGGCTTGCTTTTGGTCATCCCAGAGGCGGCAGAGCTTTTTGATGGGTTCACCCTGCTCGTCAACGAGGTACTTTTCCAGCTTCTTCAGCACCGCGCTCTTTTTCTTGCTGCGCCGTGGGCGGGCCTTCCAGACCTCACCGGGATACGGAATCCTTACCAGCATTCGCAACCCTCCCCAGACGCTTTTTTGCGGCTTCGATAGCCGCTTCGTCATCTTCCAGAGCATCGCTCTGCCCGGCGGCGGTCTTGGGCGGCTCAGGCTCAGGGTTGAGCCTGCGGCCATCCAGCATTCGGGCCTCGGTAGGCACGGTGTCGGTGGTGCGCTTGGGCAGCCCACCAGTCTGGCGCACAAACTCCTCCAGAGCCTCATCGGGGATAAGGACACCCACACCGACCATATCTTTGATGTAGGTAGACAGCTCTTTGAGGTCAACGTCCTGAATGTCCCCGTGGGTCATCTTCGGATAGTCCGTGATGCCGGAGAACTTCTCGCCGTTGATGTCAATCAGGCCCGGAATACCGTGCGAGTTGAACTCCTCGCAGATGATGTCCAGATACGCGCCAATAGCCATCGCAAACAGGTTCGTCTTGTCGCTACTCAGGGCGAAAGAGCCAACCTTCTCATGGCCGAGCTGGATGAAGTCAGCAAGCACGGTCTGGCTGATTTTGGTGTCATATCTCTCGATGATGGAGTTGGTATCAAACTGCCGGGAGCCGCCTGTGCTCATCAGCTCGAACGAGTAGCCAAAGGGCAGCACAACGCCCTCGCTCTCATCCCGGCGGACATTCTTGACCATAGCTTCCAGCCCGGTGCGGAGCTTGACCATATCGGGGTCTTCTGCATCCCAAGGATTCACACCTTCGGGGGCAGTGATAACAGGCAGGCCAGCAAGGTCGCGCTCGATACCGATGCCCTCTATCTCCTGAATGCGCCGTTTGAAATACCAAGAGTGGTATGCGGTTCTCAGGATGGAACGGCCCTCAGGGTTGTCCTTGCGGCTCCGGGTACGGAACAGCAGGCACTTTTCGATTGGAATGGTAATCAGGCCAAAATCCGGCGGCGGCATCTGCGTCATGCCGGTGAGGTTGTCCTGCTCATCATACTCCCACTGGTACAGGGTTTCTTGGGAGCGGATAGGCAGCTTGGCCCAACCGATGAGGCCATCAGAAAACTTGGAGTTGGTGCGCTTGTCCTTGGTGCGGCCCATGCGCCGTTTATAGACGATCTCGTGCAGGCTCCAGCCATAGGTGAGGAAAGACAGGATTTCGGAGATGGTGTCCGTCCACGTCATGTCCATATCTTCCATGCAGCTCTGGACGAACTCTGCGGCCTCTTTATCCTTTGCGGAGCTGCCGCCCGGTTCGATGTTCCAGCTCGCCTGACGCACAAGCATCTCAACAGCAAAAAGGATGGCACCAACGGTCTCATCGTTGTTTGCCATCTCTGTATATACCTCAGCACCTTTGCGGCCCCGCAGCTCAGGCAGGAACTCTTCGTAGAAGATGCCGCCGTATCTGCGCTGACCTACACGGCCCAGCTCCTCAGAGCCTTTGCTCATAGCGGTTCGCCTCCTTTCTCGTTATTTGTTTTCCAGTAGCTGGCCTTCTGCAACCAGCCGGAAGTTGGGGGTGCGGTAGCCACCGCGCTGCTCTCCAGCTCAGCAAAAGCGGAGGAGCCTGCATCGACCATATCTTTGAACTTGGATTCGGGGAAGCTCTCAAGCTCCGAGAAGTACATCTCGTTCCAGTCAGCCAGCAGGACATCGACATTGCCATGCTGCCACTGGGCGGCAAAAGGCTCAGCTCGAACCTCCTTGCTGCCGGATTCGGCAATGGTCTTGACTGGGAACCCGGCCAGCATCTTCACGAAGCTCTGAGCCTGCGCCTTACCAGCCTGCCCGGGGTCTTTCGGTAGCCTCTCCACAACGCGCTTGTGCTTGGCCTTATCCATCTGGGCAGTCTGTTTGATGTGGGTACGGACATCATCAGCAGACAGCCGCTGGTTGGTCACGTTCGCCACAATATAGCGGCCATTACGCCGCTTGCCCAGCAGGACGCTGGCAGTATAAGCAGGGTCGCCGTTCTCATCCTCAGCAGTGGCGGCCAAATCCCAGCCTCGCGCCCATGCGATAACATCTTTGGGCAGCTCATCCAGCAGGGTGACTTGGCTGCGCTTGAAGTAGAGGCCAGCAGCGGCCTTGATTTTCCAGTTGCCGTTGAGCAGTCTTTCGCGCTCCACTTCCAGCAGAGCGTTCAGGTTGGCGATGTAGCCGGGGTCACTCTCCATCAGGATTTTATTGTCCTGCAAGCGGGAGGCGATGAAGGTCACGCTCTTGCACTGCTCAGGGGTCACGCCGTGTTCCTTCTCCAGCTCCTCAACGCTCCCGGCAAAGTATATCGTGTCGTTCAGGACACACATATACCGCACCTGTCCGCTGCGCTCAGGGATGGGATAGCCGGTGTCTTGGTCAATCCACCAAGATATAAAATCAGCCACCCAGCTATCCGCATCGGGATTGCAGGTGGCTCGAACATAGGGCCGGATGCCGCAAGTGGAGCGGTTTCGGCTCAGCATATAGAGAAATTGTTTTCGGGAAAAGTGTGTCAGCTCGTCAAAGCCGAGGTAACAAATTTCTGTGCCCTGCCAGCCCTTCAGGTCATCATCGCTTGCGATGTGGGCGAAGTTCAGACGGGCACCGCTTCCAAACGTCCAGTGCAGCTTCGGGGTCATACCCGGCACAGCATCAGGAACAAGGTCGTAAATCTTGTGACTGGCATCCCAGAGGCCGCCCTGGGCGGTGATCTGCGTGTAGTTATGACGGAAGATAACACCACCGAAGCCCTTTACGCCTCTGTTCCGCAGGCCCTCCAGAAGCAGGGCATACGTTTTGCCGCCTCCTGCAGCTCCTCCGTAAATGACGATATCGGCTTTCGAGGCCATAAACATGGTTTGCGGGCCAGCTTGCGGGCCGATGGTTTCAGGCTCTCGCTTATCGCGGCCATTGTCCGGGATGCAGATGGGCATATACTCCACGGTGAAGTCTGGCCCAGAATCAACCCCGGCGGCTCCAGTGCCAAGTTCGCCTGTCAGCTCTCCCAACATCCGAACAGCGGTTGTGTCACCACCGAGAAGGGCCTTCTGAATCAGCCTTGCCATAATAGCGGCCCTGTACGTCTTATCCTCTTTGGACACTCCGTACAGTTCAAGGGTATTTCCAAGGTCTTTTCCAACGGGAGCGTCCATGAGCTGCTTTGCCAGCTCTTTCATGCTCTTCTTGGCTCTTTTGGCCTCTCCAGAGGCGATACCGGCCTTCCTTCCGCTCTCCACCGCTTTCTCACCGGTTTGGAACTGCCCAGCTTTCCGCTCCTCATCGGTCAAAACGTGTCTTGGCACTTCACCACCTTCCTCTCGTTTTCAGGGTGGAGAAGTCAGATGAAACAGACATCTTTCTGGCCTGCGAGTGCCAGCATCATCTCGTGGGCATACAGGTTCGGGCCGGTCATGCGGCAAGGAATGTCACACCCGGCCATATCGGTGGTGGCCCGGTTCTTCTTCTCCAAAATATCAGGGTCGAGAACGTGGCCGATGATCTGATACGGCTTGTGGCAGCAGTACATAACCTCGCCGCGCTCATTCAGCGCAATCTGCGCCCACGATGCAGTACAGGTATCTTCCTGCCGGTCAAGCAGTTCCCACTTGAAATTGAGAACAACACGGCCATCGTTCGCCGCCAGCTCCTTCACGACCTCCATCGTCTTTGCAGCCTGCTCCCTTGCCATAGCCATAACGTATGCCTGCCCGCCGGTGCTTTCGATAGGCCGGAACGAGATATAATCCACAGAGAGCGCATAATTGGCATCGTAGAAGCGTAAAACGTCATCGGGAGAGGTAACAACACACTGGATGCCCAAAGACGTTCTAGGGCTGTACTGGCGTTTCCATGCAGCGTAGTTCCGAATGTTCTTCACAACATCAGCGTACTTTCTCACGCCGCGCCGCTGTTCGTAGCTATCCTCATCCCAACCGTCAAGGCTCACTTTCAGGTAATCAGGCTTGGGCATCTTCAGCACGTTAAAATTCGTGTTGATGCCATAATGCAGGCCCCTCTTGTCCATCCAGTCAGTAATGCGGTCAAAATCAGGTGCAAGGGTAGGCTCTCCACCTCCCGTCAAGATGAAGCCCTCCACGCCCATTTCCTGCAGGCGGGTGGCATACTTGCGGAAGTCCTCAAAGCTCATGGCTCTTGCGCCGGGGTCAAGTTCCCACCGTCCGTATGTACAGTAGGGGCAGCGGTTGTTGCAAAAATTATTCAGGAAGATGTCTGCCGTGATAGGCTTATGTTCTCCCACGATGCGGCCAACGTGGGCAAGCATCTTATTCCCTGCGATGTTCTGCATCGTTCCTCTCCTTTCGGTATTTCTCGTTCAGAATTTTCGGCACACAGCAATCCCAGTTGATCTGATGGTGGGTGCGCTGGTGCTTTCCTCCCATTTTCCCAATCTCGATACAGGAGGGCATGGACATGACAGAATAGAATGACTTCGTATAGGTGCCGCTCTCTTTATACGCCTCAGTCATACCGCCGGACAGGCTCTGCGTCTGAATCTGGGTGACCTGACAGCGCATAAACGTGAAAAAGAGTACGCCACGGCTTCCAAGGGTAGTGTAGGTGGTAACATCCTCGTTCATGGTTCCGCGGAACTCTACGGGCGTATCGGTCCTGCAAAACATACTGTTCATGCACTTCCGCTTCAGGCCCATCTTGTAGCCTCCACCATTTACGCCGCCTATCATATCGCCGCCCTGCGCAAGGGCCACCATAGCAGCACCTGAAGCATCGAGGAAGGTAAGCATCGCCTCGAACAGACCATCCAGTTGCGGCCCAACCATAGACTTGCCTTTGAGCTTGGTTCCTTCCGGCCAGCGAATCAGAATGTCTTTGTAGTCATCATCCAGCATCAGGAAGTATTTGAGGCCCAGCTCCTTGGCTATGCGGAAGCTCTCGTTGCGGGCATACAGGATAGCGCGGTGTTCGCTCAGATTGTCCATCGTATCAGCACGGGCAACAGCAGCAGCCTTATCGAACATGATGACGTTCTCAGCTCCATACTTTTCACGGTACAGGTCGGCTTCGTCATCTTCGTTGTCGATGATAAAATAGACCTTTCCGGAAAACTTCTGACGCTTCAGGGTGTCCGCGGTCACTACGTTCTCGGCTCTCCCGTGGGTCAGGATGAACACAGCAAAATCGTCACGCAGCATGGCTCATTCCTCCATCAGCTCAGAAACCTTGCTGGAGAGGGCCACAAAGCCGTTGCGAATGGCATCCTCCTCGTCAATGATGACAAGGGCCGACTTTTCCATCAGCTCCTGCATCTCAGGGGAGGCGTGGGCGTAATACTCAGCAATCTTCCGATAATTGAAAACCGTATGTCGGCCTGCGGCTCTCAGCAGGAAGCCTTTCTCGTCAGGCCGCAGCTTCGATGCCTCAATCTCTGCAATGAGGTCATCCGTCTTGGAGGTATCATACAGGGCAGAGAGATCCGGGCACTCTCCAGTCGGCTCATACTGCGGAATGGTGGTTTCGGTGGTGTAGGGGTTATCGACCACGCCCTCGCTCAGGTCTACGGCTTCCAGAGCAAAGCCGAACTGCTCCATGTCGATGTTGGCAATGCTCTCCAGCTCTTTTGCCAGCTTCTCCTCATCCCACAGGGCCAGCTCGCCGGTCTTATTATCAGCCAGCCGGAAGGCATTGACCTGTTCTTCGCTCAGGTCATCAGCCACGATACAGGGCACGGTTTTGAGCTTCAGCTTCTGGGCAGCCTTGTAGCGGGTGTGTCCAGCCACAATGACGTTGTCCTTATCCACCACGATGGGAACCTTAAAGCCAAACTCCTTGATGGAGGCGGCAACAGCGTCCACGGCATCATCATTCTGCCGGGGGTTGTTCTCATAGGGGTGCAGCTCGGAAAGTTTCAGGCTTACGATGTCCACGGTCAGACCTCCCATATATTTAGTATTTTGGCAAAAATAAAACCCCGCCGTGTGGGCAGGGTCATTGATAATTTTGCGCTAATATGATACAATAAAGCCGTCCGGAGTAGAGTTTCCGGGCGGCTTTTTCGCTTTTCAGGCTCCCCGCTGCTGGCAGGCTTTCAGGGGAGCCTGATTTTTTTACACCTTGATTTTGCTATCGCGGATGATCTGTGCGGCTTCTTCAGGGGTCTTTGCAGTGGCCTCGATGAGCTTTGCAAGATTTTCCAGATACTGATTCAGTTCCGGGGTGGTCATTTCATCCATGTCCTCGCTTCCTTTCTGGATGAACCTTTTGCGGTTCCTCTCTACGCTACTATTATACTACTTTTTGTGTATTTTGTAAAGCGTTTTTAACGAAATTTTGGCGTATCCATGCACTTTTTAGACCGCATATTTGGCGCGGCAGAATAGAATCGAACTATCAACCGGCGGTTTTGGAGACCGCTGCTCTTCCAATTGAGCTACTGCCGTACAATGGCCGCCTTTCGGAATCGAACCTTCCGTGGCTACTCCCACGAACGCGCTCCACGTTGCGCTAGGGCGGCATCTGGTGACAATTTGTCACCAGTTCACTGCCCTCACGCGCTCCGCTTGCGCTAGGGCAGCATATAAAAATAGCCGATGGCTGGACTTGAACCAGCACCACAGAGCATCAGCCTCCCGGATGACAGGGGCCGGAAGGAATCAGCTCTGCGTATCGTCAGTGTGACGCGGGTTAAATGCCCGCCGCTCTGCATTGAGCTACAACGGCATATAAACAGCCCGTTCCTGCGGTGGTCAGCTCAGGAGCGGGCTGTTATTTTTGGACACACACGCAGGCGGCTGATAAGTACCGCCTTGGCGTTCCGGGGCCTCCGACTGGTAGAAAGCAAAAGTTTTGGAGGAATCCTAGAGAAGAAAGGTCTCGCCGTGTCAAAAGGAGAAAAGGAACCCAAGAGGTGCGCCGCGTATGGGTACCGCGGCAAGCTCCCGGTGGTTCATGGGGCCATGTGTCCACTTCGGCCTACGGGGTCGGCCGGTTCTGGTGCAGATGGACGGAATCAAACCGTCACAACACGATGCCTGCTGCTGGTGCTGTCATTTCATACATCCGCATATAAAGAGCCACCTACACAGCATTGACTGTTTCAGTGGCGCAAGGAACACAATAAAGGGTAATGGGGAGGGCAGGCCAAACAGCTCGCGCAAACCATCCAGCCCAGCCGAAGAACCTTCATCATGTCCGGCGCGTTTCCGCATTGCGCGGGTGCGCTTATGTCATTTTAGCACAGCATCCACACCGGCGGCAACTCGATGGCACACCGGGCAGACGTAAAAAATAAGGCTCAGTTTTAGGGCATACTGCACATTATGCACAACTCTTGGTGATGTCCGGCCAGATTTCGGCCAGAGCTTCCAGCCCCCGCCGGATGCACTCACACACGGTGGACTGTGCGATGCCCAGCTCTACGGAGACGTCCAGATACGTTTTGAGCTTGAAATTGCCCTGCACGTCTTTGGTTTCGCACTCGATGTAGTAGGCCCGCAGCACTTCAGCATCCCGCAGGCTGGAGGCAGTTTCAGCGTAGACGATACAGAACGTCCGGGTGATGGCCTCGACACGCATCTTCGTCAGCTCAGACATCATCCGGGACAGTTCCCGGCTCTCGTTGTCCATCCTGCATACGGCATCCAGAATCTTGTCACCGTTGCCGGGTGCCATAGGCATACCGCTGAAGTTCTGGGTGACTCTGGTAGCAGCATCGCGCTGCCGCTGCACCTTTTCCTGCTGGGTGTTCACGGCCTCAGCCATCTCGCGCAGCTTCATAAACCACGCTTTGACCTCGGCCGCCCCGGCCTGCTTCTCATCATCTCCAGCCTTCCACGCTCTGATCTTGTCCATGCTTCTCTTCCCCGTAGCTTGAAAATAGATTGAAATAGCTTAACGATAGCTTGAGGACAGGAAAACGTCTCTCAGCCTCTCGCGTACAGTCTTGCGGTCACTTGCGCCCTGCCGGCCCTTTTCCATCTCCCGGATGACGGTTTCAGCAGGAAGGCTCGCGCTCTTGTCTGCCTCCACAGCCCTTGCAAGGCTCTGTGCGGCCTCTTCGGTGGTGACAGTGAACTCCATAGGCTCAGATGCTTTCGCCTCGCTGGCGGGCACAGAGAAGGCTTTCTGTATGCTTTCGGCCAGCTTCTTGCCCAGCTCGTCCAGCATCTCAGGAGTGCCACCAGCCGTGACCTGAATCTGGTAGTCAGGAACACGCCCACCATACAGGGCCTGCTCCAGCTTTTCCACGCGGCGTTCAAGCTGCCTGATTCGCTTGTTCTCTCGTTTACTCATGGTTTCAACTCCCTTCAAACGAACTCTTTCGGCGGCAGCTCATACTCTGCGCCGATCTTCTTCCACATGTGCAGGCAGTACGGGCAGATGTTGATATTCGCACTCTTGGGCGGGTGGAACTGGATAACGCACTCATCCTCGCCCCAGAAGATGTCCTTGACCATGCACATCTCTTCCCATGTCGGGCAACGGTTGCTCAGGCTCACGCTAACGTGCTCCCAGCCGCCTCCCCACGAGGCAATAATGGCCACAGCATGAAGCCTATACCGCGGGTGGTGCAGATAGCCCATCAGACCATCAAAGCCCTCTTTGACAACCAGCAGGCGCGGGTTGCTCTTCATTTCCTCAATGCTTTTCATCGTTCACACCCTCCAGAAACAGCAGCACACCGGGTGCCGCAAAGTGGACACGATACGCCTTCAGGTCATCCTGCGTGACGTACTTCCTGCCGAACAGATTTTTCATATCGCACCAGACCAGCCACGGAACCCTGTAATAGGCGTTTGCTCCAAAAGAGCAAAGGACAAAGGCCACACCACCAAGAAGCGTTGTGCGGCTCAGGCAGGCCGCCTGCGTGGATGATACACGGTCAAGTCCCATCTTTCCGCTGTTCGTGTGCTTCGCTTCAAAGGTCACGGCTGTGCCACCGGCCAGAATGCCCTTGTAGTCAGGCTGGGCCTGCTTGGTATAGCAGGCAAGGAAGCGGCCAGAGCGGTCAGCTCCTCCCAGAGGCTTCATCGGCTCAGGGGTCTTTTCGATGTCCGCAATGCCATTGGTGCGGTAATACTCGCAGGCAGAATTGATGAGGCTCTCAAAGCCAGCACCTTCGGCGCGGCTCCGTGCCCCGGTCATGCTCCGGCGCATGGTAGCGGATGTAATAGGTTTACGCATTGCCATTGTCGTTGCCCTCCTCGGCTTCCATCTGCCGCTTCAGCTCAGCAGCGTCCACAGTAACATACCGGGTGTGGCTGAGGATATTATCGGCCAGCACCTTGCTTTTTTCGTCCATCGAGTTTTCGAGGATGTTTGCGGCAGCCCTCATGCCGGCCACCACAAAGGGAAGGTCGGAGAAGTCAAACAGCTGAGCAAAGCCGCAAGCCTTGCCCACGATCTCCCCCATAGCCTCTGCCATGATGCGGCTGGCATCAGCATCTCGCCCGGCGGCGATAGCAAAGGCCATCTGCGAATTGTACGGAATCTTCGGTTTTTCGGTCATGTGTTTTAGTCCTCCCACAAAATAGCCTGCCCGCAGTTGCCGCAGCACTTATTCGGCTTGTCAAAATAGCCATACAAGTAATCGCTGGAACCGCAGTTCGGACAGGCAAAGCCGTTTTTATATGGGCTGCGCGGAATCCTCAGCAGCAGGGCATCGTGGCCCATCTTGCAGGCTTCCTCGACAACGGCAAGGCTCTCATAGCTCTCGCGGTGTGCCGGGTCAAGAATCTCGGCGGCGCGTTCAACGGACATCTCCTCACTCATCTTCCGGCCTCCAATACTCCACAAAATAGACGTACCCAGCCTTGCCGGTGCGCTTCTCCTTGCCCCAGCAGACGGAATAGCCGTTCTGGGCCAGAATCGCAACAAGGGTGCGGCGGTCCTCCACAAGGTTGCAGTCGATTTTCATGTGCTGCGCCATGCGCTCACATCCTTTCCGCTCTCGCTTCTTCATCCCACTTGCCCATCATAGAATCAAGGGCCCGATGCTCCAGACAGCCTGCCAGCACGTTTAGTGCCCGGAACTCCTCTGCGTTCATCTTTCCAGTACGGTACTGGATGTAAATCTCCCGGCGAGCTGTGTCCAGAGCCTCCAGAACAGCATCGCCATCTTCCCAGTCGGTCAGGGATTCCAGTGTGGCAAGCTGCTTGACAAAATCGGTTTTATCCACGTTTCCACCTCCTCAGTGCCGAAGAAAGCTCTCCGGCAGCTCCAGCCAGTCCCGGACATCGTCCTCGCTCTGTCCACCATCTGCAAAAACATCCAGCACATTGGGCACCAGCCGCCGCGCCATCTCCTCATCGTCCATATCGCGGATGCAGTCAGCAACGGTGTTCTGGTCGCTCTCGCGGATGGTCAGGCTCAGCTTGACGGTAGAGCCATCGTGCCGCGTCCATGAGCAGATGAGGCTCTGGCCTCCAATCTTCTCCAGCGCGGTCAGCATCGTATCACGACAGGTCGCAATGATCTTCTCGCTCTCATTCACGTCCATGTTATCGCCACTCCTTCCCGGTGTTTTTGTCCCTCAGAGGGATTCGGCCCAGAATCTCAAATCCTGCAAGGTCGGCCACCTGACGCAGCAGGGGCACAAGGATGCTGATTTGCAGCATGGTCGCAGCATCCTTCTGACGCTCATCTTTGCGGATGTTCTTCATGGCTGCGGCGTGGGTCGGGTCGGCGTAATGCTCAGCATTCCGACCCATATCATTGTCACGGTTCATCGGGTCACGCTCCATTCTCCAACAGGTCAAACAGGGTAGGTGCATCTCGCTCAGCGTCCGCGCTCTCCAGATAGCCCACACCGTCCCGGAAATAATCAGTGTTCAGCTCTACGCCCTTACCACGGCGGCCCATCTTCACGGCCTCATAGGGCACAGTGAACAGCCCTGCAAAGGGGTCGGCTACCAGCTCGCCCTCGTTGGAGTACCGCTCAATCAGCCGCTGCACAATGTCCAGCTGGAGAGGGCAAACATGAAGGTTCTGCCGCCGCTGGCTCTGGGAGGTATTCAGGGTGCGCATCCGCACGATGTCATCCCAGACCGTCATGTCCCAGCTTCCCGGGGCGACAACCATGAAGGTGGAAGGCAGCCGCCCGTCTTTATCCAGACTTTCGGCCAGCTTAACGTGCTCGGCGTAAGAATAGACGGTATCACGGCTGAATTTGCGGTAGACCGCCTGCAACTTCGAGGTGGGTATCTTCTCCAGTTCTTCCCGGGTAAAAGGCCGGTCGCCGCTGGAACGCCAGAAAGCGTGGGCATCAATCTGCCACTGTGCGCGGGTGTACTCCTCTTTGGACTTCTTCACGGGCGTATCAGCATAGCCGCGGCTGCGGTCAGTAGGCAGCTTGCGGAACAGCAAGATGTACTCAGGGCAGCCTACGCCCATCTTGGTGCCGTCCTTACACTGCTCCGTCCAGCCCAATCTGTATGTTTGATTGTTTTCCCTCACCACATCGGTGACCACGGTAATCATCCCAAAGTACACAAAGCCATGTTTGCGGAAATGGGCGATGCAGTCAGCATGGAACGGCTCAATGGTAGGCGCAGCCAGCCCGGTGACATTGGCGAACTCCACGCGGTCCTTGACATGAATGGCAGCCACGCGGCCCGGCTTCAGAGTCCGCAGCAGCTCAGGGGTGAGGAAGTCCATCTGCTTGAAGAACTCATCATCGTTAGGGTTGTGCCCGAAATCGTTGTACGACGGAGAATATTCGTAATGATTTCCGAAGGGGATGCTGGTCACATACAGGTCGATGCTGTCTGTCGGCCAGCTCCGCACCTCTTCCACGCAATCGTTGTTGATGGCCGTATAATTGTTTCCCTTAACTTCCACGCGCTCACATCCTATCGTTCGTTTCAGGGCCTCCAGAGCAAGGCTGCCGAGGCCGTATTCCTTGATGATCTCCTCCATCTTCTCGCTCAGCTCATCATACTGCCGCCACTTGCGCTGGAGGGCCAGCAGAACCTCCGTTTCGGTGTCCATATACAGGATGTCAATGATGACGGGGGCCTTCTGCAGGAAGCGGTAGATGCGGTGGATGGCTTGGATGAAGTCATTAAACTCATAGTCGATGCCCATAAAGATTGCCCTATGGCAGAATCTTTGGAAATTGCATCCAGAGCCGGACAGGCTCTTTTTCGTGCCAAAGATGCGGGTACGGCCCTGCGCAAAATCCATGACGCGCTGTTCGCGGGCCTCCAGCTCCATGCTGCCATAGATGTCCACCATCTCAGGCACAGCCTTTTTGAGGGCCTTGCGCTCATCTTCGAGGTCGTGCCAGACCACGAAATGCTCATCGGCAGGAGCTTCGGCAATGATGCGGGCCACCTCAGCAGCGCGGATGTCAATGCTATCGCGCTTTTCCTTGGCAGCATCAGACAGCCCCATCGCGGCATCGTGGCCGAGCTTCATCTGGCCGTCAGCCTCAAACTCCGCAGGGCGGTCAAGACTGGTGAGCTTGTGGTATTGGATGTCCATCGGGGGCAGGGCGTACCCTTCATCCGAAAAGCCAAGGTCGGAAGGTTTCTGGAGGAACAGCCCCCAGCTGGCGCACCAAATCCAGAACTCGCGTTCGCGGCCCGGGTAAATAGTCAAGTTGTTCGCCTTGGTGGAATCTCGCTTGAAAAAACGGGTAAGGGCCTGCCCGGTGTCCATAATCTCCAGAAAGCCCGCATAGTGAATCAGCTCTTTATACCGGTTCGGGGAAGGGGTGGCCGTATTGGTCAACTTATACTTGACCCCCTTGAACTTCAGCATAAAGCTCTGGTACGTCTTGGAGCCGAAGCTGCGCAGAGTGGCCGCCTCATCCAGAGAAACAGCAGTAAAGCGGTGCGGGTCAATATCGCCATCTCGGACGCGCTCATAGTTCGTCAGGACAATGGGTGCTCCACTGGCCTCCACCTCGGCCATCGTGCGGCAGTAGGGAGGTTCTGCCATCCCCAGCAGATTCACAGCATCTGCCTTGAACTCAGGCAGCACGTTCAGGGGCATCACGATGAGCACCTGTCCGCCCTCATGCTTCTGCAGGAGGCGGCACCATTCGATCTGCATGGCAGTCTTGCCAAGGCCAAACCGGGCAAAGATACCCCGGCGGCCCCCACGCAGTGCCCACAGGACACTGACGCGCTGGTGGTCTTTCAGCACAGGGTTGACCTCGGACGGGTCGATCTCAATGCCAGACATGGGCGCGATGTCAATTTTCTGCTCCAGAAACTCGCGGTAATTCATAACGCACACCCCCTTTCGCAGGCTCCAGCTTTGCCCCACAGCGGGGGCAGACATCAACACGGCGCGGCGGCACCCTGTCAACCAGATACCCGGCAGACACGCCCAGAGCTTCCGCAAACTTGCGGATAGCTTCAATGCCGGGCATTATGCCGCCCCTCTCATACAGACTTACGACCTGAAAATCAGTTCCCAGCCTATACGCAAGCTCTTTCTGGCTCAGGCCGGCAGCCACACGGCAGGATTTCAGCCTCTCGCAGAAAATTCGGTCCATTTTATCATCTCCATTTGGCTTTATTCATGTCCCAGCTCAGGCTCCTCTTGTTCCACTTCCTGATTTCGTCAGGCGTGTTCGAGAAGGAATAGCCTTGGGTTCTCTCAATGCCGTCCGGCTCGTAGGTCACATTGCAGTCACCCAAGATGCAGTCGGTGGTAGTCGGGTGCCTCCAGTAGATGTGACAGAGCTTGCCAATCGGTTTGCTCTGCTCATCCAGCAGGGCAAAGTCTTTGCTTTCCTGCTGGAGCTGCCTGCCGCAAAAAGGGCAGGCTTCTGGGATATTCACATTGCACTTCATCCGGCAGCCTCCTCAGATGTCCCAGTCGGAAGGAACACCGAGGCGGCATTCTCCATCGCCATCATTGCTGGTCGGCTTATCAAGCGGGCACCCCGGGCAGCCTTTCCCGGCAGCCAGCCAGTTCTTGCAGAATTTTGACAGCGCAGCAGCAGACACCACCGGGTATTTCGGAATATATTTTTCCAGCATACCAGTCGCAGAAAAGCCTCTGCATTCGTTCGCCCTTTCCAGCATCTTCACAGCGTTATCCTGTTCTTGCTGAGATTCGCAGTGAATGGTGATGTCGTAGGTATCATCATAGACAGCCCACTTGCCATCTTCCCGGCAGAACAGCACCAGCTCTTTTTTGTTGCTCATGTCCACATCTCCCGTAAGTCCTTTTCGACCTGTGCGGATTTTGCTTCGAGATACTCTGCAAACTCTTCCGGGGCCATGCCCTCGTTCTTGAACTCGCCGACCATCTCCCAGTACCTGTCGCCAACGCGGATGATCTTCTGTACCTGCTCATCGGTCAGGCCAAGCTCACACCGCAGATTCTGAATCAGGGCACCCCATGTGATGGCAATGCCATCCAGAGCCATGAGAAAGCCGCAGAGCTGATTCTGCCGCACGATCTTCCTCATGTTGGTGGTCATCGCCACTTTTCCGCGCGGCTGGCGGCTCCCGAATTTACCCATTGTTCTTTTCCTCCTGTTCAGGGCCTGTGATGTTGGGCATCCAGTGGGTGACATCGTCCAACATCAGGTTTTCGCGGTTCTCTGCCCAGTCACCGCTTTCGTACCGGAACGCAGTCAAGATAGAGCCATCAGCACAGTACGCAATGACATCCACCATCGGGTCTGGCGGGTCGCTCTTGGCATCTCTCCAGAGCTGGCGGGCCATTTCCTGCGGGTCAGCTTCCGGAAGGGTATCAATAACCCTGTTCACATCTCCCAATGTCTTGATGTAGCCCAGAGTGGCCTCCATGAAAAGATGCTGCTTCAGGGTTTCAGCTCCAATGTATTTCTGCTCACTCATGCCAGACCCTCCTTTGCTGGCGCAGGCTTTTCAGTCCACGCAACAACCTTGCAATCGAAGTTCTTGCAGTTGCCTGTCCATTCTCCATCTTTCGTGTGTGACACGGTAACAATTCTGGATTTGTCAGGAAATTCGAGGGTGACAAGTACCTCATTCGACACGGTTTCAAACATCCCTGGCAGCCACCACTTGGTGCCTTTGAGCTTTGCAAACCCAGATTCATGCTCCGGCGGCTTCCCGGTGTGCCAGTTCAGGCAGCTTGCAGGGTCAACAGCAGGAGCGTTCTGAATCATCTCCGCGATGACATCAGCCGTACCGCTATGGTGGCCCAGCACAGAGCCATTCTGCAGGCCCATGCCAGAAACTTTGTCGTACAGGTCATCCGCGTAAATCAGCTTTTTCTCGCTCATTTGTCGCATCCTCCATGATGAACCCACAGACGGGGCAGTAATTCCAGACCCACATATCGAACTCAGATTGTGACATCGTGGCATCGCAGTTGCTGCACACGATTGCCGGTTCCTTGTGGCAGTCATCAGGGCCATCGGTCACGATGACAACCTTCTCCGCACTCTTTACCCACTTGGCATGGCCGCGCAGGCTCTCAGGACGGATGGTGGGAAGGTTTTCGAGGTCGGAGATTTCATCGCTGAGGCTCTCGCAATACAGGATGTCGGCATCCTTTCCCTTGGTCTCTTCCTCGGCAAGGTCTTTTTTGAGGTCAGCTTCCAGCTCGCCAACATCGGCCAGCCGGGTGATCTTCTTTTCCTCAGCCATCTTTCGCCACCTCTTTCGGCTCCACCTCCAAGGTGGGAGCGGCAAAGATGCAGCTGATGGGCACGGCATACACGCCTGAGCCGTCCTCCTCTTTGCAGTAGATGGCCTGCTTCAGCAGCTCATTGGCATCCACAGGGCGAACATCATTTGCCATCGTCCTGCGCCTCCTCTCCGACCTTCCAGCCGATAAGGTCGCAGATGCAAGCCTTATCCTTTTTGCACCAGTGGATAATAAACCGATCAGGAAGGAACGTCTTGCTGAACGTGGACGTGATGTCATCTCCTTTGAGAGGGTCGGTCATATCTTTGATGGCCCAGTTCACAGCCTGCGCAACATCCACTTTTTCCTCGAAGATACATCCGCAGTTGCGGCACTTAAAAAGGCCGGTCCTTCTCTCAGTCATTCGTCTGCACCTCCTCAGGCTCCAGCATCTTCCGACTGCAGCTCTGGTTGTAGCAGACAGGGCAGCAATAATGCAGATACTTCACCCCGGCCAGAATCTCCGGCGGCCGGCACATAACCATCGGCCTGCCGCAGTTCTGGCAGACAGGCCAGCCCAGTATGGCAACATTCTTGCGCTCTGCAAGACGTTTCTTCCAGCGCGGGTATTTTTCCTGTGCATTCTCCCAGCATTCTTCGTAAAACTCCTGCATGGCAAAGCCGTTCACAGGCTCGCCCAGCAGGGCATAGATGCTGTTCAGGACATCCCCGAACTCCTCTTTCAGATTCTCCCAGCACTCTTCGATGGTCTTGGGAGTGGGGTTCGTGCCATCCAGAGCGCGGCGCAGCTTCAGCACGGCCTGTGCTCCTTCAGAGAACTCTTCGGGCATCTGCGCCAGAATCTCAGTCGGGGGCAGAATCTCCGAAACCTTCTTTTCTTCATCCATTGTGTAACACCTCTGTTTTTTCGATTTTCAGCTTCTCAGCAGGAAGCTCCGGGTGGAAGTTCCGGGCAGCGAAAAGGGCCACTTCCTCAGCCTCTTTCCGGCTCTCAGCCTTCACCTCATACCAACCGAGGTCGGCAAAGGTGATTTTGTACGTCATGGTCATGCGCTGTCCCTCCCAACAAAAACGCCTGCGTAAAGGCTTTCGCCCACAGAGTAGTGATAATACTCGTGACCGGACGGAATGCCCTCAGAAGGCTTCCGTGTAGGTCTAAGTGCCATCTGGTGCCCTCCAGCGAGAATGAAATACTCCGCTCCGCTCACAAGTCGCTGCATCCAGCCTTCCGCAGGCTCAGCAGGGAAGCTTCGGCCATCCATACAGCAGACCGCCACGGCGGGCTGCGCGGGAAGGGAGAAGAAGGAAAGCTGCTCGACTTCCATCGCCCATCACCTCCACCGGGATGGTTCGACCCGCACAGGCTCGAACTCATCAAATTCCGGGTAATACCTTCTGGCCATCTCCATAGCCTTATGCTCAGCGTCCTTCTCGTTGGCCGCCTGCACATTATCCCAGCAGTGGAGGTCTGCGCCGCCCTCGTTGCGGCACTCCACTAAAACCCTGAACTTACTACCCATTGGCTGCCTCCAGTCTGGCCGGGGTGGTCCCGGCTCTCAGGCGGGCAGCCTCCCTCGGCGTAGTAGAAATATCACCCTGCGCCTGCTTCAGGAACTCCACCCGGCGGTATGTAAGGTCAGGCGTTCGGGCCAGCTCTTCCAGCCCTCCAACGCTGCCTGCATACTTCTTGGCTGCCGGTGGCAGGCTCTCGAACAGCTTCTTCAGCTCTTCTGTGCCATCGCTCCGTATCAGGCCGCCGTGTTCGTCTATCCCTACCACCATCGGCCAGTTGCGCCAGCTGATGTACTTCTGCGCCTTATAGGCGGCATCTGCCAGAGCGGACCACTCAACATCCGGGTTGATTCCCTGCGTGAGCTGGTCGAAGATGTCAGCCACGGTGATGGGGAACTTGCACACCCTGTTCGCGGCCAGAAAAGCCCTTTTGACCACCTCGCCGGGATAGTCCCGGAACTGGTACGTCCAGACATCCAGCATGATCTCCATCTCGGCATCGGTCAGGGGCTTCGAGCCGAGCTTATACAGAACGAAGTTCATCTGAATCAGCTTTGCGGCATCTTCTTTTGTCATTCAAATCCTCTTTCCTTGTCCATCTTTGCCAGTACGCGGTCGAGCTGGCTTCCTACATCCTCAGCAGGCTTCCGGGCATTTCCAGCCCGGTTGCCTTGTTGCTGGCGGCTCTGCCACTGCTCATCGCTTGCGGCCACGCCTGCGGGGTTTTTGATGCCGTCACGCTTCCAGCCACGCAAAGTGCCATCGACATACGTCCAGTTCCGTTTTCCAGCCTCAGCAGCCCGGTCAATGGCCAGCAGAATCATCTCTGTGCTGAACGTCTCCCTCCAGCTCTTGACCTTGTAGTAGACAGACGGAGGTAAATCCCCAAACACCTCTTGGAAGTGACTTGCAATTTTTGCAAGGTCAGCATCCAAATTGTGCTCCGCAGTAGTAGCAGTAGTAGATATATCTGATACGTCAGTATCAGAGTAATTCTTAATTCTTAATTTTTGGTTTTCATGGGTTTCATTTGGTTCCGCTTGGGTTTCCATGGGTTTCTCTAAAAACCCATCGGTTTTTTCTGGTTCCTGCAAAAACCCATCGGTTTTTTTGGGTTTTCTTGGCCTTCCACCCTTGCGCCCATTTTCACGGTTTGCAGCAGCAGTCTTGCGGTAGGTCTGGATGTTCCCATCAAGAGCTTCCCTCTGAGATTCAAAGGCAAGTTGCTCAATGGGTTCCAGTCCTTCAGGTTCCTCGCCCTTCTCAACATAGGCAGCCATTGCCGTTATGACATGGCGAAATGCTTTATCGTCCAGAATGTTCAGCAACTTGAATGAGGTAAACAGAATCAGCAATCCTTTTGGGCGGTCATTCTCAATTTCGCCCGCCATCGGCCCACCTCCTTTCTTCGGTTATAGGAATCAGAACGGGAGGTCATCAGCATCGTCATTGATAATGCGGTCAGCATCATCAGCGTACTGCTGGGTAACAGGGGCAGGCTGAGAAGCTGCCGGGGCCGGTTCTGCATCAAAAGGCGCGGGGCCTTCTTCCTCAGTAAAGCCATCAGCGGAAGCCGCAACAGGCTCTCCAGCAGGGGCCGCCGGCTGCATCAGGTCAATGGCCATCTGCACCCACCGGGCATTAACAAGGCCGCCAACGACCACCCCGTCAACATCCAGAAGGCTCCAGTACGTCTTGCCGTTGGCCTCCCGGCTTTTCAGCTCCTTACCGCAGACCTCCACAAAGTCGCCCTTCTGCAACAGGCCGTCCCACTGGTCGAGATTCTTCCAAAGGCAGCACTCCACAAACACGCTGTTCCACTTGCCGGATTCATCCTTGACGCTGTGCGCCTTGACGCTCAGGCTCAGGAACGGGTTGCCGCTTTTGGTTTCCTTCATTTCGGGGTCACGGGTCAGGGTTCCGGTGACTTTCGTTCCGGTGCTGGTCTTGATAATCACTGCTCATCGCCTCCAGTTCCAGCATTTGCAAAGGGGTCGCCCTCAACTTCGTCAGCTTCAACGGCCAGCGGTGCAGGCTCTTCCTTCTTGGGCTTCTGGATGCGGCGGCAGGGAGGAACGGCACCAGCGGCAGCAGCTTCTTCAGCAGACAACTCACGGAAATTGGCTTCTGCCTCCACAGGAGCCTCGCTCTCGTCAATCAGGCCGCCAAAGGTAGCGGGGAAGGCTTCACGCAGGGTATGAACCAGAGCAACCTTGCGAATCATAGTCGCAGGCTTGGTCACCCAGAGGGATTTTTTGGTATCGTACTCATCGAAGCTCACTTCCTCATAGAACGGGCGGGAACGGTCTTTGCGGTATGTCTTTGCCCAGCCGCCCAGAAGCGTTTCGCCCTTATAGATGATGGAGCCTTCACGGTGGTAAATCTCTCCGGCCACATCATCCTGAAGGATAAGGCCAGCTTCGAAGCCATCATACTGCGGGTGCGCCTCTGCCATCTTCATGTAGCAGGTCTTGCCCAGAACAATGGTGCTGGCGGTATCGCCGTTCTTATTGTCGTAGTGGATGAGGTAGGCTTCCTTGGTGAAGGGGTTGAGGTGGTACTGCTTGCACGTTTCCAAGAAGATGCGGCACTCAGCAATGGTAGCTTCCTTGCAGATAAAGTTTCGCACATCATCAAAGGTGACGGTCATGCGCTGGCCATCCATTGCCTCGATCTCCACAGGGGCAGAAGATACAACAGGCTGCATGGCCTCATTCTGCTGCTTTGCCTGAGCAGCAAATGAACGGCCCTGCGTAACGGTTACGGTAGTAGCGGCACCATTGCCACCGGCTCTTGAAGTGAATCCCATAATAATTGACCTCCCATAAAATAAAATTATTTGATGCAGCCAAAACGGAAACCGCGCTCAGCAGCTCCCTTTTTGAACCACTCAATGTCCTGCTGGGTAAACTCCACCCAGAAGCGGTAACGGTTGCGCTCAGGTTCTGCAGCAGGCTCAGGCTGCTCAGCATCCACAGCAGCTTCGTTCACAGCCTTAAAGTCCAGCCGACCCTCAGAGGTGATAAACATCTTGGCTTGCGTTGCAGCAGCAGCGCGGGCCTTCATTTCACGCTCCTCATCGGTGGGCTGTACAAAGACAGGGGCAGCAGCACGGGCGCGTTCTGCGGCAATTCTGGCCGCCTCAGCTTCACGCTGAGCTGCACGAGACTTCTCACGGCGGTTATGCTCACGCATAGCTTCATTGACGCTCAGGCTCTTCAGATACTCCGTGGTGCAGGCTTCCACATCCTCGCCACAGGTATCCCGAATGGCTTCCATATCGCTCTTGATGTCCTCAATGGCCTGCCGCAAGTCTTTTGTGGCCTTGCTCAGGTCATAAGTCTTGTTGAGCCACTGCGGAACCAGCAACCTCTCGAACGGGATGAGCGGCTCCAGCTCTCCTATGCTGTCACGGTAGACGAGCCGCAGGCTGGAGGCTTTTTCCTCCCTCTCGGCCTGCTCCACAGCTTTCACCTGTGTATCAATGGCCCCGGACACCTGTGCACACTGGGCCTGCATCTTCTTGATGCTGCCCTGAAAGTCCTCCAGAGGCTTCATGTACAGCTTCTTTGCGGCGGTCAGAGATGCACCAAGCTGCTTGTTCCAAGCATTGACCTTGGCACGATCTTCTTTGGCCCCCTTGATGCTCTCCGGGGTATACACCCGGCCAGTATAGGCGGCAAGCATTTCGTCAAGGTTCCGCTGGACTTCTTCTTCGTTCCAGCTCATAGCCGGAATGACCGGGCTTTGTACCCGGACGGTCAATTCATTCGTCATCAGCTTCATCCTCCCATTTTTCGTTTTCGGCCTCCAGCTCAGCAGCTTCGGCCATCTGAGCATCGGTCATAAAGTAATAGCCATCGGGCGGCTCCATCGGAGGTGCGTACCCGTCAAGGGCAATGTCGTACATTCCCCAACTCACAGGTCAGCCCACCTTCCGGCTGTCATCACTGCGGCTCTGGCTGTTCTTCACGCGCCCATAAGGGCTGCTACGGGTGAACCGCTTATTGTCCTCATACATCCCATACAGAGAGAGGGCCAGACCAAATGCCAGCGAGAACAGAATCAGCGGGGCGGCCTTGGCAGCCTCAGCAGCTTCCCACTGGCCGTATGTAACCAGAGCGTACTGCATGGCCTGATTCATCCAGACCACAACTTGACCGGCTCCAATCAGTGCCAGAGCTGCAACGGCCAGACCTTCGACCTTCCGCATAAACCTACGCATTTTCGTTTCCTCCTACGTCTCAAACATCAAGCAGTATCTTTTTCGTTTCCTACGGGGTGCAGGGGTGCCAGAGGCTTGGGGTCATCCTTATGGACCTTGTAATACTCCAAATCCTCGGCCTTGAAATACAGTCTGCTCTTGCTGCCCTTCTCACCACGAGTGTAGGCAGTGAGCTTGCCCTCCCTACGGAGCTGAAGCACCCTAGAACGGTGAACGCCCAGAACCTCAGCAGCTTGGTCGGTGTTGTAGTATCCAGATTCGGGCACGTTTCCCACCTCCTTTCTGTGTTTTCATATCAGCAGGCAAAACAAGCATAAATGAATTTCTTCGCATTGCAGTTGCTTTTCTTTGCCCTTGCTACTCCCAGCTCTGCGATACTCCGCTTTGCCACTGCATATCAAAGCATCGCCATGCGTTTTCTCGCCTTTCTCTGCCGTTGCAGGGTATCGCATAGCTGCTCCACGCCTTGGCTGCTCATCGCCCTTCCCAGCCATGCCCTTGCAGCGCCCTGCCTCTCTAGGCAACGCCGTTGCAAAGCATATCGCCTCGATTCGGAGCTATTCCTTTGCAGAACGAGGGTATTCTCTGCTTTGCCATTGCTTCACTCTTCCATGCGGTTCCTTTGCGCTGCGCCACGTCTCAAGGCAGTGCCGTAGCCATGCCATTATCAGCAATTCCGAGCTGTGCCTTGGCGAAGCAAACCAGAGCGGACCGATGCCATTGCGCTCAGTCAAGAATCTCGTAGGTGAAGCGGCCCTTACCAGAGTTGCGCCACTGGCCAATGCCACGCATCGCTCCATAGTTCAGCCATTCCAAAACGGCCTTTTCGTGGGAATCATCCATGCACAGCACCTCAAACTCACAGGTGGAGCCTGCAGGAATCTGCTCAGAGTTGGCAAGGCTGACGCGCTCGCCCTGTGCAGTCTGGGCACGGAGAGGACGCTGGCACTCAGACATCTCACCACTAAAGCAAATAGGAATCATCCGGGGCGAAACAAAAATCAGACCATCAATGACCTTCTTGTAGGCGGTGATCTTGCCAGATTCGTTCACGGCCTTCTTCTTGCCGGTCTCAGTCTTGCCACCAATGCGGCCCAGCATCCCGCAGGAATCTTTGAAGAAGCCCTTAATCTGGTAGTCGTACAGAACAGGCTGTCCAGCTTCGTTCCGGGGGAATACCGTCATGCCCTTGTCTGCCACAGCATCAGCTCCCAGAGCTGCCACCTCATCTTCGACAGTAGCAGCATCAGGGGACTTGCTGGCGATGAACTCGCGGGCGATGTTCTGGTTGCTGGGCCATGTTCCCAGCACCGGCTCAGTAAAGGTGAGCTTGACCTTCAGTTTTTTCATGGTTTCATTTCCTCCCATTTTTATTTGCGGTTGGCTCCCGCGACACCCTTTCGGGTGTTTCGGCTGCTGCCACGCAGCCATCATCAGGCGGGGAAGGCAGGACACTCAGCTCCACGGAAGTGAGTGAGCCGAATTGCGTGTTTCAGCTCCTTCTCGCTCATACAGGGAGCGGAGAGGTTGCTGACAAACCCAATGGCCCACCAGAGGCCCTGCACAGTCTGGCGGTCAAGAACCGCCCTGCGCTCAGCATCAGACTTGGCTGCGCTGTACCGCTTCAGGGTGTTCTGGCAGCTAGCAATGAAGTTAGAAGGGATATTGATAGATGCAGCGTTCATGGTGTGTGCCTCCTCACAGGGTAACGATTGCGCCGAGGTCATTCTTAAAGACTGTGCGGCCATCAGAGCAGACCTTCCAGAAGCGGAAGGTTTCAACGACCTTGCAGGAACCTTCAGCAACCACGCGGCTGTTAGACTTGCGCACATAGTGGTCAAACTCGGCCTTGAAGCTCTTCTTGTTGGCCTTGATGATATGACCTGTGTAGGTTGCGCTCTCAATGATGCAGCCAATGCACTGGCTGGTATAGCTGCTCACCTTATCATTCACACTGAACATCTTTCGCGCCTCCATCAACCAGCGTAAGACAGCACACAGACGAAGTTGTCTTTCTGCATGGCCTTCTCAACGAACTTCTCACGGGCAGCCTCAGTCTTGAAGCTCTTGCGCTTGGTAACAACCTCATCACGCTTGTTGACTTCCTGATAAGCAATCTCAAACATTTTTGTGACCTCCTGTTTTTGTACTACTTTTGACAGTGCTATTATACTACTTTACGACAGAGATGTAAATACTTTTTCTTGACTTTTTTCGTACTTTTTCTATATTTTTTTGAAAACAGATGTACTTTTTCTAATGTTCCCGACATTTATGCCGGGAACATCCAGCAGCAAAAAAAGAGCACCAGCCGCAGCCGGTGCTCTCAGGGCAAAAAGAAAAGCCAGCAGGCAAAACGCCTGCTGGCCTCGGTTCAATATTTATTTGTTCCAGTGAATAGAATTTGCGTTTTTAGCCTTCGCTCCGTACAGGTCAAAGTCTTTATAGCCATCATCCACATATAGCATCAGGGTATATCTGTCATACAAGCTGCCAATGTCATCACTGCCGGGCTGTTTATAATAGTCATTCGCCCAGCTTGCCTGAGCCGCCAAATACCGGGCCACATCTTCACCGGCCATCTTTGCAGTGTCCTCAGTCACAGCAGACGGAACCTGAACAAAAATATCAATTTCGTCTTTGTCCACCTGAATGGTAACATCCTTGATATAGTCGTATTCACGCATATCTTTTTCTGTGGACGTAATGATGGATTCTCCATCAAACGTCAGCTCCGAGACATCAAGAGTAAAGCCTGAGGAGCCGGAAGAGGAAGCAGCGGAGGCCGAACCGGCAATTCCATACTTTTCTCTGATGGAATCGAGCTGATCTTCAAATTCTTCTTCGGCAGCAGCAACAGACGCGGCGGTTTCGCTCTCAGCCTCCTCAAAGGTTTTGGATGCTTTGGAGACAAGCTCATCGGTTTCGTAGCTATACAGGTCAACAAGGTCGGCAGAGCCTTCTCTTTCATAGTAGAAATGCTTGTTATCAGCGTTTCTGACGCTCAAAACTTCCCATTCGCAATCTTGTCTAGTTTTGAGCCGCAAAAGGTTTACAATCAAGTTGCTCTTGGAAGTAGGCACATAGAGGTCAATAGATGTAGAAAGTTCGCTTTCATCCAGATTTCCAAACGTAAAATTTAGATGTCCATACGCTCCTATGCTACCAAGAGCATCTGCAGCCTTATTGACGGCTTGGTCTGTGTCGTACAGTTCCTCCCCCTGTGTTTGGGTGATTGGCTCAAACCCTTCAGGCAGTTCAACTGCAACGGATTCAGCTGCAGAGCTTGAAGGTTCCTCAACGCCACCAAGCGCAATAATCATCAAAAACGAAGCGATAACGGCAATGGCAAGCAGTAGCATGGTTCCTTTTTTCATTCTCATGATTTTTACCCCCATTATTTTTTGGTAAGTTCAGTATATCAGGGTGCAGCAGTCTTTTCAACAAAAAATGGGAACCAGCTTTCGCCAGTTCCCAGCAGCATCAAAAAAGAGTTGTCTGTCCATAATCATCCGGGGCCTCAGAGGGAGGCTTTGCGGATCTGGGCTTGTAGATACGGGTTTGTGTCAAAACATCAATCTCGCAGAACCGGAAGCCCTTGCAGTGGTTCAGCCGCCGCAGGGCCGGACCTTCCAGCATCTCGTCTTTGTAGCTGCAATAGGCCAGCTCGTCATCATTCAGACAGGCGTTGCAACAGTACCGGCAGTATTGTTTCATCCTTCAGCTCCTCCACATAGCACCAGCTTTGAGGTGCCCGATGCAGTATACAATGCCCATTCAGTCCGCAGGTGGGCGGCACCATCCTGTCGCCAGAAGGCTCATAATACTCGCAGCTCTCATTTCCGCAGACGTTGGTTCCGAACAGGCTACTAAAGCCATGTTTGGAAAAGCCAGACAGCGGCTTTGGGTTGTCGTAAACCTTCAGGTCGGAGATATGCCAGCCGCAGCCATCACGGCCTTTGAGATATTTTTCGGCGGTTTCCTTGCTCATGCAGGCCGCTTCAAGAAGTTCATCGGCTGGTTTGTAATATGATCCGGGTGCCATAACGTACAGGCTTGTCGGTTCCCAGCTTCCTGTTTCTCCAACATGGGTTAGGCCGGTAATTTTCTTACAGGTGAACTCGCCAATGACGTGCCCCCTTTTCCCTGGCCATCCACCGTGTTTCTTCGCGGAAACGTCCCAGTTGTCGTCGTCCAAAATAAACTCTTTACTCGCTGTCCGGGTACAGTAGATGTACGCCTTAAACGGCGTCCCATGCACAGGGCAAGTCCTGCGCACCTCAACGGTCTTTTCGCCGCTGAGAATCTTCTTACACCATTCGGGCCGGATGCTCAGTAAAACAGCTTTCACGCTCGCACCTCCAATCAGTAATATTCGATCTCCACCAGAGAGGTGGACACCAGCTCAAAGCGTCCATCTTCCAGAGGGATGCGGAGCAGCTGATACTCACGCTCAGCAGATAGCTTCGGGTCAGGCAGCAGCTCGCCAAAGTCCTCCACGGTGATGGTATACTTCGGATACCGCCGGGCTGCGTATGTTCCATCTTCAATGGCAGGAGAATAGACGGTGACGTGGTAACAGGGGTGGTCAGCAGTTCCAGCCTCAGCAGAGGTGGAACCACAGGCCGTAGCCCAGAGCGTCGTCAGGGTCAGCAGCACAACGGCCACAGCAAAACAAGAGAATCTCTTTTTCATCGGTCAGAACCTCCGTCACTTCACATTCTCGCCGCTGGTAATAGCGATGTCGTACTCTGCATCGAAGTCCTCAGCAGTCACACCATACCGGGCAAATTCGGATACAAATACTTCTTTGCCGCGCTCATAAGCCTGAGTGCTATCCTTTGCATAAAACGCATAGCAGGCAGCACAGACGCTGTTTTTGTTCTCAGGCTTCGGTAGGATAAGAGCCTTGTACTTTTTCAGGCCAGCATCTCCCAGAGCCTTCAGCGTGGCCATCCGCTCAGCGTACAGGTCATCGAGCTCATCGTCTACGATGGGAGAAAATCGGTGGCCCTTGGTGTGGGCGTATGCCTGCTCGTCTTTCCTCAGGGCAGCAATGTCGCGGTCAATCTCCTGCAAACTTCTCACTTGTTTCACCCTCCAAACCATTCCGGTTTCTCTCTGGACACCGTGCGTACAGCCTTTCCATTGCACTCAGGTCGATTTTATCAAAGCCCCCATGCTGCACAACAGCGTTTGCGGTATGCATTGTGCAGGCCATGTTGACAAGCAGCTCAGAACTGCTGCCGCCTTCACGAGCCATCTTACACAAGATGTTATTGAGCGCGATAAGCTCCAGCCCGCTCAGCTCCACCACAGCGTAGCCGGGGTCTTTCAGGGCATCATCGCGTACTTTCAGCGAATAGATTCTCATTTTATCAACCTCCTATCGACACGGATAAATTAGAGCACCAGAGCATAATAACAATGCCAGTGCCAACAGCGCACAGCAGAATGCCAGCCGCAAAAAGACGCTCTTTATCGGCCAGACCTCCAGCCAAAACAGCAGTAAATCCCATCACAACAAGCAGAGCAGCAAAAGCTACCACCTCACTTGCCATCAGAATTGCCCTCCCTTCGGTCATTCCAGAGCTTTGCGGCCTGTCCCTGTGCAACAAAGGGTGTATCGTGCCAATCTTTCACCCAGACGGCACCACCTCTGGCCCCACAGCTGGAGCAGGCCACGCAATACTTGCCGCCCCTGAGCCTCAGGATTCTGGCAGGGCCTCCACAGAATGGGCACGGTTTCAATTCGGATTTTGCCATCGCTCAGCCTCCCACAACAGGAACCAGCAGAAACAGCAGGAAAAACAGCAGGGCCATCACGGACATTGCTGCGGCCATACGTCTGCCATCTTTCTCCTGAATTGCATAGTTGGTATGTATTGCAGCCTTCAGCAGGCCAAATATACACAGATACACGCCGACAGCGGCGAGAACCTTTTTCATGGTTTCCAGCAGCATCTTTGAACCTCCATCAGCTCACGGCCCAATACACAATCGCAAGGGCAAAAATCAGTGCGGCCAACGAGGAATACGCCGCAATCGTCAGCTTCTTGTTTCCATCCGCAACGGCTTTCAGGGCAACAGCAACCATGCGTAAAAACAAGGTCAAAATCATGGCCGTTGCTGCGATGGCCAGAACGCTCTGCGTGACTTCTTCCAGAATCATCTCACGCCCTCCGCTGCTCGATCATCTTCATGCACAGCTCCCGGTAAACATCGCGCTGTGCGCAAGCAGAGATAAACTCCCGCTCGTAAGAATGCCCCCCCTCAGAAGGAGCAGCAGGCTGCACAAGGCTCTTGTGGCCATCAGAAAAGGCCTGCACGGCATTCTTGACAGGAACCGGGGCCGGGTCGGGAATGACAACAGGGCCAACAATATCAGCAGTGCCAGGAGCCTCTTTCGGTTTGGAGAGGTAGTTGTCAAGGCCCAAACTGACCATCAGGGCAAACTCGATGTCCTGCATCTCCTTATCGCACAGCTGGCCGATGTAGTCATTCAACCGCAGCTTGTCCACAGTGAAAATCTGCTCACAGAGGGCCGTGGATTCCTGCAGCTTCCCAGCAGCATTGATGTGGACGTGGGTCTGCATGGGCTTCTTCTCCCGCGTGGTCAAATAGACGATCTCCAGAGTGGAGGAGTTTTTGTTGTTCTGGTTGTTGCTCACAATGATGGCCGGGCGGCCAGCGTGCTGCTCGCTCCCAATCTCATTGCCAGTGGGATAAACATAGTAGACCTCTCCGCGAAAAAACATACCGTTCATGTAAAAATCTCCCTTCAAAATTCAAGTGGTCCCTAACGCAGGGACGCTTATTTTTAGACGTTGACACAATACCAGCCGATTTCTTCCAGCAGGGTGACAGCAACCGTGCTGTCAGGCAGCAGCTTTACGAAAAGCTCAGCTATGGCATTTGCCTGCTCTTCGGTGCGACAGAAAACTTCTTCGCCGTCTTGCCAGAAGTCGCAGGCATCAGATGGGGCCTTCGGCATCCCAGCTATCAAAATATCCAGAATGTCCACAGAATCACCTCCAATCCGGTTCTGAGCGCATCTTACCATCAGAGGCCAGCCACGCAATGTCACATCCAGTGAGAATAAACTGCATGGTCAGCTCGTGGTCGATGCGGTTTCCCAGCTTGCAATAAACGATCTCCATATCCTCTTCGGTAAAGGCTGTGCCCAGAAAAGCATTGATGGAAACCCGCATGGCATTGTGGAAGCGGTCATTTCGCCACTCCTGAGAATAGGGCTGCGTCTTGAAGGCCGCCCGCGACAGCCATTCCAGCACTTTGGCTTGGATGTCCTCAGGGGTTACACAGTCAGCCAGAAGAAAATATTGATTCGTGCGCGGGTGGGCGATAAACTCATCCAGGCTATTGATATAGCTGCCGGGGAAGGATACGAGCAGCTTCTTCCGGGCCTTCATGGTATCGCCGCAGTTGTCAAGCACCCTGCTCACCTCCATTCTGGAGCATCCGGATCTGGGCCAGAACCTCGCGGGCGGCCCTCTTTCCATTCTCCGTGAGCTGCCGCTGCCATGCGCCCTGAGAAGGACACCACCTAAAAGCGTGACGCTTCAGGATGTCCCGAATGTCAGGCTCAGGCTTTCCCTCAAAGATGAGCTGCACCCGCATGGTGGAGCTATTCTCGTGGTATGTAACGCCGGGCAAATCATCCAGAGCAACAGGCTGGGCGTTTTTCTGCACAGCAGCTTCCATCTCGGCAATGCGCTTTTCGATTTGCTTTATCTGTGCCCGTACATTTCCAATCTGCCATGTAAGATACGGCTTGCGGTCATTCCACTGCCGCATCCGACCTTCGATTGCGGCCTTCTCCAAAGGGCCGATGTCCGGGCAGCCATCAAGTGTGTCGTTCTCCCGGTAGAACAGGTTGACGGCCTTCATGTGCTCATGCTGGCCCTTGACGCGCTCCAGCTTCTTCCGCAGGGCGGTCAGAGCTTCAGGGTCGCGGCTATTGATGGGGGCATTGTGCCCATAATCCCGGATGCTGTCCAAAATCTCAGCAGCCTTGTTATAATTCATAAGGTTTGCGCTCCAAGCCTCACCCTGACGCTTCTTCTTTTCCACAGGGAAGTTTGCACCGCCAACAATCAAGATGCTCGGACACCATGTGCCCACCTCATTGTCACGGTTAATAGCAAAGGCCAGAGTTCGCTCGTACTTGTCGAGCATCCCATCCACCCGGTTCCGCTGGGCGGTGGTCTTGCACTGGGCCTTCACTTCCTCAGCAATGCGCCGCGCCTCATCCACCTGACGCTGATACTCAGCGGTTGCAGAGCCGGGCACATACTCCCTGTTAGAGCGCATCTCGTGCGCTCGCCGGGCCATATCTTCGTTGATTTCATAGCTCATTGTTTACGACCTCCATTCACTTGCGGGAAGAACAGCCTCCCGATGTCCTTCTGCGGGATGTCCATCAGCTCGCAGATTGCAGCAATCTGATCTCCACGCCAATGGGAATGACCCCGCATCTTCATAGAGAATGCGCCTTCGCTGATGCCAACGGCTTCAGCGACCTCCCTGTCATGGTATCCGTGCTCATGGAAAATGCCTCTCAGGGCAAAATACGGAATATTGCGGTAGCTCCCAACAGGAGGCTGCCCAGCAGCTCGAACACGCTCGTTCATTCTTTCTTCGCCTCCTTCCCAGTGAGAGCAGCAACAGCATCGTCAATGTCGTATTCGCCAACGCAGTTGATGTGGCTGTATGTCCTGAGCTGCGCTTCCACTCCATCATTCCAGACCTTCAGGTTGGCATACTTGCCGGGGTTCTCCGCAGCCTTCCGATATGCTTCTCCAAAGCTGTCGGCCTCAACGTCAAAGCTGCCCCAGACCTCCAGAACTGCATCGATTGTATATTTTGCCATCCTTTCCACCTCCTCAGACATCCCGGCACACCTTGTGGTATGCGAACCAGTGGCCCCACCGCCTGAACAGGTGATACCAGCTCGTGAACTCCTGCCCGGTGCAGTCATATTGGCTGTTGTAGGCTTCCAGATAGCAGTTATCATCGAACCACTCAGCGGCCTCAGATTTATGTACCCTGTCCAGCTCATCGGGCAGCCGAACCAAATCCAGATGGCCATTATAATCGCCGCTGATAATGCGCACATTGGAAGCCGGGCGGTTGTTGTAGCTCCGAATCTCCCTCTTGGTGTTGGCAATCATCACGGCCCGGTATGCCTTCTGCTCAGGGGTAGCAGAATCAGGAGCTGGGTTGTTCTGCAAGAGGCTCAGGAAGTCATACGCATCCCGCAGCTTCTCATCATTGGTAATGGTGAACATGATTCTTTCCTCCTATCAATAGATTTCGCACCGCTGCATTTCCTCAATGTACTGGTTGATCTTCTCTAGCGTAGTCCATGTGGGTTTGTAGTCCTCAGGGAAGCTCGCCCACAAGCTCCGCATTGTCTGCGCCTGACTCTGGACGTTTCCAGCCCAGAGGTAAGCATCACTCCGGCGGCCGGCTCCAAGAAAGTATCTGCAATCTGACAAGAGGCGGTCAAGAAGAACATAGCGGTCGTGCTCGCTGCGGTTTTGCGGGTCAATCTCACAGCTACCGAACTCAGCATCAAGCGGAAAATACAGACGTGCAGAGGCTTCCAGATAGTGCGTCCAATATTCAGGGTACGGCCCATAGGAGCCATCAGGAAGCACTGTGAATGCGGTAGCAGTCACAACAAGGATGTTCCTTTCAAGGGGAAGGCCGCGAAAGGTGTTGATTACGATTCTGGCACATTCCATCTCGCCCGTGCCAGCAGTAAGGTGATGAGTAATAGCCTTTGCCGGGTCATATCCGGCGGCCTTCAATCTTTCCAAAACGGTCATGTTCTTACCTCCCTTAGAGCGTTTTTGCGCTGCTCTTAAACCCACAGACGTAGGTGTAGGTATCCTTGCGGCTGCAATACTCAGTACAGACCACACGGAACATCCGCCGCGGGTGGAGGTTCTTCCGAACCTCTTTTTCGTACTCGGCCATCGCGTCATCATAGGCCATGCGACCGGAGTAGAAAGAGTGGCTGCACCATCCAGTCACATCAGAGGCCCCAACAGGCAGGAACCCTGCCTGCACGATGTAAAACTTCTGTGCCATCTCAAACGTCTCCATTTTGTAGTCAGTTCGCAGCAGCAGCCCGGTCGGCTACGCTGATATAGAAAGCCTTCAGATTCTCCAGCCGCTTGAACTCATCTCCATCTTCGCCGGAATCCCAACGGGCGCGGTCAATGGCCGGCTGGAGCCTCTCGGCCCAGCTGCGGAAATTCTCAGCAATATAGGAGCGGTTCACATCATCCACGACCAGAATCTCGGCGTTGGCGGCGTTCCAGCTCTTTGCATCCATCCGGGTGTGCCAGCTTCCAGCATTCACCGCGATGGGCCAAAATGCCGTGGCATACTTGCCCTCACTCAGCTTGCCGCTCTTGCACAGCTTGTTCAGGCAGCAGCTCTCGCCGTACCAGCCGGGGTCGCCGGGTGCGTGAATCACCACGAACAGGCCATTATCTGCCTTGAAATAGCCTCCAGATACCAGCACCACATCGCCGGTCTGAATCTGCCTACCGTTCTTATCAACCATAAAAACAAACCTCCCATGTACTCGTTATATTCTGTGGTGGCTCCCACGACCATCTTGTTGATACCAACAAAATGGTTTCGGCTGCTGCCACGCAGCCATCATCAGGTGGGTTGTGTCCAGTAATCGAAATCAGCCAAAACCTTCTCGCGGTTCTCAGGGGTGTCCGGTAGGGTATAACCGGAACAGTTGTTCCCACAGAACACCTCACCAAAATCATTCACACCGCACGACACGCCGGTTTGCTTGTCCTCTTTGAAAAACTTCATCGTTCAGTCCTCCTTCTCAATGCTCAACAGGCTCATGCTGCCATACGCACAGCCATCTTCAATGTCACGGGCCTTCTTACGGGCAGAGGTGATAGACACGGCTTCAATCTCACGGGTGGTTTCGTAGCCGCCATTCTTCATCTGCGGGTTGCCTCTCCAAAAGGTTGCAATGTACTTTTTCATGGTTGCCATTTTTTGTTCCTCCAAAGTGTTGATTTTTTACTACCTTGATGGTATTATCTAGGTGGTATTTAATTACTTTTTCTATTCTCATTATACTACTTTACCGCAGAGATGTAAATACTCTTTCTGAATTTTTTTCGTATTTTTTCTGTTTTTTATAATTTGGAGGTATCTTTTCTATGGAAAAGTCATCTGGAAACATTTCAAAAATCCGTGAAATAGCGAACGAACGAGGGATGACATTGGCTTTCATCAGCAAAAAGCTCGGCAAAAGCAGTGGATACCTCTCAGAGATTTCAGGCCGGAATGCAGATGTACCGTCTCAGTACCTCCCTGCAATAGCGGAGATTTTGGGAACATCAGCAGAGTACATAAATGGCCGAGTAGAAAGGCCGGATAAAGGAAAGATGGACATCACTACAACGGTAGAATATGGAAAGTTCCAGTTTCAGAGGTTTTACGATTTGAGCAAAGAAGTAGGAGTGAAGCAGGCTCATCTTTACACAATGGTCGGGATGTCTCCAAAGGCCGGCAGCAACTTGCGGAAAACAAAGAAAGTCAAGCCTGAAATTTTGGAAGTTTGGGCCAGAGAGTTGCACACCAGTGCAGCATACCTAAATGGAGAGACAGATGACCCGGCAGCTCCAGAGGAGCGGGAAACCGTGCAGCAGCAGGCAAAAGAAAAAGCCCCGGCAGCAGATAGCAGCCGAGGTGTTACGGATGAAGATTTGAAGTTCGCGCTCTTCGGGGGTGGCGATGTGACAGACGCTCAGTTCGAGGAGGTCAAGAACTTCGCTCGTTTTATAAAGGAGCGGGATGCGAATGGACAGAGTAAGTGAGCTTTACGACACAGCAGAGAAAAGCGGAATAGAGGTGCTCAGTTTCCCACTGCCGGAAACGGGCAGCCTCAGCATCGAGCAGGGAGGAAGATGCTATATCGGCATCGACAGCAGCCGGAAGCTGACGCAGGCAGAGGAGGCCGCCCGCCTTGGGCACGAGCTGGGCCATTGTCTATACGGAGGGTTCTATACACGCGCCACACCCTACGATCTCATGGAACGGCACGAGGTCAGGGCCGACCATTGGTACATACTTCATGCGATACCAGAGGGCAGGTTGATGTCACTACTCCAGCAGGGCCTTGATGCTTGGGAGATAGCAGAGGAGCTGGACACAACGGAAGAGTACGTCAGGCGGGCATACTACTTTTACAAGGACAGAAGAGGAGGTTGGCCGTACTGTGAAAAAGAGAACAGGAACCGCGACATGGAGAGAGGCTGAAGGCCGCTGGCGAATCAAAGTCCAGAAAAACGGAACGCAAAAATGCTTTTACAGCAACACGCCGGGCAGAACCGGCCAGAGAGAAGCCAACGCCAAAGCGGACGCATGGTTGGATGATAGCGTCAGGGATGGCCGAAAGAAGGTATCAGCTCTATACGATGAGTGGGTGGAAGATGTGGCCCTTTCAGCCGGGACGTCTTATGTGATGCAGTGCAGGAAGTACGGAGATTATTATATCCTCCCAGTGGTCGGCAATCTCAGAATTGAAGAGCTGACCGAGGGCGATCTCCAGAAGGCCATTGATATGTCGTACAAAAAGAGGTGCCTGGCAAAGCGGAAGGTTATGAAAACCAGCGACAAGCCACTCAGCAAGAAAACGCTTATGACCATTCGCTCCACCTCCAACAGCTTTCTGCGCTGGTGCCGCCGGAATAAGTACACCACCCTGAACCCTGAGTTGAACATCCCGAAGGGGGCCAGAATGGGAAAGAGGAAGATACTCCAGCCAAACGCGCTGAGAATCCTATTTTCGGTGGATACACGTCTCTGGCACACGAAGCGAATTTTCGATGACTATATCTACGCATATAGGTTCTCCGTGTCCACAGGGGTGCGCCCCGGGGAGCTTGTGGGCCTATGGTATGGAGACATCAAAGGGAACACTGTCAGCCTCAGGCGCAGCATCAACACACTGGATGAGGAGACAACAGGAAAGAACGAGAACAGCGTCAGGTCTTTTGATATGTGCCAGCAGGCCAGAGAAGCATACGAGGCACAGGTACAGCTCTTGAAGGCTCAGGGTGTCCAACTCAACTATAACACGCCGCTGTTCCAGATACCTTGTCAGAGGTCGCTTGCCCGCCGGTGGGAAAAGTATCAGGACACAAACAGCATATCGCCCAGAATCACCCTATACGAGCTGCGGCACACTTTTGTCAGCATGGAGGCCGGGCAGCTCACAGAGGGGCAGTTGAAGATGCTCGTGGGGCACAGCAAGAACATGGACACGTTCGGAGTGTACCAGCATGAGATGCAGGGTCAGAGGGCAGAGCTGGCAGATGCCACCACGGAGGCCATCAAGAAGGCCCACGGGTGAGCAGCAGGCCCCAGCCCCAGACCGTGCGGGCCGGAAGAGCATTGGGTGGTCGGATTGGAACCTCCACCCAAACGGCCACCCAGTTGGCCCCAGATGGCCCCACTTTCGGCCCCACATATTTTTGTAAAAAATAAAAAGGGCCAGCAAATAGATGCAAGCCATTCCAGAAAAAACGATGCGCTTTCAGTAAAAACATCTGGTTTTTACAACGGCGATGAATAAAAACAGTTGTTCGATTCCCATTGCCCGCTCCATGCAGAAAAGGCGCTGATTCGTAAAGAATCAACGTCTTTCTTTATCCTCTGGCCCCACTTTTGGCCCCACTTCGGATTTTGAAAGGCAAAAAGCCCTTGCAAAATCCAAAAAGAAAAGAGCCGGGCGGCTGCCTTCCAGCAGCTTCCCGGCTCGAATTTTTTCAGTCCCAGATGTGCTCGTCAAGATACGCTTTCCATTCAGCGTCTGCATCTGCAAGGGCCTTCTCGTAGTCATCACCATTGATGATGCGCTCCAGAGCCTTCTTGTATGCGCTCGCCTGAACATAATTGGCGGCAAGCGAACCGGCTTCAGCCTTGCGGTATGCTGCGGCGCGGGGGTATTTCTTCCGCATGGCATCAATGTCTTCAGGGGTAACGGAAGGCTTGCTCGGAAAAATTGCATCGTCATTTTCAATGGCCCGGTTGAACGCTTCCCGATAATTCAGCAGAGCCTCGTTCGCGGCTTCCAGCTCTTTCAGGCCCTCAATGGCGTCAATCTTCGCTTGCCGGTCTGCCGCGGCTTTCTTCTCGGCCTCTTCCTTTTCAATTAAGAAAGACAGGATTTCAGGCTTGTGAGCCTTCACATAGGCGGCATACGCCGGTGCATCAGACTTACGCACGGAGGTGGTACCCACCTTATCACCCAAGCGGAAGGTGTGAGTGGCCTGCACAAACTCCTCGATGTTCATCTTCTCATACTTCATTGTTCGTTCCTCCTGCCCTTCGGGGCATCATATTATTATACCGCCCAGAGGCGGCGCATCAGCATGGATGGCGCAGGGCCATCACTTGACAACCCTCCCGGCGCGGTCAGTCAACGCCATCAGGAAGTCAAGCTCTTTCGCCCTCAGCTCGCAGCCGCCGAACAAGACACCAACGGCCTGCTTGACAGTATAGCGAACAAGAGCATCAGCCACAGCATAGCCAGCCACAGGAGCCTGTGCGGGCTTCTGAGCAACCGCAGCCGGAAAGCGGATGGAGTTATCGGCATCAGGCTGCTCTACATCAGCAGCAGTGTCGGCAGCATCCATGTTGCCGCAAGCCTCAGGCACATCGGCGGTGATGATGTGCTCTTCGGTGGCAGGCTCGCCATCGACCAGCTCACGTTCTGCGCGGTAGACGCAGGCCATGGAATAGTGGTCAGGAACAATGTACTCACCGTTGCTGTCCTCATACAGCTTTGCGCGGCGGGTTTTGCCATGACGCTCAAAGACAACAGTCTTCGGGGTGCGCTTGACGATCTTGATAACGCTCAGGGTCTCATGGTCACAAGCATACTGGTCGTAATAAGTGTGGCCGACTTCAAAACGCTTCATCATGGTAAGTACCTCCTTAAAGTACATCAATTCTTGTTTACATCCCTTGTTCTGAGGATATAATACCACGATGAGGGTATATTGTCAATAGAAAAGATACTCTTTTTTGAGGATTTCGTATTGCTAAACGGGATAAAACCTTGTATAATAGGATGCAGAAGGGAGGCCGTAAAATGTCAGCGTCAAAAGTTATCAAGCAGCTCATGGCTGAAACAGGAACCACCGTCCGGGAACTTGCCGCCGGTATGGGCTGCACCCCCCACAGCTTCAGTAACAGGCTCTGCCGGGGCACATTCACCTATACGGACTATTTGAAAATTGTATCGCTCATGGGTTGCACAGTCCAGACGGTGACCAGCACCGGCAAGGCATTCCAGAACGACTACGAGCCAGACGCGCCGGAAGAGCAGGCAAAATAAAAAAATCCCCCCGCTGTACCTACATATACCTCGCGTGGAACGTGAGGCTTCGGTATCAGCAGGGGGATTTTCGTCTAATATAGTGGCCTTTCGTCTTAAACCGGGTACGGTTGAGAGGAAGGCCCTGCCGCCGCAGCAGCCAAATGAAAAATCAAGAGTGAGCAGCCCCACAGGGCCGCCCACTCTCTACAAAGGCTCGCAGCCTTTCAAGTGAGTACATCTTACCAGAAAATTGGCCGAATTGCAATAACACGGCTTTTTAGCAGGCTTAATGCTCAAAAATGGCCGTTTTTGTACAGATTTGGGGTTTAAGTTCGACTTTTTGGGCCTCTTAGGTAGAACTCATTCCCCGGACCATTTTCGGCACCTCACGAAAAAGGTATGTCTGCGCGGCTCCACGAAAACATCAATAGCCGGACTTCTTCACCCGGTCGTAGGTCTTATCGCCCTCCAGAGCTGCGTGGGTGAAGCTGTTGTTCTTCCACCACGCCACAAGGGCAGCCACCGTGGTAATGCCAGCCGTTACCAGCTGTTCCACAGTTTCGCTTTCGATGGGAAGCACAGGCTTGCCCAGAGCAGACAGCACCTGATTGGTCAGGGCGAGCATCAGGCAAGCGGTGCGAGCGATAGTACCAGCGGAAATTTTGGTGTTAGACATAGTTTTGTTCCGTCCTTTCTGAATCCATACATCGGTGTCATGGATGGGGAGGGCCTTGCAGCGGTTATACAGCTCCGTTCCAGTCCCATTGCCACCCAACGTGTGATAGCTACGATAAAGATATTCGATATTTTTCAGGCCGGGCGTGTCGATAAAACCCTGCTTCAGGTAGAAGTGACACGCCTGATAAATACGGTCATGCAAGATGGCAAGCAGGCCCTCTTTCATGGCCTTGTACTTTACCACTACGGCGATGAATGCGCCGCTCAGCAGGCCGAAGGCCCACTCTGCCCAGTATTCGAGGATGAATCGCCACATTGGAATCACCCCCAATTACAGATATTTGTCAGCCCCTGAAAGAGCCGTCCAGCTCTTTGGGCCGCAGATGCCATCAGCAACAAGGCCATGCTTGCGCTGGGCATCCATCAGGGCAGCAGTGGTGCCGGGCCCAAAACTCCCGTCAGCTTTCACCTTCAGCAACTTCTGGAGCATGATGGTTGCGCTGCGGTTTGCAGCTCCAGAGCATCCCTGTTTGATGGTCGGCAAGATAAAGGCATTGTAGGTGGTGCTGGGGTACTGGCCCGGCGTGGTGCAGAGCCATGTGGCCTTGCCGCCCCGCGTGTCGGTGTGTACGATTGCCGCCTTGCTGTGCCAGTAGATACCAATACCACCGAACCCTGCTTTCTGGGCCAAAATGCCCAGCGCAACCGGGTTGACGGAGCGATTGTCGGTTCTCCAGTCAGCCGCGATGCCATAAAGGTGGCGGCTCTGCTTGCTGCCTCCAACATCTTTGCTGGCGTTGTGCTTCACGCAGCGGTAGCCAGAGGTGACCTTGACCTTTTTGCCGAGCTTGTCACGAAGGATCTGCATCTTCTCCACAAGCTCCCTGTCGATCATCTGCGCCGTGCATCCGCACGGGCACTCGAACTCATAGAGAGAAAAATTCTTCGTCAGCGCAGTCTTGTCACCGCGCTGGAAGGTTACGATGTCCAAATAATCATCTCCTGTTCTCGCTGGCCAGAGGGCAGCCATGCGCACTGCATCCAGCTACCAGAACAGCAAACTCACCGCGCTCCTCAGAGGTGTCGGTGCCGGCAGCCTCCAGCAGTGTGAGCAGCTTTTCACACAGGTCTGGCCAGCTCATCTGTTAGCCCTCCTGCTCTTTTTCCAGCAGCTTCCGGGTCAGCTCCCGCACCTTGGCCGGAACCTCGTCAATAGTCATCTTGCCAAGCTTGATCTGAGTGGCATAGAACTTCGCCAGTTTATTCAGCATCCAGAATCACCTCCGCGAGGGCCGCAACAGCGTCCTCCATAATGCTCACGCGCTCGGCCAGAGTGGGCAGGCCCTTACTCTCGGCATCGTCATCCTCAGCTTCGTCCTCAGTTTTACCGCTGGCGATGCTCCACCAGTAGTCGAACTTCGCTTCGACTTCCTCAGCAGTCACGGTGCCGCGGTAGCGGTGCTGAACCTCCTCGCAGCCAAAGCCGGTGGTTTTCACCTCAGAGGTCTGGCCTTCCTCATCGGTCACGGTGTTGGTCACAGTACACTCGGCAATATCGCGGCGCAGAATAATATCCGTGCCGGTGCTAACCGGGTACACCTCAACAGCCGCAGGCTGCTTCTCGTAAAATTCTTTGCTCATGCTTGATGATCTCCTTCCTGTTGTGCTGGCTCACGCTCACACGGGCAAGCTGCAGCAGCTTAGAAAAACTATATTTAACAGAGAAGTGGACACTATCGGAATACTTCACCCAGCCTTTGTAGGCGGCTATGCGGGCAGCTCTCCACCACGGAAGAAAGCCCAGCCTCTGCACATCATCCCACGCCCTCAAGGTCTGCCTGCGGATACGCTGGAACACGCGGCCTCGGATGATGGTGTAAGTCCTACGGACCACAAAGCCCATCATGTCCACGCCATCGGTACGCTGGCAGCATCCAGCTTTCCGGCGTTCCTTCATGGCCTTTTCTTCCTCGAAAGAGGCGATGTGATAGACTTGCCATGCGGGTTTGAGATTCAGGCCGAGGGTAGCTTTCGCCCATCGTGTAGCCTTCTTGATGACCTTCACAAGTTGTGAAAATCTGCCGTAGATTGAGGTATCATCCGCATAGCAGACAAGAGCCTTGACATAGCGGTCAGACTTCCCACGGCGGCACTGTTCGAGGCTCAGGATGTAGCGGAGAACATAGGACATGACGTAGTTGAAGAGCCATGTGGAAAGATAAGAGCCAATGCAGAGATGGCCGCCCGGATAGTTCTCCATCAGGGCAGCCACGAACCACAGCAGCACCTTATTTTTGCCAATATCCTTGCGCAGCAGCCTCATCACGCACTCGACAGTTACGGAAGGGTATGCCTTTTTGACATCCCCTTTCGCAACATCAGTCTTGCCAGTGAGCTTTTTTCGCAAGATGCGCTCTATCTTCCGTTTGCCAAGGGCCTGCCCCCTGCCGGGAACGCTGCCATACTGCACAGGCAGGAACTTCGCACGGAACAGAGGATGTAGAGCCTCCACCGCGATGTACTCCATAACCTGTTGCTTGGGGCTTTCTTGGCAAATATCCCTCAGCTTTTGGGTCAGACCATCCACTCGCTGAAAACAGCGAATCGGCAAAAGATTCAGGTCACGCCTCACAATGCAGGCGGTCAGCTCCTCATCATAAGCGCGGATGGCGCGGGCAGTCTTTGGCATACAGCCATGCTTGTCCAGTCGTTCGAGGGCCAGCTCCTTTTTTGTGATATAACCTGTCTTTATCAGCTCACGCCGAAAGTCAGCTCTGCCCAGCTTTCCCTTGCTAAAAGCTCGGAAAACGGCAGGCAGATTGAATTTTGCCGATTCAACATTTACCTCGGCGGGTTTGCATTTCGATATCGTGGTATTTCCACCTTTCTGATAAAAAGCATCTGGTTGCTATCAGCAGCCTTCCCTTGCGGTACCAGCCGCTGCCGGTTTCAGGCAATTTTCGCACATAAGCGAGGATACTGCGGTGCAATGAAAGAGAAACGCCCATTTCTAACCTTGCATCCAGTTACGCCCAGAGAGCCGTTCCAGTTCGCGTTACCCAGCGAATTGTTCGAGTTGCGGCAGGCCACGCCGCAGTTGCCACCGTCATTGAGGTTACTCCAGAGCCAACCGGCACGGAGACCAGAGGCAGCGGGATTGACATTGAGGCCAGCTCCCTGACACCGCAGCACCCTTTTCAGGGCTTTGCAAAATCCTGAGAATGCAGTTACGCTAAAGAGGGGCTTGCGGCCCCTCTTGTCCGGGCGGTGCCGGACAATTCACCCTGCTCGTTACCCGTTCAAACCATCCGCGCCCAGAGAGCCAGCCCAGTTCGCGTAACCCAGCGAACCGTCCGAGGCGCGGCAGGCCACGCCGCAGTAGCCACCGTCAATGAGGTAACTCCAGAGCCAACCGGCACGGAGACCAGAGGCAGCGGGAATGACATAGAGGCCAGCTTTACAGCCGACACCGCTGCCGGATGCGTTTACGCCGGAAGGCCACTCAACATCGCCGCAGTCAGTGTCCTCAATCCACTGCCAACGCCAGTTGGTGTTGTCTTTCGGGAAGGTCAGGGTGAGGCCCTCCTGCTTGACATAATCCTCAGTGACAGCCGTGCCAGATACCTTGCTCTGGTCCTTGCAGACGTAGCAGTCGAGGGTGAAGTCCTCATTGGAATCCTTGCCCCACTGCCAAATCTCGTCACTGATAATCAGGTAGGAGCCATTCTGAAACTCGATCTTCTGGAGCAGGCCCGGTTCCTTGCCAGAGGTAGCACTGTACTTGCTGCCATCGGTGCCCTGCACATCGTCATTCCAGCCGGAGAAGTAAGGCATGGTGCTGAGCAGGGTCTGGTCCTTCACGGTGTCAAAGGCTTCTGCGACATCCACATAGACAGCAGAATACTGGGCCTCCTCAATGGTGACAGGCTCAATGGCGGTGATGCGAACCTCGGTTGCAATATCGTGGACATCAGCCACGTTGCGGTCAGTGGAGCCGTCCGTATCAGTGCCGATGGAAATAGCACTGCCGACAAACAGGTTTGCAGCCTGTGCGGTAGTCAGAATAAAGCGTTTTGCACCGGTCTCAGCCACGGCTGCCTTGTACTGGTAGTTGTAGGAGGAGCAGCCTTCAATGGTGCCGGAGTTGCCCTTCTTGGCGTACTTCAGGCGCATCATGCGGTCGAGGAACTTCGCAATGGCTCCAGAAGCACCAGAATACTGGGTGCCGCGGGTGCGCCACAGAGCTACGCCAGAGGTATGGCTGGTGTAGTTGATGGGGGCCAGACCGGTGCCGCAAGATGCCTTGCCGCCAACCTTACCGGCATAGTATTTCGGGTGGGCCATATATGCGTATACATGGCCGGTACGGTCCTTGCCCTCACGCCACTGCTTGAAACCGGTGGTCTGGTGGCACTTCATCTGGAGGTGCTGGTATCCATTCTCGCGCCACTCGCGGACGAAGGTGTTCTTCTGGAGCACCCAGCACAGATGTTCGCCAGAACGCACATCGTCCAAATCGTCGATATGCTCGACATAGAAGATTTCGTGGCTGCCGTCCTCCTTCTTTTCGGCGGCAACTTCCAGACACCAGAACTGCGGAAGGTGTGCAAAGTCATCGCGGCCCGGAGTAGAGGCAGTAGACGGAGTGCAGACAAGGCCCACACTGTCATCGGTCAGCTCACCAATGGCAGAGGTGCTGGTGGGGTACAGCGGAACGGTGCAGCCGTGAACGCGGTCATCCTCCAGCACATTGCCGAACCAGCGTTCCAGCATCTGCACTTTGGTGTACTTGGTGGAATCGTACTGGGCCTTCCACCACTCCACGAACAGGCTGTCCACCTCATCCTTGGTAGTAGCGCAGGCCACCAGATGTTTGTAGCACAGGTCAGCCGCGCCGGGAGTAGAGCAGCCCGCAGCAGCGGCGCGCTGGATTGCGTTCAGCTGCTTCAGCGTGGTATCACGAGGGAAATTGATAACGGTATCTGCCATGTTTTAGTCCTCCTTAACGATGAAGTTCAGGCCGCCATCGGTGGTGTCGTAGACGGCCTGCACCTTACGGTTTTCGATGGCGATAATACGCCGGTGGTTTTCGGCCGTGTTTGCCATCAGCTGCTTCGGGGCCTGATTGATATTATCGGCGTGGTTCGTATCGGTGGTTTCGGTGATCTCGATAGAATCAGAATACGCCGCGGTCTTGGGGTCAACGGTGTACTTTTTCATGCTGCATCCCTCCCGGCTCAGAAGACATCATCCAGAGTGTAGGTCGTCTGGATGTCATCGTCCTTGCCCTTGGCGGTAAAGGTCTTGATGCAGACCAAATCACCGGCGGCATCATACAGGCCGATTTCGCTGATGCTCTTTCCAGCCAGCTCGCTCTCGCTCAGGGTACACTCATAACGGATAGAGGTGTCAGACAGGACACTATACCCGTCAATCGCCTTGCGGTACAGCTCAGCGGTCAACTTCGTCTGGTTGTCAGTAGGAGGAACCACGGCCCCCTTGCTGTCAACGCCGCCAGAACCAAAAGCCATGCCAACGATTTTGGGCAGGGTGATGATGCCCGCTCTCGCCTGCACCAGCTTCTTTCTGGCGGTCTTGGTGATAATCACATTTTTTGCCATCAGATAGCCTCCTTGTGGTATTCAGAATCTAAAATCCTTGTGCCATCCAGACGTAGGGAACCGTCCATGTACGCAAGGTCTTTCCGGGTTATAACAGTGACGTTCTCCATTTCCTCGGCCATGCGGGGAGCGGAGACCGCCACAGCAGCGGCAACAGGCCACGGCTGCCGGGATTTATCCAGCAGCTCACTGCCATCCAGCTTTGCGGAGCCGTCCAGCTTCAGGGTTGTCCAGAAGTGGACTTCGCCCTCGTACTTCATCCGGCCTGCATAGGATTCAGACAGCTCAGCCCTGAGCGGAATCCTCAGCCGGTGGATGAGAGCATCATTCTGGGTGACGAACTGGCCCAGCCTGTACTTGATACTGGCAGGCCATTCCTGCCGCGACCAGAACAGGCCCTCGGAGCCATCCAGCAGCACAGAGCCATCGAGCCGCAGGGCAGGCCAGAAATACACGGCCATGCTCTGCTGCACTTGCGGGCGGGTGTACTGCTCAGAAACTCCATACTGGAGGTAAAACCTCAGCCTGCTCAGGTCAACGCTCTGCGGGGTGTAAAACTCGCCCTGACGATACATCAGGCCCAGCCGCAAATCATACTCGCGCATGGAATCCAGCAGCATAGAGCCATCGAGATGACCGCTGCCATCAAGTAAAGCCGCCCTCCAGAACGGAATGGCGGCTTTGATATTGATATTTCGCAAGAGCATCTGCTCCAGAGTAGAGCTGTCGAGAACGGTGTCCACGCGGTCAATCATCGTATAGGTCGTGTGGGACTGCTTGGCAGCATCCAGCAGCCTTTTTACGGCCTTGGTATTCAGGCTTCCTTCGCCCACGAACACCGCGATAAAGGTATTGGGATGGCTCACCTTGTAGCCATACTTGCCGCCATCGTGGATGTCGCAGATGTTTGCCCAGAACCCCGTGACATTGGCAAGCATGGTTTCCATGCGGTAAGGGGTCATCGGGGCGCGCTGGTCGCGCTTCTCATAGATGAGCTTCCTGCGCTCATCGTAGGAGAGGTAGTCGCGCACAGGCAGCCCCCACTTGACTTCGTGGTACATCAGGCCCCACGTTGCCGTTTCGGGGAAGAACTGCAGGGGCAGCTCCTCAGCAATCAGCTTTTCGGCCTCGTCATATTCAAGGCCCATGACCTGATACAGCCACTTGCCAACATAGGACTTGTCATAGAAGCCGGGGGTGACCGAGGCCAACATTCGCTGGGCACTCTCACTGGTGGGAAAATTTTCGAGGTCAACTTTTTTCGCCCTCATCCTGCTGCACCTCCTAGCTGAAACTTACCGTGCCGGTGGCAGGGTACTCGATATTCGCCAGCGTGATGTTATTCATGCTGCCGTTCATCAGGAAGGTGGAGAAGTCTGTCACGCCGGGGATGTCAGCCAGCAGCGGGCGAACATCGTTGTAGCGCAGGACACCATTTTCCTTTGCCTCAGCATACAGAGCCTTGACCAGCTCTTCAAACTGGGAGGTGATCTCCTCAACGGTGGTATGCTCGCTGTCATAGATAAGGCCAGTACAGGTGTAGTCCACCTTCACAGTGGTGGCTGCCGCACAGGTCAGCTCGGCGCAGCCGGTAGGCAGCAGGCGGGCCGCCCGGTCAGCAGGAGACACAATGTGGTTGAACACAGCGTCCAGCAGCTCCTTGTTTGCGGGCTGCCCGTTACCGTCTACCAGAACAAGCCGAACCGTGCCGGGGCCTTTCCACGCCGGGTCAACGATGCAGTCACCAGCTCCGGCCTCTTTTGCCCACCGCTTGTAGTCGGTATCGTTGCCGAGGTAGGTCATAGAGTTGCTATACTCCACAGCAATCCGATCATAGAAGTCATCGTTGCTCTCGCGCTCAGTACCGCCGGTGATGCTCTCTTTATTGGTGATGGCCGTGATATTGTTGATGGGTTTGAGCATCAGAATCACGGTATCGGCCTTCACATTGGAGCCGGTTCCAGCTTCAACAGCAGTCACCTCGATGTCAACGCTGCCGCCCTCAGGGATAGTTGCGGCCTCATTCGACTGGAACTCAATCGAAGGGCCATCATCCGTGGCCGTGGTACAGAACACCGTGCCAGCAGCCAGAACCGTACCAGCAGAGCCGGTGACGGTCACAGTGCCAGTAGCACGGGCAGCCTCGTGACGGGTCAGGTGGACTTGCTGGCCGTGGAGGTCGAGCCATTCATCCCACGCGAATTGCGGGAAGGCAATCATGAGGGCGCGGGCCAGATGGAAGTTGATGAGTTCGGCCTTCTCCAGAGCAGCCGGGCGCGTCATATCGTAGGGGAAGCCACCGGGCATATCGTCAATATCATCGGGCAGCTCGGCCATCATCCTGCGGTGGATTTCATCAGCCGATGTGCCCTCCATGAAGTCCGGGGTATTAAATTCAGGCTGCGTAGTGCATCATCTCCTTTCGGTCAGATTGAAATTTGGAACTCGCCCCAGTTTACGCCCTTCACCACGCAGGAGCAGTGCAGCTCGTCACCGCTCCAGCTAAACTCGAAGTTACGGACGTATTCTGTGCGAGGGTTGACCTTCAGGGCCTCGGTGATGGTGCGCTCCACCATAGACTGCGCCACCTCCCGGTCATCGTCCTTCACGGCTTCCATTTCCGTGCCGATGGAGCGCGGGTATGCCAGGCACTGGTACCGCTCAGTCTGGGCCACCTTAAAGCACCAAATCATGAACGCTTCGCGCCCGTCACAGTCCAGCACCCGGTTGGAGCCATCCCGAACAAAATCGCCCGTCTCAGGGTTCCACTTCATGCTGCGGTGGTACTCCCTGTCGAGCTGCTCTTCCTCGTTGATGATCTCCGGCACCTCAAAGGTCTGGTATAACTTTTGGGCCATTGTTCCCACCTCCTTTACGAGCTGACCACAATATCAATGACAACAGCCTCATTCTGCACCCATGCCACGAGAACACGGTCACCCGGCTTCAGGCTCCGCATCTTCTCAGGCACGAGAACGTGGTGCTGGTGGGCACCTTCAGGGCCTCCACCGCCTGCGCTGCTCTGGGGCGGGTCTGGAGGGTCAGGTTGGCCGGAAGCGGGGGTGCCAATGGTTCCTTTAACGGGGCCGTGGACACCGGTCAGCGCAAAGGTCTTGTGGTCATGTTCGCCGCTGCCGGGGCTGCCAATATTCTGCGTCTTGGCAAGGATGTCGCCAACCTTCCCGTAGGTCAGGCTCCGCAGAACGTGGTATTCGCCTTTCGGGATGGGTATGGGGAAGGTATTCGTCAGCAGGCTCTCGTCATCCTTGATTTCGCCAAAGTCCAGCACAAGAGAGCTTTCGCCCTCCATCTGCTTTCCAATGCGCTTTGCAATGGTCTGCCCCAGCTTGTTTATGCCGGGGCTGGAATCCATATCCACGGGTGTTCACCTCCTAGTCGAACGTGCCTTCATCCACCCACCCGTACACGTTGCTGGAGCTGTCAACGTGTATAAGGTGCCACGGGTGCGCTCCACCATTTTTTGCACAGGAGGGGTCTTTGGTGATTTTCGCCTTTCCAGCAGTAGCTTTGTAGCCCTTCGCATCAGCATAGCTGCTGACGTAATGGGTGCCGCCGTGAAAATTCACAACGTCACCCACAGAGTGCTTGCCGCCGGTGTCTTTGCCCTCATCCGGGGCCTTCAGAAGGTCAAGTGTCATGGTCAGGCTTTCCGCATTATGCACAACGCCGCGCACATAGTAGTTGCCCTGCGATGTGCCAGCTTTCAGGCAGACGAGATACCCTTTCCGCAGCCACGGGATGTCCGGCGTATTGACAGATACCTCCTCCACAACTTTGCCGTCCTCATCGAGAATGGCCTGCGCCGCAGATTTAGCATCAGCCAGCTTTTCATCCGAGCCTCGGCGGTAGATGCGCTGCCGGGTTCCATATTGGGTGAGGCCATCCAGCGTAGCCTCCACCTTGCTTTGGCCGCTCTTGTTCTCCTGCCCGACCACCTTCACCCTCGTCACAAGGTCTTCGGTGCTGAGGCTGTTGCTGACGGAGATGGTGTTGTCCAGCTTGAAAACGTAGACATCATCATTGCCGCCAAGGGGAACAATTTCGGCCTTGCCCTTCGTGGCCCGGATAACGCACTTCTCGCCGCCCTTCTTTACGGCATCATCCAGCAGCTCCAGCATGATGTCCGAGAGGTACTTGTTTTTGAAGGTCAGCTTTCCATGCGTGGCATTCGGTCCCTTGTACTGCCCAAGGGTAACGCCCCATCCGTCCAGAATCTTTTGGATTGCGGACTGTGTGCCGGTGCCATCAGGCAGATATACGTTGTCCTGACTCTTTTGCAGCTTGTACAGCTCATCATAGCAGATACAGGACAGGTCGGAAGCAGAGTTGCGGTCTTGGGGGTTCCACTTCTCCACAAAGCCGCGGGCCACCTCACCGTTGAAGGAACCACCATCGCTGGCAGTTACCACGATAAGGCTCCCCAGCTTCACGATGCTGGCGAGCTGGCCCTTCGAGGTATCATCATTCCGGGCCTTAAAGGTCAGCCGCATGGAGATTTCCTTGTTGGCCTCCTCCCAGCCCAGAGCCTCGATATAGTTCTTGATGTTGTACTGCGTTCCATCATCACCGACAACGGAAACGCTGTACTTCAGCTTCGCAACATCGACCATGAGCAGCCTCCTACGGAATAATCAGGGAGGCTCCCGGGTAAATCCACTTGCCGCTGTCGCTACTCTTTTTGCCGTGCTTTTTGGCAGCAGCCTCAATCGTATCTTTATTGGCATCGTAGATTTTCTTCCACTTGGAGCCATCCCCGTACTGCTTCTGGGCAATCTTCCAGAGGCTGTCACCGCTGCTGACGGTATAGCTCTGGCCGGAGCCGGTGCTGGCCGCCGCAAGGTCAGTGCGCGGGTTGGTTTTCTTCACATACGAATCAGTGTTCAGCTCATCAGTTGTGTAGATTTCGAGGGGCTTTTTCTGCGCAAAAGAGATGGTGTACTTCAGGTTTCCAAACGCGCCGTACCCGGTCACATCGAAGGAAGATATGGTAACGTCAATATTCAGCCAAATATCCGTGATGATAAGGGTCAGAACAGTTTCGTTTTCGATATACTCCTCAATGATGCCGCGGGCCGTGGCCGGGAGCATCCAGAACAGCCTATTTACGATGGTTTCATTCCGGCGCGGGAATCCGAAAAATTCACCGCTCCAAGAAACCTCCGTGACATCAGTTCCGCGCGGCACCTTCACAGTACCGCGGGAAATGGTGTCGAAGGTCTGGTACTTGGCCCCGTACTTCACCTCCACCTGTTCAGGCAGAGGGGTGAAAAAAAACGGGGTGCCATCTCCTGCAGGAATCAGACAAATCATGCGTTCACCCCCTTCAGCGGCATATTAGAGAACACCTCATCGAGCTTGGTAGCCAGCTCGCCGCCAATCTCGTCTGCCATCTCTTTCATGTGCCGCCGGATAACAGCCATGATCTCATCTTCGGACTTCTCACCGCCGGTGATGTTGAACTCAGGGTTCACATCAACTTTGACGGTGACCTCAGGCCGCACGGTCACATTCTGGGAGGTAGAGGCCACGTTCTGAGTGCTGGAGCTTGTGAACGTGGTGGAATCATCGTCAGAGAACAGATTGGAGGACACAGGAGCCTCGTTTACGGTCTGAGACAGATAATCCACCGTGTCGGAGGAAAGCTCATTGTGGCGGCTCGTGTGGCCGTCATAGTAGCTGTCCGTATAGTTACCGGTCAACGGGCTTATGTAGCTGCCGGAACCAGAGCCAACCAGACCACCATTTGCATGGGCAGTCACGCCGAGGATTTCTCCAGCTTGCTGGTACAGTTCAACAGCCCGCTCGCGCCTCGCAGGAACGAGCGGAATAATCATCTCAGGGCCTTCCTCACCAACCCACGACAGCTCGCGGCCATTCACCATGCCGCCGGTTGCGTGGCCGCTGATGTTGGACGGGCTGGACGGGAACACCCCAGAGCCTCCAGCCATAATGCTGTTGTTTCTAGCAGCATACGGGAGGCGGCTGCCGGAACCAGAGCCGGAAGGCGTAGTGGTCACAACGCCGGAAGATGCGGCGTAGGAGCTTGCAACGCCACCGTTCAGCTTGATTCGCTCAGTGATGTTGATTTTTGCCTCTGTGTTGAAGTCATCCTTGAAGGCTGCATCAATTTCATTTTGAGCAGCATCCCGGGTGGCATTACTCAGGCCACTGTTTCGGATGGAATCAGCAAACGAAGCGGGCATAGAGTCCGCAACAGACTTCAGGAGCTGCACAAGGGCCGCCTGCGTTTCGGCATCCATGCCGTTCAGGTCGAACCACTCGGCGACATCAGAGTTCGTCCAGTCGGCCACGTTGGGCTTTTCCTTCAGGGCAGCGTCCATGGCCTGCTGCAGCTTCTCGGATGTCGTGCCCTTCAGGTCAGGCAAGATACCGTCCAGAGCGGAGCTGTAAGCCTCGGCAATGGAATCCAGCTGGAAGGATTCAACCCGCACCTGAAGGTCGGAGACTTGGGCATTATAGCCATCAGTCAAGGCCTGAAGCTGGCGGTTGAACTTATCTTGGTCGATGTCTCCGCGGTCAAGCTGGAGGCGAAGGTTGGTCAGATTGACCTCCAGAGCATCATCGTACTGGCTGGTCATGCTGCTGACGGTGTTCTTCAGCTCCTCCTGCAGGCTGGCAAAGGATTCAGAATCCAGAGCCGCCCCGCCGTATTTGATCTTCAGGGCATCAAACTTGGCGTTTTCCTGCGCCGTGCTCACCTGATTCGTAATATCCTGAATCTGCTGCTGCAAGCTCAGGATTTCGCTGTCGCTGTCCAGCTTCAGAACGCCGCCGTTCAGTTTGATGTTGGCATCAATGGCGGTGTTGAGCTTTTCCTTCAGCTCATCCAACTGGGCATCAATAGCGGAATAGGTAGCATCCAGACCATCCGTGTTGGCATCCTCGCCCATGATGAGCTTGAAGGCCAGATTCGCCTCGTAGTGTTTGTCCTGAAGGTAGGAAGCAGTGCTGGACAGCATCTGGTCGATGCTGGAGCGGTATTCCTTCACATCGGCTTCCGTCACAGGTGCGCCGAGGCTCAGCTTCCAGTTTTCTTTCTTCAGGTCACTGAAGGCAGACTTTACGGAGGACAGAGAGTTTGCTGCACTCTCCACAGACTTTGCATAATCATCGAACTGGCTTTCCATGCCGTTGAAGGCAATGGAGGAAGCCACATCTTTGATTTCAGTCAGGGAGAGGTGCAGGCTGCCAAAATGCTCAATGAGGTCATCAGACACGGCCCTCTGGAGCATGGTATTAAACTCTTCGGTGGTCACGGTCGTGTCCTTCAGTGCCTCTGTCAAAGACTTGGTTTTGAAGTTCACGCTATCGGTGGAAGAACCGGTGATCTCATAGACCTTCTGGAGCTTCTCGTTGGTCAGGGCCTCAGCTTCCGCGCTCTCCTGATACTCCTTTTTGACGCGCTTGCCCTCTACATACCCGGTCAGGCCGCCAATGCCAGCACCAACAAGGCCGCCGACAACAGTACCCACACCGGGGATAAAAGAGCCGAGCATGGCACCAGCAGCCGCACCAGTGGCCACGCCGCCAGCTTTCCATGCGGCAGACTGCCCATAGGCGGCCTGCTTTTCCTTATCGCTGGACTTCATAGCAGTGTAGGCGTCGATGCCGGCACTGATAAGGGTTGCGCCAGCAGTAACGGCACCGGCCACAGCTCCAGCACCTTCCAAAGCGGCCACGCCACCAGACAGGGCACCAGAGGTGCTGCCGAAGTACAGACCAGCCTTGCTGCCGCCGCCCACAGCATAGCCAACATTTGCAAGGCCGCCCAGAATGCCAGTACCAGCGACCATAGCGTTGCCGGTAGAGCCTGCGATGGTTCCGGCCAGAGACGCGCCGCCAAGGGAAGCTTGTGCGCCAAAAACGCCCTTTCCGATGGTCCAGACATCTTTGCCAACACCAACAGCAGGCATTGCAGCTTTCGCGATGATAGCAGCAGACACAACAGAGCCGAGGTCTGCGCTCTTGCCTCCCGGCAGCAGCTTTCCGGCACTGGAGAACAGGTTGCCAATGCCAGACAACAGGCCGTCTTTGATGGTGTCAAAATCGAAGCCATCAGCAAAGCCCTGAGCAAAAGCCTTGCCAACAGATGCACCCTCATTTACGGAATCGGACACATCAATGCCCAGCAGCATCATCAGCCCAGCACCAATGCCAGAGCCAATGCCGCGGCCAACATCTCCGGCAATATTGGAGACCATAGACTTGCCGGTGTTCTTCCACCATTCGCTGAAAGGCTCAGCAACGATTTCATTCCACGCCAGCTTTACACGCCCGCCAAAGTCGGCATTCTGCCACTCATCGGACGCGGTCAGGTCACGCATCTTTGCCTGCATGACATCGTATTTGCGGTCAACGAAGTCCATAAAGTCGTTCAGGGCAGCTTCGACATCAGGCATGGCGGCGGTCAGGCCGTCTGCTACATCCCTGACGTAGTGATTCAGGCGGCTGCCAAAGCTGATTTTTACACCATCCACAGCAGATTGCAGCAGCGTGATGGAGCCAGACAGGTTGTCGAGCTGGGTGTCAGCCATGCGCTCGGACGCGCCAGCAGCATTGTCGATGGCGTTGGCCAGCTTGTTATAGTCGGTCTCGGAGGCGTTCAGAATGGCCAGCAGTCCCTTTTGAGAGTTTGTGCCGGCAATGGCGTTCGCAACGCTTGTTTTCTGCTCATCATTCATATTGGCGGTAGCATCGCGTAGTTCTTCCATGACATCCACCAAAGGACGTGCGTTGCCCTGAGCGTCAAAGAACTTGATGCCAAGTTCCTCCAGAGTATCACGGGCATGGTGCGTATTTGTGGAAAGTCTTGTCATGATGGAGTTGAGGGCAGTACCAGCCATGGAAGCTTTGATGCCGCTGTTTGCCATCAGGCCAGTCATCAGGGCAACATCCTGAACGGAGTAGCCCAGAGAACCAGCCATAGAAGCCGCAAACTTGAATGTTTCGCCCATCATGCTGACATTCGTGTTCGCATTGGAAGATGCAGCGGCCAGCACATCAGAGAACATTCCTGCATCGGAAGCCTTCAGGCCGAAGGCGGTCAGGGCATCCGTTACGATGTCAGAGGTCGTGCCAAGGTCTTCGTTCGCGGCAGCGGCCAGCTGCATAATACCGGAGATGCCATCCAGCATATCTTCCGTTTTCCAACCGGCCATGGCCATGTAGTTAAAAGCCTCAGCAGAATCGGTGGCGGTAAATTTTGTGGTTGCGCCCATCTCTTCGGCCTTCTTGGTCAGCTGCTCCAGCTCATCAGAATCAGCCCTGCTCACGGCCTGCACTTGCGACATGGCCGCCTCAAAGTCCTTTTGGGTGTTGATAGTATCGGTCAGCCCCAAACTCACCCCGAAAAAAGCCCCCGCTTGAAGCAGGGGATTTTTTAACAGATTCAGCAACGTTCTAACCGGCGTGGTGGCGAAGTCCAGAGCTTTCAGGGTAAAGCTCCATGTTTTACCGGCCAGAGACTTTATACCGCCGCCGATGGTATCGAGGACAGGAGAGATGTTCTCTTTGGCCTCCAGATAAATCTGGTACTTTTCCTTGGCCCACTTTGCGAGGTTCTGCTGGGTTTTGTTGGCCTGCTCATCAAATTTCGAGACGTATTCGCGGCTCCTATCAACGGACTGGCCAGCTTTATCAGCAGCATCTCCCAGCTTCCCCAGCTTTTTGGTAGCATTGGACACACCGGGGTCGGTTTTGTCAACGGTTTCAATAGGGATTTCGATTCGGATTGTTTCAGCCATTTTCGTCCCCTCCCTTCTGCATGGATTCAATGGCTACCCGCATGGAGGCAAGCATAAAAGCCTGCACTCCGGGCGGCTTCAGGTAGAATTCGTCAGGGGTTATGCCGGTGCGCTGGAAGATGTGATGCAGCAGGCACAGCTTCCCGCCGGACTGTATCAGTTTTTTGCAACTTCCTCCAAATCGGACTCGTAGCCGCTCAGCTTGTCGATGGCATCGACGACGCGGTCTTTCTCGCCAGCCTTCAGACAGTAGTCGATGACATCCAGAGGCCCCATAATCTGGAGGCCCTGTGCAAGCAGAGCATTCCAGATGGCCTTGTTGCCCCACAGCTTCTTGCGGTCATCTTCGGTGGTTGCCTGATAGATAATCTCAGAACGGTACTTCACGCTGTAGGTGGTTTCAGGCAGCTTCATACCAAGCTGCCTGCTGCGGACATACTTGGTGTGCTTCTCCTTGCAGTCGTTATATTCAGTGGCAGTCAGAGGATGGATGTTAAAAGCAAAGAGCAGCTTGCCAGAGCGGACAATCTCAATGCGCTGGGTTTCGTTGGCAAAACCAGCGGCACCAATCAGGCCATGAATAAAGTTCTCCTCATTGGCCTTGACAACGCTCTTGGCCTCATCTTCGGTGTACTCGGTATCATCGACCTCAGGCACAGCAGCTTCGGAAGTATCAGTCATAAGGGAAACGCCTTTCTTAAAATCAGCCATCGTAAATGTCTCCTTGTCATAATATAAAAATAAACATGAGGGGAAGCTCATTGCCTCCCCTCATGCGGGTTACGGAACGGGTATCAGGTTATGCAGCCTTACGCGGCCAGCAGGCTTGCCAGCTTCGGGGGCTTGTTGACGAAGCAGTTAAACTGCCGCTTGATGGTATCGCCCACGGTGTAGTTCTGGATGTCGATATCGCCATCAGGCAGAACGTCACGGTACATGACGCGCTCCTCATCGCCATCGCGGCCACCCAGAGCACCCTGAATGTTCCAGCGGGGAGATTCGCCGATTTCCATGGCCGCCATCACATCGGTGAAGAACTCCTCACTCATAATGGTGATAGCAGAGAAGCTCAGGGTGACGGTATAGCTACCGGGAGTAGCGTGTTCCTGCATATCGCCCAGCACCTTGTACTTGGAGTTGGCGAAGTTCACAGTGGATTTGAAGGTTTCGATATACGCCACCATCACGCCGTTCTCGTTATAGACAGAAGCGTCCTTGCCAGAACGGGTGCGGCGGGAATCGCTCGCAGAAGAAGTGTTACGCATTTAGATTTCCTCCTCTCACTCGCTGTCCGTGGTTGCGAAACGGAACAGGAAGTCGGTGTAGATGTGCTCGGCAGAATCCTTGTCGATAACATCAATCTGGAACCATGCGCTGTCACCGTTGGGGATATACGCAGGGTTCAGAGCAACGGTGCCAGAAACCAGCTTGCTCTCGGCCACCATCTCATCGACAATGGTCTGCAGGGCACTGATAATGGCAGCGCGGCCAGCATTATCATTGTCAACCTTACCAACCATGTTGTCGTTGGTGGTATTGCAGCGGCGAATCAGCTCGTAGCGGGTCTTGGTGCGGCGAATCTTCTTCCATCCCTCGTCACGGTCAGCAGGCGGGGTGACAAGGGTGTTGATTGCGCTGTCAATCCAGACCTGGCCGGACTTGTTCATGCTCAGCACGATGCAGCCCTTCTTTTCGGCCTTAATGATCTGAGTATTGGACAGAGGCTCGCCCAGACCAGAGAAGCCGTTGATAACGGTATGGGTCAGGGAGGAACTTGCGGAAGTCGCACCGATCAGACCGGCCAGCCGGGCAGCAGTCTGATAGCCGTCCAGCATGGTATCACCATACTGTGCGGAGGCGTTCAGAACGTACATCATGCGCTCGTCATTGAAAGCAGCGGCATGGGTCATGCGGTCATCAAGAGCAGTGCCCTTTTTCTCGGCAACGACCGCGGTCATCAGGCTGCCGACATCCATCATGCGGGACATGAAGGACTGCACCAGCAGATGCACGGCATTGTCCTCAGTGTCCACGCACAGGGTATTGATCTCGAAAGGCTCCACCAGCTCCAGAGCATCGGAATACGCACCGTTGTTGACGGTGGGATTCGTGCCGGCAGTAAACAGGGTCTGAGATACATCAGCCAGCTCTTTGGCGGTCTGGCCGGTCTTGACGGTGGCGATGAAGTTCTTGGAAGCAGCAAAGGCCTCGACCAGTGCGCCAGCCTCGCCAGCACCGGCCTCAAACTCCACCTTCTCCACCTGTTTGGTGCCGGAGTAGATGATGCACTCCTTGACGCTCTCATCAGCCAGCGTCTTGCGGACGGTGCAGGTCAGGGGCTTTGCACCGGGGTATTTCGCGGTCAGGGTAACGGCAGCAGCAGGGCTTTCGCCGCTACTCTTCAGGTCGATGGTTGCGGCAGTGCCGCCAGTGCCAACGCGAACCGCAACGATGGTCTTTGCGCCACCAGCCACAGCCTGAGCAATGGCATCGGTAGTCAGAGCATCGCCAAAGATGTCCGTATAGTCCTCATCAGAGGACAGCTCAACGGCAGCACCGAGAGGGCCAAAGTCTGCGCGGAACAGAACGGCGGTCACGCCGCTCACTGCACCAGCCGTATCACCGGTGCCAGTCTTGCCGATGTGGTAATACGCACCGGGGCGAACCTTCTTCTCGCCGGGGGTATAGCTTCCAGCCATATTATTTGACCTCCTTGCTCATAAAGGCTGCCACGATCTCCTTTGCCTTGGAGAGAGGGCAGCTCTTGATATTTGCGGACTTCATGGCAGCTTCAACACACTCTTTCCGTGCGCCAAACAGTGCCATGGAATTCGCTGCGAACTCGCTGACGGTGTACTCAGCCTCAACAGGGGCCTGCACAGTGTCAGCAGCAGCGTTTTTCGTTGCCATAGGTCATACCTCCTAGTAATTGATATTGGGGTGTCTAAGTGGGTAGCCGACCGCCTTGTAGCGGAGCAGGCCATATCGCCCGGTGACGAAAATCTGTCCGTCCTTCAGGTAGTCGGATTTGAGGTTTGCAGTCAGTCGTTCCATGAACATGGGCGAATCATCCAGCATGGTGACCTCGCCATCAAGGGAGAGACTGTTGAGGACCGCCGCGGCCATCTTCAGGCGGGTGGCCCCGTCAGGACACAGCAGGGAGATGGCAATCTTCCCGTTCATCCAGACAACCGTGTTGGTTTCCTCCAGCTTCTCGATTTCGGTAAGGCGGCAGTAAAAAACCGGGGCTTCTTTCGAGGCCTCGGTTTCATCTGCCATCTTATCAATTCCCACCACGATGCTGTCCGGGTACAGGTCTTTGATGTACCGGGCCATCGCCATGATGGGGTCAGGGTCAGTCGTTTCCTGCTGGGGGTACTCCATGATGTCGAAGCGGATTTCAGAGCCAATGAGAAGCTCGTTCTTCTCTTCGGTCATCGAGAAGCCCTCAGTCCGCGCCCACGCAAAGGCGTACAGAGTGCCGTTGTCATCCTTGAGCAGGACATCTTTCAGGGCCTTCTTGACAGCCGGTTCGATAAGCTCAGGGACAGCTTCAGAATCGTTCCGGCAAATAACGGCCACGGAAAGAGTGCCAGCACTCTTGCGCTCCCCATCGGCCTGCATATCAAAATTGAACACAGCCCGCGGGTACTGCGTGGCGCGGCCCCATCCGGCTTCCCGGTCTCCCGGTGCTTCAGGGGTGAAGATAGCAGGCTGCCCAGCGTACCGCGTAAGGTATTTGGTGAGGCTTTCGGCCTCAGACAGCCGCTTGTAAATCAGGTCTTCGAGGGTCATTCTTCAGACACCTCCGCAGCCTTCAGCTCGTTCACTTCGGAGAGGTCAGCAGACCAGCGGACATCCCACTCGCCGCGCTCAACCTCAGCCACAGGAATGGCGAAGTGGTTGATGACATTCCCGATACCGGGATGGAACATGGCAATGATGGTGGTGTCCGTCACTGCCGTGACTACTCCAGTCCGGCCCTTATCCCAAGAGGCGTGTTTTGCATAGAGGGCGTAGCCCATCTTCACGGCCTCAGTATCGAACCGGGCACGGGTTTCTTTGATGATAAGCTCCATCGGCTTCCTCCGTTTCACTCATAGTTCTCGCTGTAAATTTTCTTTATCTCAGGGGCAGCCTTGTCCACGATTTCCTGCTGGAATGGACGGGGTGCCATGTGCCGGGTGCCATTTTCCAGATAGACGGAGTATTTCTCCTGACTCTCCAGAACAGCAGAAACGCGGATGCCAGAGCTGGAAGAGGCACTTTCGACAGTGCCGTTCCAGTTCATGCGCAGCATACCAGTTCTGCGGGCAGGCGGCTCACCGGGGGCAGAGGCCGTGTACCGGGCCTTGCTGTGCGGCTTGCGGTAGACGCGGCCAGAGCGTTTGCCCCTCAGCACCTCCAGCTCGGCATTACGGAGGGCGTTCGTGGCGCGGACACCCCTTGCAGCCACCTCCTGATTGAGCTTCTTCACAGTATCGTCAACGGCGATTTTCAGCCTGCCGGGAGCTTTCTTCGGAGCTGTCATTTTACGTCCGTCCTTTCCTCGGCATAGTAGATGGTGGCTATACCAAGGGAACAGGCCGGGTCAATATCCACGATGTAGAAAAGCCTGTCACCAAGGATGAGCCTGTCCGTCCTCTCAGCCTGCTGGCCACCGCTCTGCACAATGATGTGAGTAACAATATGGTCAGCAGTTCCATGCGCCCTGTCGGCCTCAGTAGCCGTTGTCAGGAAGCCTTTCAGGAACTCCGTTCCGTCCCCATCATACTGCACAGTCGGGCGGCCATTTTTCAAGCCGCCCTTACCGCGCTCTATGACAAAGGATTTCGGGAGGTTTCCGGGCCTCAGGTACATAAACCGTGCGTTAATCATGGTGCCTGTGCCTCCAGACGTTCCCGGTGCGGTCATTCTCCATCATGCCGGTGTAGAAGTACGGCGGCTTCTTGCAGCAGTCAGGAGGCTGCGGAACGGACGCTGCGCCCAGAGATACCTCTTTCTTGAGGTCTTTGTACATCTCTTTCCAGAGCTTTGCTCGCTCTTGGAGGTACAGCGTCAGCGGGCCGGTCTTGGTGTCCACCTCATAGCTGAAGCGGTGCGCCAGACTTTCCAGCAGCATCAGCTTGGCCCTTTTCCATGACTTCGGGTAGGCAGAGATGACGGCCTCGATTTCCTCATCAGTCAGGGCAGTGGTGTCCGGGCCTCCCTCTGTGGCGGTATCGCCAAGCTCGAACCTCATTCTGTCTTTGCCATACTCAGCAATGGCAGAGGGGTCATAATTGTAGCTTCGTGCCATACAGTGCGCTCCTTGTCAGCTCATTATGCCTTGTCAGGCGGGTGGGAGGCCACAGAGCCGCCGTTTGCATCTTCAGAGGGATGCAGGGCAGCCGCGCGGGCCTTTGCCGCTGCGCGGACGCTTTTGCGGCTGTCCGTGGCGTGGATAAGGATAAGAACATTCTCGTCCTCAACATCCTGCACCATGGCAGCAGCCTCGTCAGCCGTGGACTGCTGGAGGGCAAAAATAAAGGCCGCACCATCCACAGGGATGGGAACAGCCAAACCCTCATCACCCTTGATGGGAACATAGAGCACGCTGCCGGAGTTTTCCCCGGCGGGTGCAGCAGCCTCAGCAGCAGGCTCATCGGTCTGCTCCACGATATAGCCGCAGGAAGTCAGAGAGCGCACGCGGGAGGGCAACACAGCACCATCAGGGATTGCATCACCGGGCTGGTAGGTTACGCCACCCAGAGAAAGAGCTTTCCGGCAGATATAGCTCATGTCGGCACCTCCGTTACACGCACTTGGACAGATAGCAGGCAAGGTCGTCAGAGGTCTTGCGCATATCAGTAGACAGCAGGCCCTCGACAAACTCAGCATGGGTTGCGGGGTCGCCATCGAAAGTGCTGATGGCCACGTAGTTGCCATTGCCCAGCATATCCCAAGTGAAGGTGTAGCCTGCGGAAGGCTCATCCAGCTGCGGGTGGTCGGTGACATAGCACATCAGTGCGCCATCGCTCTCGCAGATGAAGTCCATATCATCAGGCTGGCCCTCATCAGCCTTGTTGTGGGTGGCCATCAGGACATGGACCTCGTCGAAGCCCAGCAGCTGCGCCAGCACGTTCTCGTTGACGGTAGCAGGGTTCGGAGTGGAGCCGCCGTACTTCACGCGCTCCAGAATGTCGGGGTGAGCCTTCAGGCCCAGATACGTATCGTAGCCGAGGCACAGCTTGTTCGGGGTGCGGCGGCCAGCCAGACGGATCTCGCGCTTGCGCTCATCAAAGAAGTGCACCGGGTCGAAGTTGGCATCGGTGAACTTCAGGAACTGCTTTGCACCGGGGACGCCAGAGGAAATGCCAGTGAACTCATTGTCCCACACGCCGGTCTTGAAGAAGTTCTCGGCAAACAGGAGGTCGAGGTGCAGCAGCATCTGCTCGTTGACAAAGCGGGTGCTGGAGCGGCGCGGGTCGATAGAGGCGGGAGCACCAGAGCGGGAGTAGTCCAGTGCGCCGATCTCATCCACGCCCACCAGAATCTGATCGACCTCGCACTTGTAGGTCTTATCAGTGTGGCCGCGCTTGGCAGGCTGCACCTTGCCAAAGGCAGGCTTGCGCTGCACATTGTCGCGGGAGATGTCACCCTTCAGGAACTCGTAGTAGAAGCCCGTAGTGGTGCTCACAGGGCACATCGGGAAAATCTTGGTCGCAACGTAGTCTTTGGGGTCGGCAAAGGCTGCCATGCTCATGTTGGACAGGTAGCGGTTCGGCTTCCAGCCCTTTGCAATAGCAGCCATGATGCCGGCAGCATTGTTCATATTGTCTCTCATAAGGTTTTACCTCTCTTTCTCCGGTCAGGAAGCCTTGGGCTTATAGCCGGACTTGGTGAGCTGAACAGAAACAACCGTGCCAGCAGCTGCGGCAGCAGACAGGGCAATGCCCACGATGAACTGGCCGTCAGTAGCCTTCACAGCCTTGCCAGTGGCGTCCGTAGCCAGCTCATCACCGGCGGCAATAGTACCGCCAGCAATCCACTTGCCAATGTCCTTGACCTGAATAGTCAGGGAGCTGCCAGCATCAGCGTCAGCATCATTGGTAAACAGAGACAGGCCCAGCACATTTGCGCCAGCGGTGGGCATGGCCAGCTTGCCTTCGCTCATGGCCAGAGCAATGCCCTGAACGCCTTCCAGCTTCTCCTTCGCCTTGAAGGTCACGGTTGCGCTCTCATTGATGGTAGAGCCGATAAAAGTAACGTCTGCCATGTTTTAGCCCTCCTTCTCACACTCAGCACGCAGGGTGGGGTCGTTCACAAGAACTTCGTCCAGAGCCTGAGCCTTGGTGACATTCTTGGACTTCATCAGCTCCACAGCCTTCGCCTCGGCGCGCGTCCAAGCATCAGGGGCAGAGCCATTGCCACGCTTGCCGACCTCAGTGAAGGCAGCAGAGGTGTTGGCCATGTTCACGGCCTCGTCCAGAACGGCCAGATAGTCGTTATAGGCAGTGCCACCGGCAGCCTTCATGGACTTCAGGATGGGAAAAAGCTCATCTTCCTTCTTGCCAATGATGGCGTACTTCTTGGCGACCTCGCGCAGCTCACGGTCGAGAGAATCCTCGCGGAACTTGCGCAGAGAATCCAGCTCAGCCTTCACAGCAGGGTCAAGCTGGGCGTATGCAGGGGCTGCAGGAGCTGCCGGTGCAGCGGGAGTGGTCAGGCTCTTTGCCACATCAGGAGCAGGAGCAGCAGGGGCGGCAGGGGCCGCCGCAGGCGGGGTCTGGCCCTCATCAGAGCCGTAACGCTTCTCGATAGACTCGAAAAACGCCAGCTCGGCAGGGGTCATCTTGGACTTGTCGATTTTCATGGTATCGTCTCCTTCCGGCTCATCGCCGTTGTTTTTGGCCGCAGTGTCCTTGGATACGGGGGTATCCCCAGAGTGATTGTGCTTCTCAATCTGTTCGTTGATGGCATCCACAGCAGCCTTTGCAAGAGCAACGGTTGCATCATCCACAGGGATATTCTTCAGCACGACATTGGCTACCTTGCCAGCGGACCACTGCTCTGCAAAGTTCTTTGCGGCCGCATTGAACTCGTCAAGGCTTTCCAACATCGCGGTTTTGGTCGCATCCCCATCCAGCTCGTTATCGTTCAGGATGGAACAGATAGACTGATTGAGTGCAAAGCATACATCCCAGACCTCATCGCACACCCGGCGGTTTTTCATCTCGCCGTATGCCTCGGTAAACCCGACAGAGTTTTTCTGCACATCCTGCTCAGCACTTACCGGCTCCTGCGCCACGCCAAACATCTTCGCAAGGCCAGAAGAAAGCCGCTTGAAGAATCCAGTGCCCTCAGAGCTATCAGCTCCGGCACCGGGTTCAGCAGCGGCATCGTCTTTTCGTTTGAAGAGCTTGATAAAAGCGTCCGGGTTTGCGCCCTCATCTACAAAGTCAACATTCGTGACTTTCAGATGCTTCAGTTTTGTTGCCACGTTCATCCTCCTTTCTATCAGGGTGAATATAATTACAGCCGGGAGCTTTCACCCTCGGCTGGAATTATCATTGCTGTTCGACTTCCACACGCTCAGCTTCTCCCTCAATGGAGAACATGGTGTACTCGCCGCTCTTGACCTTCTCCCACACATCGCGGTCGGTGACATGGAATCCAATCCACCAGCCAACAGGAAGGGTGCCAGGTTCGAGGCCCAGAGCCTTCTGCTTTTCTTCGGTGAAAACACAGCTTTCCACCAGCACGGCAACATCTCCTCGCTCGTGCATCTCGCCGCCTTCACGGTACAGCTCCACGAAACGGTAGGCAGCATTTTCGAGGTCTGCCGGGTCGATCATATCTTCCTGCCAGTCCTCAATCTGCTCGCCATCCACACGGATGGCCACGCTCGCCCAGCCAAAAGCAAGCATCCGCTCGTCATCGCTTTTTGCAATGCGGAGGCCGTGCTTTTTCTTCACGCCGCCTTCAGCAGGGGGCGTATCAGGGGGCGGCGTTGCCGCGATAAGTTCATTGAATGCAATCATCGGTGTCCTTTCTGCCAGTAGTCGGCTGGCTGTTCGACATATTCAACAGTACACCCGCAGCGAGGATGCGCCGGGGGCAGCATTTTCTGCCCGGCAAACAGGAGCCTGCCGGTATAGCTAAAGGAATCATCCATGCCGATTTCCATGCCGTCCAGAGCTTCGCAAGTTTCGCACACAGCGTCATCTCCAGATGTGCACCAAACCTTTATCATGGGGCCGAGAAGTCCGTCATGCTGTGCCTGCCGAATTCCAAGGTCTGCGCCTTGGTTGAAGGAAAAGGCAAGCTCGGTCTGCGCAATGGTGGCAGCTCTGTACTTGTGGGCCTTCTCAGCATACCGGGAGGCAGATTCGAGAGCTTTTGTCCGGGCGGCCTCAGCTTTCATTCGGGGGTGGTTGTCCTTGATGGAGGTCAGCACGGTTTCGTAATATCTCACAGTAGCGGCAGACTGCTGTGCAGTCAGACCGATACATGGGCGAATCAGGCGGGCCAGCTCATCAACGGTGTGTCCCTCGGTCATCTTCTGGGCCAGCAGAGTACGTATTGCTTCCCGCTGCACCTCAGAACTCCGGGTAACGAAAGAGGCTCCACGGCTGGCAATCCATTGCGCTGCGCCGGGGGCCTCAGTTTCAAAATAGAATTTATCGAGCTGCAGGAGGGCAGGCTGCGCCATGGCTCCGGCCGAAAGAGCTTTCATCCAGACAGCGGAAAACTCCTTGTCAACGAACGTGGAATAGTCCTGCGTGAACTCCATGAACACATCTTCGTCCAGCTCTCCCCTCAGGACAGCTTGCCGTATCTCTTTGTAAGAGAGGGCTTGCTTTTGGTCATCCCAGAGGCGGCAGAGCTTTTTGATGGGTTCACCCTGCTCGTCAACGAGGTACTTTTCCAGCTTCTTCAGCACCGCGCTCTTTTTCTTGCTGCGCCGTGGGCGGGCCTTCCAGACCTCACCGGGATACGGAATCCTTACCAGCATTCGCAACCCTCCCCAGACGCTTTTTTGCGGCTTCGATAGCCGCTTCGTCATCTTCCAGAGCATCGCTCTGCCCGGCGGCGGTCTTGGGCGGCTCAGGCTCAGGGTTGAGCCTGCGGCCATCCAGCATTCGGGCCTCGGTAGGCACGGTGTCGGTGGTGCGCTTGGGCAGCCCACCAGTCTGGCGCACAAACTCCTCCAGAGCCTCATCGGGGATAAGGACACCCACACCGACCATATCTTTGATGTAGGTAGACAGCTCTTTGAGGTCAACGTCCTGAATGTCCCCGTGGGTCATCTTCGGATAGTCCGTGATGCCGGAGAACTTCTCGCCGTTGATGTCAATCAGGCCCGGAATACCGTGCGAGTTGAACTCCTCGCAGATGATGTCCAGATACGCGCCAATAGCCATCGCAAACAGGTTCGTCTTGTCGCTACTCAGGGCGAAAGAGCCAACCTTCTCATGGCCGAGCTGGATGAAGTCAGCAAGCACGGTCTGGCTGATTTTGGTGTCATATCTCTCGATGATGGAGTTGGTATCAAACTGCCGGGAGCCGCCTGTGCTCATCAGCTCGAACGAGTAGCCAAAGGGCAGCACAACGCCCTCGCTCTCATCCCGGCGGACATTCTTGACCATAGCTTCCAGCCCGGTGCGGAGCTTGACCATATCGGGGTCTTCTGCATCCCAAGGATTCACACCTTCGGGGGCAGTGATAACAGGCAGGCCAGCAAGGTCGCGCTCGATACCGATGCCCTCTATCTCCTGAATGCGCCGTTTGAAATACCAAGAGTGGTATGCGGTTCTCAGGATGGAACGGCCCTCAGGGTTGTCCTTGCGGCTCCGGGTACGGAACAGCAGGCACTTTTCGATTGGAATGGTAATCAGGCCAAAATCCGGCGGCGGCATCTGCGTCATGCCGGTGAGGTTGTCCTGCTCATCATACTCCCACTGGTACAGGGTTTCTTGGGAGCGGATAGGCAGCTTGGCCCAACCGATGAGGCCATCAGAAAACTTGGAGTTGGTGCGCTTGTCCTTGGTGCGGCCCATGCGCCGTTTATAGACGATCTCGTGCAGGCTCCAGCCATAGGTGAGGAAAGACAGGATTTCGGAGATGGTGTCCGTCCACGTCATGTCCATATCTTCCATGCAGCTCTGGACGAACTCTGCGGCCTCTTTATCCTTTGCGGAGCTGCCGCCCGGTTCGATGTTCCAGCTCGCCTGACGCACAAGCATCTCAACAGCAAAAAGGATGGCACCAACGGTCTCATCGTTGTTTGCCATCTCTGTATATACCTCAGCACCTTTGCGGCCCCGCAGCTCAGGCAGGAACTCTTCGTAGAAGATGCCGCCGTATCTGCGCTGACCTACACGGCCCAGCTCCTCAGAGCCTTTGCTCATAGCGGTTCGCCTCCTTTCTCGTTATTTGTTTTCCAGTAGCTGGCCTTCTGCAACCAGCCGGAAGTTGGGGGTGCGGTAGCCACCGCGCTGCTCTCCAGCTCAGCAAAAGCGGAGGAGCCTGCATCGACCATATCTTTGAACTTGGATTCGGGGAAGCTCTCAAGCTCCGAGAAGTACATCTCGTTCCAGTCAGCCAGCAGGACATCGACATTGCCATGCTGCCACTGGGCGGCAAAAGGCTCAGCTCGAACCTCCTTGCTGCCGGATTCGGCAATGGTCTTGACTGGGAACCCGGCCAGCATCTTCACGAAGCTCTGAGCCTGCGCCTTACCAGCCTGCCCGGGGTCTTTCGGTAGCCTCTCCACAACGCGCTTGTGCTTGGCCTTATCCATCTGGGCAGTCTGTTTGATGTGGGTACGGACATCATCAGCAGACAGCCGCTGGTTGGTCACGTTCGCCACAATATAGCGGCCATTACGCCGCTTGCCCAGCAGGACGCTGGCAGTATAAGCAGGGTCGCCGTTCTCATCCTCAGCAGTGGCGGCCAAATCCCAGCCTCGCGCCCATGCGATAACATCTTTGGGCAGCTCATCCAGCAGGGTGACTTGGCTGCGCTTGAAGTAGAGGCCAGCAGCGGCCTTGATTTTCCAGTTGCCGTTGAGCAGTCTTTCGCGCTCCACTTCCAGCAGAGCGTTCAGGTTGGCGATGTAGCCGGGGTCACTCTCCATCAGGATTTTATTGTCCTGCAAGCGGGAGGCGATGAAGGTCACGCTCTTGCACTGCTCAGGGGTCACGCCGTGTTCCTTCTCCAGCTCCTCAACGCTCCCGGCAAAGTATATCGTGTCGTTCAGGACACACATATACCGCACCTGTCCGCTGCGCTCAGGGATGGGATAGCCGGTGTCTTGGTCAATCCACCAAGATATAAAATCAGCCACCCAGCTATCCGCATCGGGATTGCAGGTGGCTCGAACATAGGGCCGGATGCCGCAAGTGGAGCGGTTTCGGCTCAGCATATAGAGAAATTGTTTTCGGGAAAAGTGTGTCAGCTCGTCAAAGCCGAGGTAACAAATTTCTGTGCCCTGCCAGCCCTTCAGGTCATCATCGCTTGCGATGTGGGCGAAGTTCAGACGGGCACCGCTTCCAAACGTCCAGTGCAGCTTCGGGGTCATACCCGGCACAGCATCAGGAACAAGGTCGTAAATCTTGTGACTGGCATCCCAGAGGCCGCCCTGGGCGGTGATCTGCGTGTAGTTATGACGGAAGATAACACCACCGAAGCCCTTTACGCCTCTGTTCCGCAGGCCCTCCAGAAGCAGGGCATACGTTTTGCCGCCTCCTGCAGCTCCTCCGTAAATGACGATATCGGCTTTCGAGGCCATAAACATGGTTTGCGGGCCAGCTTGCGGGCCGATGGTTTCAGGCTCTCGCTTATCGCGGCCATTGTCCGGGATGCAGATGGGCATATACTCCACGGTGAAGTCTGGCCCAGAATCAACCCCGGCGGCTCCAGTGCCAAGTTCGCCTGTCAGCTCTCCCAACATCCGAACAGCGGTTGTGTCACCACCGAGAAGGGCCTTCTGAATCAGCCTTGCCATAATAGCGGCCCTGTACGTCTTATCCTCTTTGGACACTCCGTACAGTTCAAGGGTATTTCCAAGGTCTTTTCCAACGGGAGCGTCCATGAGCTGCTTTGCCAGCTCTTTCATGCTCTTCTTGGCTCTTTTGGCCTCTCCAGAGGCGATACCGGCCTTCCTTCCGCTCTCCACCGCTTTCTCACCGGTTTGGAACTGCCCAGCTTTCCGCTCCTCATCGGTCAAAACGTGTCTTGGCACTTCACCACCTTCCTCTCGTTTTCAGGGTGGAGAAGTCAGATGAAACAGACATCTTTCTGGCCTGCGAGTGCCAGCATCATCTCGTGGGCATACAGGTTCGGGCCGGTCATGCGGCAAGGAATGTCACACCCGGCCATATCGGTGGTGGCCCGGTTCTTCTTCTCCAAAATATCAGGGTCGAGAACGTGGCCGATGATCTGATACGGCTTGTGGCAGCAGTACATAACCTCGCCGCGCTCATTCAGCGCAATCTGCGCCCACGATGCAGTACAGGTATCTTCCTGCCGGTCAAGCAGTTCCCACTTGAAATTGAGAACAACACGGCCATCGTTCGCCGCCAGCTCCTTCACGACCTCCATCGTCTTTGCAGCCTGCTCCCTTGCCATAGCCATAACGTATGCCTGCCCGCCGGTGCTTTCGATAGGCCGGAACGAGATATAATCCACAGAGAGCGCATAATTGGCATCGTAGAAGCGTAAAACGTCATCGGGAGAGGTAACAACACACTGGATGCCCAAAGACGTTCTAGGGCTGTACTGGCGTTTCCATGCAGCGTAGTTCCGAATGTTCTTCACAACATCAGCGTACTTTCTCACGCCGCGCCGCTGTTCGTAGCTATCCTCATCCCAACCGTCAAGGCTCACTTTCAGGTAATCAGGCTTGGGCATCTTCAGCACGTTAAAATTCGTGTTGATGCCATAATGCAGGCCCCTCTTGTCCATCCAGTCAGTAATGCGGTCAAAATCAGGTGCAAGGGTAGGCTCTCCACCTCCCGTCAAGATGAAGCCCTCCACGCCCATTTCCTGCAGGCGGGTGGCATACTTGCGGAAGTCCTCAAAGCTCATGGCTCTTGCGCCGGGGTCAAGTTCCCACCGTCCGTATGTACAGTAGGGGCAGCGGTTGTTGCAAAAATTATTCAGGAAGATGTCTGCCGTGATAGGCTTATGTTCTCCCACGATGCGGCCAACGTGGGCAAGCATCTTATTCCCTGCGATGTTCTGCATCGTTCCTCTCCTTTCGGTATTTCTCGTTCAGAATTTTCGGCACACAGCAATCCCAGTTGATCTGATGGTGGGTGCGCTGGTGCTTTCCTCCCATTTTCCCAATCTCGATACAGGAGGGCATGGACATGACAGAATAGAATGACTTCGTATAGGTGCCGCTCTCTTTATACGCCTCAGTCATACCGCCGGACAGGCTCTGCGTCTGAATCTGGGTGACCTGACAGCGCATAAACGTGAAAAAGAGTACGCCACGGCTTCCAAGGGTAGTGTAGGTGGTAACATCCTCGTTCATGGTTCCGCGGAACTCTACGGGCGTATCGGTCCTGCAAAACATACTGTTCATGCACTTCCGCTTCAGGCCCATCTTGTAGCCTCCACCATTTACGCCGCCTATCATATCGCCGCCCTGCGCAAGGGCCACCATAGCAGCACCTGAAGCATCGAGGAAGGTAAGCATCGCCTCGAACAGACCATCCAGTTGCGGCCCAACCATAGACTTGCCTTTGAGCTTGGTTCCTTCCGGCCAGCGAATCAGAATGTCTTTGTAGTCATCATCCAGCATCAGGAAGTATTTGAGGCCCAGCTCCTTGGCTATGCGGAAGCTCTCGTTGCGGGCATACAGGATAGCGCGGTGTTCGCTCAGATTGTCCATCGTATCAGCACGGGCAACAGCAGCAGCCTTATCGAACATGATGACGTTCTCAGCTCCATACTTTTCACGGTACAGGTCGGCTTCGTCATCTTCGTTGTCGATGATAAAATAGACCTTTCCGGAAAACTTCTGACGCTTCAGGGTGTCCGCGGTCACTACGTTCTCGGCTCTCCCGTGGGTCAGGATGAACACAGCAAAATCGTCACGCAGCATGGCTCATTCCTCCATCAGCTCAGAAACCTTGCTGGAGAGGGCCACAAAGCCGTTGCGAATGGCATCCTCCTCGTCAATGATGACAAGGGCCGACTTTTCCATCAGCTCCTGCATCTCAGGGGAGGCGTGGGCGTAATACTCAGCAATCTTCCGATAATTGAAAACCGTATGTCGGCCTGCGGCTCTCAGCAGGAAGCCTTTCTCGTCAGGCCGCAGCTTCGATGCCTCAATCTCTGCAATGAGGTCATCCGTCTTGGAGGTATCATACAGGGCAGAGAGATCCGGGCACTCTCCAGTCGGCTCATACTGCGGAATGGTGGTTTCGGTGGTGTAGGGGTTATCGACCACGCCCTCGCTCAGGTCTACGGCTTCCAGAGCAAAGCCGAACTGCTCCATGTCGATGTTGGCAATGCTCTCCAGCTCTTTTGCCAGCTTCTCCTCATCCCACAGGGCCAGCTCGCCGGTCTTATTATCAGCCAGCCGGAAGGCATTGACCTGTTCTTCGCTCAGGTCATCAGCCACGATACAGGGCACGGTTTTGAGCTTCAGCTTCTGGGCAGCCTTGTAGCGGGTGTGTCCAGCCACAATGACGTTGTCCTTATCCACCACGATGGGAACCTTAAAGCCAAACTCCTTGATGGAGGCGGCAACAGCGTCCACGGCATCATCATTCTGCCGGGGGTTGTTCTCATAGGGGTGCAGCTCGGAAAGTTTCAGGCTTACGATGTCCACGGTCAGACCTCCCATATATTTAGTATTTTGGCAAAAATAAAACCCCGCCGTGTGGGCAGGGTCATTGATAATTTTGCGCTAATATGATACAATAAAGCCGTCCGGAGTAGAGTTTCCGGGCGGCTTTTTCGCTTTTCAGGCTCCCCGCTGCTGGCAGGCTTTCAGGGGAGCCTGATTTTTTTACACCTTGATTTTGCTATCGCGGATGATCTGTGCGGCTTCTTCAGGGGTCTTTGCAGTGGCCTCGATGAGCTTTGCAAGATTTTCCAGATACTGATTCAGTTCCGGGGTGGTCATTTCATCCATGTCCTCGCTTCCTTTCTGGATGAACCTTTTGCGGTTCCTCTCTACGCTACTATTATACTACTTTTTGTGTATTTTGTAAAGCGTTTTTAACGAAATTTTGGCGTATCCATGCACTTTTTAGACCGCATATTTGGCGCGGCAGAATAGAATCGAACTATCAACCGGCGGTTTTGGAGACCGCTGCTCTTCCAATTGAGCTACTGCCGTACAATGGCCGCCTTTCGGAATCGAACCTTCCGTGGCTACTCCCACGAACGCGCTCCACGTTGCGCTAGGGCGGCATCTGGTGACAATTTGTCACCAGTTCACTGCCCTCACGCGCTCCGCTTGCGCTAGGGCAGCATATAAAAATAGCCGATGGCTGGACTTGAACCAGCACCACAGAGCATCAGCCTCCCGGATGACAGGGGCCGGAAGGAATCAGCTCTGCGTATCGTCAGTGTGACGCGGGTTAAATGCCCGCCGCTCTGCATTGAGCTACAACGGCATATAAACAGCCCGTTCCTGCGGTGGTCAGCTCAGGAGCGGGCTGTTATTTTTGGACACACACGCAGGCGGCTGATAAGTACCGCCTTGGCGTTCCGGGGCCTCCGACTGGTAGAAAGCAAAAGTTTTGGAGGAATCCTAGAGAAGAAAGGTCTCGCCGTGTCAAAAGGAGAAAAGGAACCCAAGAGGTGCGCCGCGTATGGGTACCGCGGCAAGCTCCCGGTGGTTCATGGGGCCATGTGTCCACTTCGGCCTACGGGGTCGGCCGGTTCTGGTGCAGATGGACGGAATCAAACCGTCACAACACGATGCCTGCTGCTGGTGCTGTCATTTCATACATCCGCATATAAAGAGCCACCTACACAGCATTGACTGTTTCAGTGGCGCAAGGAACACAATAAAGGGTAATGGGGAGGGCAGGCCAAACAGCTCGCGCAAACCATCCAGCCCAGCCGAAGAACCTTCATCATGTCCGGCGCGTTTCCGCATTGCGCGGGTGCGCTTATGTCATTTTAGCACAGCATCCACACCGGCGGCAACTCGATGGCACACCGGGCAGACGTAAAAAATAAGGCTCAGTTTTAGGGCATACTGCACATTATGCACAACTCTTGGTGATGTCCGGCCAGATTTCGGCCAGAGCTTCCAGCCCCCGCCGGATGCACTCACACACGGTGGACTGTGCGATGCCCAGCTCTACGGAGACGTCCAGATACGTTTTGAGCTTGAAATTGCCCTGCACGTCTTTGGTTTCGCACTCGATGTAGTAGGCCCGCAGCACTTCAGCATCCCGCAGGCTGGAGGCAGTTTCAGCGTAGACGATACAGAACGTCCGGGTGATGGCCTCGACACGCATCTTCGTCAGCTCAGACATCATCCGGGACAGTTCCCGGCTCTCGTTGTCCATCCTGCATACGGCATCCAGAATCTTGTCACCGTTGCCGGGTGCCATAGGCATACCGCTGAAGTTCTGGGTGACTCTGGTAGCAGCATCGCGCTGCCGCTGCACCTTTTCCTGCTGGGTGTTCACGGCCTCAGCCATCTCGCGCAGCTTCATAAACCACGCTTTGACCTCGGCCGCCCCGGCCTGCTTCTCATCATCTCCAGCCTTCCACGCTCTGATCTTGTCCATGCTTCTCTTCCCCGTAGCTTGAAAATAGATTGAAATAGCTTAACGATAGCTTGAGGACAGGAAAACGTCTCTCAGCCTCTCGCGTACAGTCTTGCGGTCACTTGCGCCCTGCCGGCCCTTTTCCATCTCCCGGATGACGGTTTCAGCAGGAAGGCTCGCGCTCTTGTCTGCCTCCACAGCCCTTGCAAGGCTCTGTGCGGCCTCTTCGGTGGTGACAGTGAACTCCATAGGCTCAGATGCTTTCGCCTCGCTGGCGGGCACAGAGAAGGCTTTCTGTATGCTTTCGGCCAGCTTCTTGCCCAGCTCGTCCAGCATCTCAGGAGTGCCACCAGCCGTGACCTGAATCTGGTAGTCAGGAACACGCCCACCATACAGGGCCTGCTCCAGCTTTTCCACGCGGCGTTCAAGCTGCCTGATTCGCTTGTTCTCTCGTTTACTCATGGTTTCAACTCCCTTCAAACGAACTCTTTCGGCGGCAGCTCATACTCTGCGCCGATCTTCTTCCACATGTGCAGGCAGTACGGGCAGATGTTGATATTCGCACTCTTGGGCGGGTGGAACTGGATAACGCACTCATCCTCGCCCCAGAAGATGTCCTTGACCATGCACATCTCTTCCCATGTCGGGCAACGGTTGCTCAGGCTCACGCTAACGTGCTCCCAGCCGCCTCCCCACGAGGCAATAATGGCCACAGCATGAAGCCTATACCGCGGGTGGTGCAGATAGCCCATCAGACCATCAAAGCCCTCTTTGACAACCAGCAGGCGCGGGTTGCTCTTCATTTCCTCAATGCTTTTCATCGTTCACACCCTCCAGAAACAGCAGCACACCGGGTGCCGCAAAGTGGACACGATACGCCTTCAGGTCATCCTGCGTGACGTACTTCCTGCCGAACAGATTTTTCATATCGCACCAGACCAGCCACGGAACCCTGTAATAGGCGTTTGCTCCAAAAGAGCAAAGGACAAAGGCCACACCACCAAGAAGCGTTGTGCGGCTCAGGCAGGCCGCCTGCGTGGATGATACACGGTCAAGTCCCATCTTTCCGCTGTTCGTGTGCTTCGCTTCAAAGGTCACGGCTGTGCCACCGGCCAGAATGCCCTTGTAGTCAGGCTGGGCCTGCTTGGTATAGCAGGCAAGGAAGCGGCCAGAGCGGTCAGCTCCTCCCAGAGGCTTCATCGGCTCAGGGGTCTTTTCGATGTCCGCAATGCCATTGGTGCGGTAATACTCGCAGGCAGAATTGATGAGGCTCTCAAAGCCAGCACCTTCGGCGCGGCTCCGTGCCCCGGTCATGCTCCGGCGCATGGTAGCGGATGTAATAGGTTTACGCATTGCCATTGTCGTTGCCCTCCTCGGCTTCCATCTGCCGCTTCAGCTCAGCAGCGTCCACAGTAACATACCGGGTGTGGCTGAGGATATTATCGGCCAGCACCTTGCTTTTTTCGTCCATCGAGTTTTCGAGGATGTTTGCGGCAGCCCTCATGCCGGCCACCACAAAGGGAAGGTCGGAGAAGTCAAACAGCTGAGCAAAGCCGCAAGCCTTGCCCACGATCTCCCCCATAGCCTCTGCCATGATGCGGCTGGCATCAGCATCTCGCCCGGCGGCGATAGCAAAGGCCATCTGCGAATTGTACGGAATCTTCGGTTTTTCGGTCATGTGTTTTAGTCCTCCCACAAAATAGCCTGCCCGCAGTTGCCGCAGCACTTATTCGGCTTGTCAAAATAGCCATACAAGTAATCGCTGGAACCGCAGTTCGGACAGGCAAAGCCGTTTTTATATGGGCTGCGCGGAATCCTCAGCAGCAGGGCATCGTGGCCCATCTTGCAGGCTTCCTCGACAACGGCAAGGCTCTCATAGCTCTCGCGGTGTGCCGGGTCAAGAATCTCGGCGGCGCGTTCAACGGACATCTCCTCACTCATCTTCCGGCCTCCAATACTCCACAAAATAGACGTACCCAGCCTTGCCGGTGCGCTTCTCCTTGCCCCAGCAGACGGAATAGCCGTTCTGGGCCAGAATCGCAACAAGGGTGCGGCGGTCCTCCACAAGGTTGCAGTCGATTTTCATGTGCTGCGCCATGCGCTCACATCCTTTCCGCTCTCGCTTCTTCATCCCACTTGCCCATCATAGAATCAAGGGCCCGATGCTCCAGACAGCCTGCCAGCACGTTTAGTGCCCGGAACTCCTCTGCGTTCATCTTTCCAGTACGGTACTGGATGTAAATCTCCCGGCGAGCTGTGTCCAGAGCCTCCAGAACAGCATCGCCATCTTCCCAGTCGGTCAGGGATTCCAGTGTGGCAAGCTGCTTGACAAAATCGGTTTTATCCACGTTTCCACCTCCTCAGTGCCGAAGAAAGCTCTCCGGCAGCTCCAGCCAGTCCCGGACATCGTCCTCGCTCTGTCCACCATCTGCAAAAACATCCAGCACATTGGGCACCAGCCGCCGCGCCATCTCCTCATCGTCCATATCGCGGATGCAGTCAGCAACGGTGTTCTGGTCGCTCTCGCGGATGGTCAGGCTCAGCTTGACGGTAGAGCCATCGTGCCGCGTCCATGAGCAGATGAGGCTCTGGCCTCCAATCTTCTCCAGCGCGGTCAGCATCGTATCACGACAGGTCGCAATGATCTTCTCGCTCTCATTCACGTCCATGTTATCGCCACTCCTTCCCGGTGTTTTTGTCCCTCAGAGGGATTCGGCCCAGAATCTCAAATCCTGCAAGGTCGGCCACCTGACGCAGCAGGGGCACAAGGATGCTGATTTGCAGCATGGTCGCAGCATCCTTCTGACGCTCATCTTTGCGGATGTTCTTCATGGCTGCGGCGTGGGTCGGGTCGGCGTAATGCTCAGCATTCCGACCCATATCATTGTCACGGTTCATCGGGTCACGCTCCATTCTCCAACAGGTCAAACAGGGTAGGTGCATCTCGCTCAGCGTCCGCGCTCTCCAGATAGCCCACACCGTCCCGGAAATAATCAGTGTTCAGCTCTACGCCCTTACCACGGCGGCCCATCTTCACGGCCTCATAGGGCACAGTGAACAGCCCTGCAAAGGGGTCGGCTACCAGCTCGCCCTCGTTGGAGTACCGCTCAATCAGCCGCTGCACAATGTCCAGCTGGAGAGGGCAAACATGAAGGTTCTGCCGCCGCTGGCTCTGGGAGGTATTCAGGGTGCGCATCCGCACGATGTCATCCCAGACCGTCATGTCCCAGCTTCCCGGGGCGACAACCATGAAGGTGGAAGGCAGCCGCCCGTCTTTATCCAGACTTTCGGCCAGCTTAACGTGCTCGGCGTAAGAATAGACGGTATCACGGCTGAATTTGCGGTAGACCGCCTGCAACTTCGAGGTGGGTATCTTCTCCAGTTCTTCCCGGGTAAAAGGCCGGTCGCCGCTGGAACGCCAGAAAGCGTGGGCATCAATCTGCCACTGTGCGCGGGTGTACTCCTCTTTGGACTTCTTCACGGGCGTATCAGCATAGCCGCGGCTGCGGTCAGTAGGCAGCTTGCGGAACAGCAAGATGTACTCAGGGCAGCCTACGCCCATCTTGGTGCCGTCCTTACACTGCTCCGTCCAGCCCAATCTGTATGTTTGATTGTTTTCCCTCACCACATCGGTGACCACGGTAATCATCCCAAAGTACACAAAGCCATGTTTGCGGAAATGGGCGATGCAGTCAGCATGGAACGGCTCAATGGTAGGCGCAGCCAGCCCGGTGACATTGGCGAACTCCACGCGGTCCTTGACATGAATGGCAGCCACGCGGCCCGGCTTCAGAGTCCGCAGCAGCTCAGGGGTGAGGAAGTCCATCTGCTTGAAGAACTCATCATCGTTAGGGTTGTGCCCGAAATCGTTGTACGACGGAGAATATTCGTAATGATTTCCGAAGGGGATGCTGGTCACATACAGGTCGATGCTGTCTGTCGGCCAGCTCCGCACCTCTTCCACGCAATCGTTGTTGATGGCCGTATAATTGTTTCCCTTAACTTCCACGCGCTCACATCCTATCGTTCGTTTCAGGGCCTCCAGAGCAAGGCTGCCGAGGCCGTATTCCTTGATGATCTCCTCCATCTTCTCGCTCAGCTCATCATACTGCCGCCACTTGCGCTGGAGGGCCAGCAGAACCTCCGTTTCGGTGTCCATATACAGGATGTCAATGATGACGGGGGCCTTCTGCAGGAAGCGGTAGATGCGGTGGATGGCTTGGATGAAGTCATTAAACTCATAGTCGATGCCCATAAAGATTGCCCTATGGCAGAATCTTTGGAAATTGCATCCAGAGCCGGACAGGCTCTTTTTCGTGCCAAAGATGCGGGTACGGCCCTGCGCAAAATCCATGACGCGCTGTTCGCGGGCCTCCAGCTCCATGCTGCCATAGATGTCCACCATCTCAGGCACAGCCTTTTTGAGGGCCTTGCGCTCATCTTCGAGGTCGTGCCAGACCACGAAATGCTCATCGGCAGGAGCTTCGGCAATGATGCGGGCCACCTCAGCAGCGCGGATGTCAATGCTATCGCGCTTTTCCTTGGCAGCATCAGACAGCCCCATCGCGGCATCGTGGCCGAGCTTCATCTGGCCGTCAGCCTCAAACTCCGCAGGGCGGTCAAGACTGGTGAGCTTGTGGTATTGGATGTCCATCGGGGGCAGGGCGTACCCTTCATCCGAAAAGCCAAGGTCGGAAGGTTTCTGGAGGAACAGCCCCCAGCTGGCGCACCAAATCCAGAACTCGCGTTCGCGGCCCGGGTAAATAGTCAAGTTGTTCGCCTTGGTGGAATCTCGCTTGAAAAAACGGGTAAGGGCCTGCCCGGTGTCCATAATCTCCAGAAAGCCCGCATAGTGAATCAGCTCTTTATACCGGTTCGGGGAAGGGGTGGCCGTATTGGTCAACTTATACTTGACCCCCTTGAACTTCAGCATAAAGCTCTGGTACGTCTTGGAGCCGAAGCTGCGCAGAGTGGCCGCCTCATCCAGAGAAACAGCAGTAAAGCGGTGCGGGTCAATATCGCCATCTCGGACGCGCTCATAGTTCGTCAGGACAATGGGTGCTCCACTGGCCTCCACCTCGGCCATCGTGCGGCAGTAGGGAGGTTCTGCCATCCCCAGCAGATTCACAGCATCTGCCTTGAACTCAGGCAGCACGTTCAGGGGCATCACGATGAGCACCTGTCCGCCCTCATGCTTCTGCAGGAGGCGGCACCATTCGATCTGCATGGCAGTCTTGCCAAGGCCAAACCGGGCAAAGATACCCCGGCGGCCCCCACGCAGTGCCCACAGGACACTGACGCGCTGGTGGTCTTTCAGCACAGGGTTGACCTCGGACGGGTCGATCTCAATGCCAGACATGGGCGCGATGTCAATTTTCTGCTCCAGAAACTCGCGGTAATTCATAACGCACACCCCCTTTCGCAGGCTCCAGCTTTGCCCCACAGCGGGGGCAGACATCAACACGGCGCGGCGGCACCCTGTCAACCAGATACCCGGCAGACACGCCCAGAGCTTCCGCAAACTTGCGGATAGCTTCAATGCCGGGCATTATGCCGCCCCTCTCATACAGACTTACGACCTGAAAATCAGTTCCCAGCCTATACGCAAGCTCTTTCTGGCTCAGGCCGGCAGCCACACGGCAGGATTTCAGCCTCTCGCAGAAAATTCGGTCCATTTTATCATCTCCATTTGGCTTTATTCATGTCCCAGCTCAGGCTCCTCTTGTTCCACTTCCTGATTTCGTCAGGCGTGTTCGAGAAGGAATAGCCTTGGGTTCTCTCAATGCCGTCCGGCTCGTAGGTCACATTGCAGTCACCCAAGATGCAGTCGGTGGTAGTCGGGTGCCTCCAGTAGATGTGACAGAGCTTGCCAATCGGTTTGCTCTGCTCATCCAGCAGGGCAAAGTCTTTGCTTTCCTGCTGGAGCTGCCTGCCGCAAAAAGGGCAGGCTTCTGGGATATTCACATTGCACTTCATCCGGCAGCCTCCTCAGATGTCCCAGTCGGAAGGAACACCGAGGCGGCATTCTCCATCGCCATCATTGCTGGTCGGCTTATCAAGCGGGCACCCCGGGCAGCCTTTCCCGGCAGCCAGCCAGTTCTTGCAGAATTTTGACAGCGCAGCAGCAGACACCACCGGGTATTTCGGAATATATTTTTCCAGCATACCAGTCGCAGAAAAGCCTCTGCATTCGTTCGCCCTTTCCAGCATCTTCACAGCGTTATCCTGTTCTTGCTGAGATTCGCAGTGAATGGTGATGTCGTAGGTATCATCATAGACAGCCCACTTGCCATCTTCCCGGCAGAACAGCACCAGCTCTTTTTTGTTGCTCATGTCCACATCTCCCGTAAGTCCTTTTCGACCTGTGCGGATTTTGCTTCGAGATACTCTGCAAACTCTTCCGGGGCCATGCCCTCGTTCTTGAACTCGCCGACCATCTCCCAGTACCTGTCGCCAACGCGGATGATCTTCTGTACCTGCTCATCGGTCAGGCCAAGCTCACACCGCAGATTCTGAATCAGGGCACCCCATGTGATGGCAATGCCATCCAGAGCCATGAGAAAGCCGCAGAGCTGATTCTGCCGCACGATCTTCCTCATGTTGGTGGTCATCGCCACTTTTCCGCGCGGCTGGCGGCTCCCGAATTTACCCATTGTTCTTTTCCTCCTGTTCAGGGCCTGTGATGTTGGGCATCCAGTGGGTGACATCGTCCAACATCAGGTTTTCGCGGTTCTCTGCCCAGTCACCGCTTTCGTACCGGAACGCAGTCAAGATAGAGCCATCAGCACAGTACGCAATGACATCCACCATCGGGTCTGGCGGGTCGCTCTTGGCATCTCTCCAGAGCTGGCGGGCCATTTCCTGCGGGTCAGCTTCCGGAAGGGTATCAATAACCCTGTTCACATCTCCCAATGTCTTGATGTAGCCCAGAGTGGCCTCCATGAAAAGATGCTGCTTCAGGGTTTCAGCTCCAATGTATTTCTGCTCACTCATGCCAGACCCTCCTTTGCTGGCGCAGGCTTTTCAGTCCACGCAACAACCTTGCAATCGAAGTTCTTGCAGTTGCCTGTCCATTCTCCATCTTTCGTGTGTGACACGGTAACAATTCTGGATTTGTCAGGAAATTCGAGGGTGACAAGTACCTCATTCGACACGGTTTCAAACATCCCTGGCAGCCACCACTTGGTGCCTTTGAGCTTTGCAAACCCAGATTCATGCTCCGGCGGCTTCCCGGTGTGCCAGTTCAGGCAGCTTGCAGGGTCAACAGCAGGAGCGTTCTGAATCATCTCCGCGATGACATCAGCCGTACCGCTATGGTGGCCCAGCACAGAGCCATTCTGCAGGCCCATGCCAGAAACTTTGTCGTACAGGTCATCCGCGTAAATCAGCTTTTTCTCGCTCATTTGTCGCATCCTCCATGATGAACCCACAGACGGGGCAGTAATTCCAGACCCACATATCGAACTCAGATTGTGACATCGTGGCATCGCAGTTGCTGCACACGATTGCCGGTTCCTTGTGGCAGTCATCAGGGCCATCGGTCACGATGACAACCTTCTCCGCACTCTTTACCCACTTGGCATGGCCGCGCAGGCTCTCAGGACGGATGGTGGGAAGGTTTTCGAGGTCGGAGATTTCATCGCTGAGGCTCTCGCAATACAGGATGTCGGCATCCTTTCCCTTGGTCTCTTCCTCGGCAAGGTCTTTTTTGAGGTCAGCTTCCAGCTCGCCAACATCGGCCAGCCGGGTGATCTTCTTTTCCTCAGCCATCTTTCGCCACCTCTTTCGGCTCCACCTCCAAGGTGGGAGCGGCAAAGATGCAGCTGATGGGCACGGCATACACGCCTGAGCCGTCCTCCTCTTTGCAGTAGATGGCCTGCTTCAGCAGCTCATTGGCATCCACAGGGCGAACATCATTTGCCATCGTCCTGCGCCTCCTCTCCGACCTTCCAGCCGATAAGGTCGCAGATGCAAGCCTTATCCTTTTTGCACCAGTGGATAATAAACCGATCAGGAAGGAACGTCTTGCTGAACGTGGACGTGATGTCATCTCCTTTGAGAGGGTCGGTCATATCTTTGATGGCCCAGTTCACAGCCTGCGCAACATCCACTTTTTCCTCGAAGATACATCCGCAGTTGCGGCACTTAAAAAGGCCGGTCCTTCTCTCAGTCATTCGTCTGCACCTCCTCAGGCTCCAGCATCTTCCGACTGCAGCTCTGGTTGTAGCAGACAGGGCAGCAATAATGCAGATACTTCACCCCGGCCAGAATCTCCGGCGGCCGGCACATAACCATCGGCCTGCCGCAGTTCTGGCAGACAGGCCAGCCCAGTATGGCAACATTCTTGCGCTCTGCAAGACGTTTCTTCCAGCGCGGGTATTTTTCCTGTGCATTCTCCCAGCATTCTTCGTAAAACTCCTGCATGGCAAAGCCGTTCACAGGCTCGCCCAGCAGGGCATAGATGCTGTTCAGGACATCCCCGAACTCCTCTTTCAGATTCTCCCAGCACTCTTCGATGGTCTTGGGAGTGGGGTTCGTGCCATCCAGAGCGCGGCGCAGCTTCAGCACGGCCTGTGCTCCTTCAGAGAACTCTTCGGGCATCTGCGCCAGAATCTCAGTCGGGGGCAGAATCTCCGAAACCTTCTTTTCTTCATCCATTGTGTAACACCTCTGTTTTTTCGATTTTCAGCTTCTCAGCAGGAAGCTCCGGGTGGAAGTTCCGGGCAGCGAAAAGGGCCACTTCCTCAGCCTCTTTCCGGCTCTCAGCCTTCACCTCATACCAACCGAGGTCGGCAAAGGTGATTTTGTACGTCATGGTCATGCGCTGTCCCTCCCAACAAAAACGCCTGCGTAAAGGCTTTCGCCCACAGAGTAGTGATAATACTCGTGACCGGACGGAATGCCCTCAGAAGGCTTCCGTGTAGGTCTAAGTGCCATCTGGTGCCCTCCAGCGAGAATGAAATACTCCGCTCCGCTCACAAGTCGCTGCATCCAGCCTTCCGCAGGCTCAGCAGGGAAGCTTCGGCCATCCATACAGCAGACCGCCACGGCGGGCTGCGCGGGAAGGGAGAAGAAGGAAAGCTGCTCGACTTCCATCGCCCATCACCTCCACCGGGATGGTTCGACCCGCACAGGCTCGAACTCATCAAATTCCGGGTAATACCTTCTGGCCATCTCCATAGCCTTATGCTCAGCGTCCTTCTCGTTGGCCGCCTGCACATTATCCCAGCAGTGGAGGTCTGCGCCGCCCTCGTTGCGGCACTCCACTAAAACCCTGAACTTACTACCCATTGGCTGCCTCCAGTCTGGCCGGGGTGGTCCCGGCTCTCAGGCGGGCAGCCTCCCTCGGCGTAGTAGAAATATCACCCTGCGCCTGCTTCAGGAACTCCACCCGGCGGTATGTAAGGTCAGGCGTTCGGGCCAGCTCTTCCAGCCCTCCAACGCTGCCTGCATACTTCTTGGCTGCCGGTGGCAGGCTCTCGAACAGCTTCTTCAGCTCTTCTGTGCCATCGCTCCGTATCAGGCCGCCGTGTTCGTCTATCCCTACCACCATCGGCCAGTTGCGCCAGCTGATGTACTTCTGCGCCTTATAGGCGGCATCTGCCAGAGCGGACCACTCAACATCCGGGTTGATTCCCTGCGTGAGCTGGTCGAAGATGTCAGCCACGGTGATGGGGAACTTGCACACCCTGTTCGCGGCCAGAAAAGCCCTTTTGACCACCTCGCCGGGATAGTCCCGGAACTGGTACGTCCAGACATCCAGCATGATCTCCATCTCGGCATCGGTCAGGGGCTTCGAGCCGAGCTTATACAGAACGAAGTTCATCTGAATCAGCTTTGCGGCATCTTCTTTTGTCATTCAAATCCTCTTTCCTTGTCCATCTTTGCCAGTACGCGGTCGAGCTGGCTTCCTACATCCTCAGCAGGCTTCCGGGCATTTCCAGCCCGGTTGCCTTGTTGCTGGCGGCTCTGCCACTGCTCATCGCTTGCGGCCACGCCTGCGGGGTTTTTGATGCCGTCACGCTTCCAGCCACGCAAAGTGCCATCGACATACGTCCAGTTCCGTTTTCCAGCCTCAGCAGCCCGGTCAATGGCCAGCAGAATCATCTCTGTGCTGAACGTCTCCCTCCAGCTCTTGACCTTGTAGTAGACAGACGGAGGTAAATCCCCAAACACCTCTTGGAAGTGACTTGCAATTTTTGCAAGGTCAGCATCCAAATTGTGCTCCGCAGTAGTAGCAGTAGTAGATATATCTGATACGTCAGTATCAGAGTAATTCTTAATTCTTAATTTTTGGTTTTCATGGGTTTCATTTGGTTCCGCTTGGGTTTCCATGGGTTTCTCTAAAAACCCATCGGTTTTTTCTGGTTCCTGCAAAAACCCATCGGTTTTTTTGGGTTTTCTTGGCCTTCCACCCTTGCGCCCATTTTCACGGTTTGCAGCAGCAGTCTTGCGGTAGGTCTGGATGTTCCCATCAAGAGCTTCCCTCTGAGATTCAAAGGCAAGTTGCTCAATGGGTTCCAGTCCTTCAGGTTCCTCGCCCTTCTCAACATAGGCAGCCATTGCCGTTATGACATGGCGAAATGCTTTATCGTCCAGAATGTTCAGCAACTTGAATGAGGTAAACAGAATCAGCAATCCTTTTGGGCGGTCATTCTCAATTTCGCCCGCCATCGGCCCACCTCCTTTCTTCGGTTATAGGAATCAGAACGGGAGGTCATCAGCATCGTCATTGATAATGCGGTCAGCATCATCAGCGTACTGCTGGGTAACAGGGGCAGGCTGAGAAGCTGCCGGGGCCGGTTCTGCATCAAAAGGCGCGGGGCCTTCTTCCTCAGTAAAGCCATCAGCGGAAGCCGCAACAGGCTCTCCAGCAGGGGCCGCCGGCTGCATCAGGTCAATGGCCATCTGCACCCACCGGGCATTAACAAGGCCGCCAACGACCACCCCGTCAACATCCAGAAGGCTCCAGTACGTCTTGCCGTTGGCCTCCCGGCTTTTCAGCTCCTTACCGCAGACCTCCACAAAGTCGCCCTTCTGCAACAGGCCGTCCCACTGGTCGAGATTCTTCCAAAGGCAGCACTCCACAAACACGCTGTTCCACTTGCCGGATTCATCCTTGACGCTGTGCGCCTTGACGCTCAGGCTCAGGAACGGGTTGCCGCTTTTGGTTTCCTTCATTTCGGGGTCACGGGTCAGGGTTCCGGTGACTTTCGTTCCGGTGCTGGTCTTGATAATCACTGCTCATCGCCTCCAGTTCCAGCATTTGCAAAGGGGTCGCCCTCAACTTCGTCAGCTTCAACGGCCAGCGGTGCAGGCTCTTCCTTCTTGGGCTTCTGGATGCGGCGGCAGGGAGGAACGGCACCAGCGGCAGCAGCTTCTTCAGCAGACAACTCACGGAAATTGGCTTCTGCCTCCACAGGAGCCTCGCTCTCGTCAATCAGGCCGCCAAAGGTAGCGGGGAAGGCTTCACGCAGGGTATGAACCAGAGCAACCTTGCGAATCATAGTCGCAGGCTTGGTCACCCAGAGGGATTTTTTGGTATCGTACTCATCGAAGCTCACTTCCTCATAGAACGGGCGGGAACGGTCTTTGCGGTATGTCTTTGCCCAGCCGCCCAGAAGCGTTTCGCCCTTATAGATGATGGAGCCTTCACGGTGGTAAATCTCTCCGGCCACATCATCCTGAAGGATAAGGCCAGCTTCGAAGCCATCATACTGCGGGTGCGCCTCTGCCATCTTCATGTAGCAGGTCTTGCCCAGAACAATGGTGCTGGCGGTATCGCCGTTCTTATTGTCGTAGTGGATGAGGTAGGCTTCCTTGGTGAAGGGGTTGAGGTGGTACTGCTTGCACGTTTCCAAGAAGATGCGGCACTCAGCAATGGTAGCTTCCTTGCAGATAAAGTTTCGCACATCATCAAAGGTGACGGTCATGCGCTGGCCATCCATTGCCTCGATCTCCACAGGGGCAGAAGATACAACAGGCTGCATGGCCTCATTCTGCTGCTTTGCCTGAGCAGCAAATGAACGGCCCTGCGTAACGGTTACGGTAGTAGCGGCACCATTGCCACCGGCTCTTGAAGTGAATCCCATAATAATTGACCTCCCATAAAATAAAATTATTTGATGCAGCCAAAACGGAAACCGCGCTCAGCAGCTCCCTTTTTGAACCACTCAATGTCCTGCTGGGTAAACTCCACCCAGAAGCGGTAACGGTTGCGCTCAGGTTCTGCAGCAGGCTCAGGCTGCTCAGCATCCACAGCAGCTTCGTTCACAGCCTTAAAGTCCAGCCGACCCTCAGAGGTGATAAACATCTTGGCTTGCGTTGCAGCAGCAGCGCGGGCCTTCATTTCACGCTCCTCATCGGTGGGCTGTACAAAGACAGGGGCAGCAGCACGGGCGCGTTCTGCGGCAATTCTGGCCGCCTCAGCTTCACGCTGAGCTGCACGAGACTTCTCACGGCGGTTATGCTCACGCATAGCTTCATTGACGCTCAGGCTCTTCAGATACTCCGTGGTGCAGGCTTCCACATCCTCGCCACAGGTATCCCGAATGGCTTCCATATCGCTCTTGATGTCCTCAATGGCCTGCCGCAAGTCTTTTGTGGCCTTGCTCAGGTCATAAGTCTTGTTGAGCCACTGCGGAACCAGCAACCTCTCGAACGGGATGAGCGGCTCCAGCTCTCCTATGCTGTCACGGTAGACGAGCCGCAGGCTGGAGGCTTTTTCCTCCCTCTCGGCCTGCTCCACAGCTTTCACCTGTGTATCAATGGCCCCGGACACCTGTGCACACTGGGCCTGCATCTTCTTGATGCTGCCCTGAAAGTCCTCCAGAGGCTTCATGTACAGCTTCTTTGCGGCGGTCAGAGATGCACCAAGCTGCTTGTTCCAAGCATTGACCTTGGCACGATCTTCTTTGGCCCCCTTGATGCTCTCCGGGGTATACACCCGGCCAGTATAGGCGGCAAGCATTTCGTCAAGGTTCCGCTGGACTTCTTCTTCGTTCCAGCTCATAGCCGGAATGACCGGGCTTTGTACCCGGACGGTCAATTCATTCGTCATCAGCTTCATCCTCCCATTTTTCGTTTTCGGCCTCCAGCTCAGCAGCTTCGGCCATCTGAGCATCGGTCATAAAGTAATAGCCATCGGGCGGCTCCATCGGAGGTGCGTACCCGTCAAGGGCAATGTCGTACATTCCCCAACTCACAGGTCAGCCCACCTTCCGGCTGTCATCACTGCGGCTCTGGCTGTTCTTCACGCGCCCATAAGGGCTGCTACGGGTGAACCGCTTATTGTCCTCATACATCCCATACAGAGAGAGGGCCAGACCAAATGCCAGCGAGAACAGAATCAGCGGGGCGGCCTTGGCAGCCTCAGCAGCTTCCCACTGGCCGTATGTAACCAGAGCGTACTGCATGGCCTGATTCATCCAGACCACAACTTGACCGGCTCCAATCAGTGCCAGAGCTGCAACGGCCAGACCTTCGACCTTCCGCATAAACCTACGCATTTTCGTTTCCTCCTACGTCTCAAACATCAAGCAGTATCTTTTTCGTTTCCTACGGGGTGCAGGGGTGCCAGAGGCTTGGGGTCATCCTTATGGACCTTGTAATACTCCAAATCCTCGGCCTTGAAATACAGTCTGCTCTTGCTGCCCTTCTCACCACGAGTGTAGGCAGTGAGCTTGCCCTCCCTACGGAGCTGAAGCACCCTAGAACGGTGAACGCCCAGAACCTCAGCAGCTTGGTCGGTGTTGTAGTATCCAGATTCGGGCACGTTTCCCACCTCCTTTCTGTGTTTTCATATCAGCAGGCAAAACAAGCATAAATGAATTTCTTCGCATTGCAGTTGCTTTTCTTTGCCCTTGCTACTCCCAGCTCTGCGATACTCCGCTTTGCCACTGCATATCAAAGCATCGCCATGCGTTTTCTCGCCTTTCTCTGCCGTTGCAGGGTATCGCATAGCTGCTCCACGCCTTGGCTGCTCATCGCCCTTCCCAGCCATGCCCTTGCAGCGCCCTGCCTCTCTAGGCAACGCCGTTGCAAAGCATATCGCCTCGATTCGGAGCTATTCCTTTGCAGAACGAGGGTATTCTCTGCTTTGCCATTGCTTCACTCTTCCATGCGGTTCCTTTGCGCTGCGCCACGTCTCAAGGCAGTGCCGTAGCCATGCCATTATCAGCAATTCCGAGCTGTGCCTTGGCGAAGCAAACCAGAGCGGACCGATGCCATTGCGCTCAGTCAAGAATCTCGTAGGTGAAGCGGCCCTTACCAGAGTTGCGCCACTGGCCAATGCCACGCATCGCTCCATAGTTCAGCCATTCCAAAACGGCCTTTTCGTGGGAATCATCCATGCACAGCACCTCAAACTCACAGGTGGAGCCTGCAGGAATCTGCTCAGAGTTGGCAAGGCTGACGCGCTCGCCCTGTGCAGTCTGGGCACGGAGAGGACGCTGGCACTCAGACATCTCACCACTAAAGCAAATAGGAATCATCCGGGGCGAAACAAAAATCAGACCATCAATGACCTTCTTGTAGGCGGTGATCTTGCCAGATTCGTTCACGGCCTTCTTCTTGCCGGTCTCAGTCTTGCCACCAATGCGGCCCAGCATCCCGCAGGAATCTTTGAAGAAGCCCTTAATCTGGTAGTCGTACAGAACAGGCTGTCCAGCTTCGTTCCGGGGGAATACCGTCATGCCCTTGTCTGCCACAGCATCAGCTCCCAGAGCTGCCACCTCATCTTCGACAGTAGCAGCATCAGGGGACTTGCTGGCGATGAACTCGCGGGCGATGTTCTGGTTGCTGGGCCATGTTCCCAGCACCGGCTCAGTAAAGGTGAGCTTGACCTTCAGTTTTTTCATGGTTTCATTTCCTCCCATTTTTATTTGCGGTTGGCTCCCGCGACACCCTTTCGGGTGTTTCGGCTGCTGCCACGCAGCCATCATCAGGCGGGGAAGGCAGGACACTCAGCTCCACGGAAGTGAGTGAGCCGAATTGCGTGTTTCAGCTCCTTCTCGCTCATACAGGGAGCGGAGAGGTTGCTGACAAACCCAATGGCCCACCAGAGGCCCTGCACAGTCTGGCGGTCAAGAACCGCCCTGCGCTCAGCATCAGACTTGGCTGCGCTGTACCGCTTCAGGGTGTTCTGGCAGCTAGCAATGAAGTTAGAAGGGATATTGATAGATGCAGCGTTCATGGTGTGTGCCTCCTCACAGGGTAACGATTGCGCCGAGGTCATTCTTAAAGACTGTGCGGCCATCAGAGCAGACCTTCCAGAAGCGGAAGGTTTCAACGACCTTGCAGGAACCTTCAGCAACCACGCGGCTGTTAGACTTGCGCACATAGTGGTCAAACTCGGCCTTGAAGCTCTTCTTGTTGGCCTTGATGATATGACCTGTGTAGGTTGCGCTCTCAATGATGCAGCCAATGCACTGGCTGGTATAGCTGCTCACCTTATCATTCACACTGAACATCTTTCGCGCCTCCATCAACCAGCGTAAGACAGCACACAGACGAAGTTGTCTTTCTGCATGGCCTTCTCAACGAACTTCTCACGGGCAGCCTCAGTCTTGAAGCTCTTGCGCTTGGTAACAACCTCATCACGCTTGTTGACTTCCTGATAAGCAATCTCAAACATTTTTGTGACCTCCTGTTTTTGTACTACTTTTGACAGTGCTATTATACTACTTTACGACAGAGATGTAAATACTTTTTCTTGACTTTTTTCGTACTTTTTCTATATTTTTTTGAAAACAGATGTACTTTTTCTAATGTTCCCGACATTTATGCCGGGAACATCCAGCAGCAAAAAAAGAGCACCAGCCGCAGCCGGTGCTCTCAGGGCAAAAAGAAAAGCCAGCAGGCAAAACGCCTGCTGGCCTCGGTTCAATATTTATTTGTTCCAGTGAATAGAATTTGCGTTTTTAGCCTTCGCTCCGTACAGGTCAAAGTCTTTATAGCCATCATCCACATATAGCATCAGGGTATATCTGTCATACAAGCTGCCAATGTCATCACTGCCGGGCTGTTTATAATAGTCATTCGCCCAGCTTGCCTGAGCCGCCAAATACCGGGCCACATCTTCACCGGCCATCTTTGCAGTGTCCTCAGTCACAGCAGACGGAACCTGAACAAAAATATCAATTTCGTCTTTGTCCACCTGAATGGTAACATCCTTGATATAGTCGTATTCACGCATATCTTTTTCTGTGGACGTAATGATGGATTCTCCATCAAACGTCAGCTCCGAGACATCAAGAGTAAAGCCTGAGGAGCCGGAAGAGGAAGCAGCGGAGGCCGAACCGGCAATTCCATACTTTTCTCTGATGGAATCGAGCTGATCTTCAAATTCTTCTTCGGCAGCAGCAACAGACGCGGCGGTTTCGCTCTCAGCCTCCTCAAAGGTTTTGGATGCTTTGGAGACAAGCTCATCGGTTTCGTAGCTATACAGGTCAACAAGGTCGGCAGAGCCTTCTCTTTCATAGTAGAAATGCTTGTTATCAGCGTTTCTGACGCTCAAAACTTCCCATTCGCAATCTTGTCTAGTTTTGAGCCGCAAAAGGTTTACAATCAAGTTGCTCTTGGAAGTAGGCACATAGAGGTCAATAGATGTAGAAAGTTCGCTTTCATCCAGATTTCCAAACGTAAAATTTAGATGTCCATACGCTCCTATGCTACCAAGAGCATCTGCAGCCTTATTGACGGCTTGGTCTGTGTCGTACAGTTCCTCCCCCTGTGTTTGGGTGATTGGCTCAAACCCTTCAGGCAGTTCAACTGCAACGGATTCAGCTGCAGAGCTTGAAGGTTCCTCAACGCCACCAAGCGCAATAATCATCAAAAACGAAGCGATAACGGCAATGGCAAGCAGTAGCATGGTTCCTTTTTTCATTCTCATGATTTTTACCCCCATTATTTTTTGGTAAGTTCAGTATATCAGGGTGCAGCAGTCTTTTCAACAAAAAATGGGAACCAGCTTTCGCCAGTTCCCAGCAGCATCAAAAAAGAGTTGTCTGTCCATAATCATCCGGGGCCTCAGAGGGAGGCTTTGCGGATCTGGGCTTGTAGATACGGGTTTGTGTCAAAACATCAATCTCGCAGAACCGGAAGCCCTTGCAGTGGTTCAGCCGCCGCAGGGCCGGACCTTCCAGCATCTCGTCTTTGTAGCTGCAATAGGCCAGCTCGTCATCATTCAGACAGGCGTTGCAACAGTACCGGCAGTATTGTTTCATCCTTCAGCTCCTCCACATAGCACCAGCTTTGAGGTGCCCGATGCAGTATACAATGCCCATTCAGTCCGCAGGTGGGCGGCACCATCCTGTCGCCAGAAGGCTCATAATACTCGCAGCTCTCATTTCCGCAGACGTTGGTTCCGAACAGGCTACTAAAGCCATGTTTGGAAAAGCCAGACAGCGGCTTTGGGTTGTCGTAAACCTTCAGGTCGGAGATATGCCAGCCGCAGCCATCACGGCCTTTGAGATATTTTTCGGCGGTTTCCTTGCTCATGCAGGCCGCTTCAAGAAGTTCATCGGCTGGTTTGTAATATGATCCGGGTGCCATAACGTACAGGCTTGTCGGTTCCCAGCTTCCTGTTTCTCCAACATGGGTTAGGCCGGTAATTTTCTTACAGGTGAACTCGCCAATGACGTGCCCCCTTTTCCCTGGCCATCCACCGTGTTTCTTCGCGGAAACGTCCCAGTTGTCGTCGTCCAAAATAAACTCTTTACTCGCTGTCCGGGTACAGTAGATGTACGCCTTAAACGGCGTCCCATGCACAGGGCAAGTCCTGCGCACCTCAACGGTCTTTTCGCCGCTGAGAATCTTCTTACACCATTCGGGCCGGATGCTCAGTAAAACAGCTTTCACGCTCGCACCTCCAATCAGTAATATTCGATCTCCACCAGAGAGGTGGACACCAGCTCAAAGCGTCCATCTTCCAGAGGGATGCGGAGCAGCTGATACTCACGCTCAGCAGATAGCTTCGGGTCAGGCAGCAGCTCGCCAAAGTCCTCCACGGTGATGGTATACTTCGGATACCGCCGGGCTGCGTATGTTCCATCTTCAATGGCAGGAGAATAGACGGTGACGTGGTAACAGGGGTGGTCAGCAGTTCCAGCCTCAGCAGAGGTGGAACCACAGGCCGTAGCCCAGAGCGTCGTCAGGGTCAGCAGCACAACGGCCACAGCAAAACAAGAGAATCTCTTTTTCATCGGTCAGAACCTCCGTCACTTCACATTCTCGCCGCTGGTAATAGCGATGTCGTACTCTGCATCGAAGTCCTCAGCAGTCACACCATACCGGGCAAATTCGGATACAAATACTTCTTTGCCGCGCTCATAAGCCTGAGTGCTATCCTTTGCATAAAACGCATAGCAGGCAGCACAGACGCTGTTTTTGTTCTCAGGCTTCGGTAGGATAAGAGCCTTGTACTTTTTCAGGCCAGCATCTCCCAGAGCCTTCAGCGTGGCCATCCGCTCAGCGTACAGGTCATCGAGCTCATCGTCTACGATGGGAGAAAATCGGTGGCCCTTGGTGTGGGCGTATGCCTGCTCGTCTTTCCTCAGGGCAGCAATGTCGCGGTCAATCTCCTGCAAACTTCTCACTTGTTTCACCCTCCAAACCATTCCGGTTTCTCTCTGGACACCGTGCGTACAGCCTTTCCATTGCACTCAGGTCGATTTTATCAAAGCCCCCATGCTGCACAACAGCGTTTGCGGTATGCATTGTGCAGGCCATGTTGACAAGCAGCTCAGAACTGCTGCCGCCTTCACGAGCCATCTTACACAAGATGTTATTGAGCGCGATAAGCTCCAGCCCGCTCAGCTCCACCACAGCGTAGCCGGGGTCTTTCAGGGCATCATCGCGTACTTTCAGCGAATAGATTCTCATTTTATCAACCTCCTATCGACACGGATAAATTAGAGCACCAGAGCATAATAACAATGCCAGTGCCAACAGCGCACAGCAGAATGCCAGCCGCAAAAAGACGCTCTTTATCGGCCAGACCTCCAGCCAAAACAGCAGTAAATCCCATCACAACAAGCAGAGCAGCAAAAGCTACCACCTCACTTGCCATCAGAATTGCCCTCCCTTCGGTCATTCCAGAGCTTTGCGGCCTGTCCCTGTGCAACAAAGGGTGTATCGTGCCAATCTTTCACCCAGACGGCACCACCTCTGGCCCCACAGCTGGAGCAGGCCACGCAATACTTGCCGCCCCTGAGCCTCAGGATTCTGGCAGGGCCTCCACAGAATGGGCACGGTTTCAATTCGGATTTTGCCATCGCTCAGCCTCCCACAACAGGAACCAGCAGAAACAGCAGGAAAAACAGCAGGGCCATCACGGACATTGCTGCGGCCATACGTCTGCCATCTTTCTCCTGAATTGCATAGTTGGTATGTATTGCAGCCTTCAGCAGGCCAAATATACACAGATACACGCCGACAGCGGCGAGAACCTTTTTCATGGTTTCCAGCAGCATCTTTGAACCTCCATCAGCTCACGGCCCAATACACAATCGCAAGGGCAAAAATCAGTGCGGCCAACGAGGAATACGCCGCAATCGTCAGCTTCTTGTTTCCATCCGCAACGGCTTTCAGGGCAACAGCAACCATGCGTAAAAACAAGGTCAAAATCATGGCCGTTGCTGCGATGGCCAGAACGCTCTGCGTGACTTCTTCCAGAATCATCTCACGCCCTCCGCTGCTCGATCATCTTCATGCACAGCTCCCGGTAAACATCGCGCTGTGCGCAAGCAGAGATAAACTCCCGCTCGTAAGAATGCCCCCCCTCAGAAGGAGCAGCAGGCTGCACAAGGCTCTTGTGGCCATCAGAAAAGGCCTGCACGGCATTCTTGACAGGAACCGGGGCCGGGTCGGGAATGACAACAGGGCCAACAATATCAGCAGTGCCAGGAGCCTCTTTCGGTTTGGAGAGGTAGTTGTCAAGGCCCAAACTGACCATCAGGGCAAACTCGATGTCCTGCATCTCCTTATCGCACAGCTGGCCGATGTAGTCATTCAACCGCAGCTTGTCCACAGTGAAAATCTGCTCACAGAGGGCCGTGGATTCCTGCAGCTTCCCAGCAGCATTGATGTGGACGTGGGTCTGCATGGGCTTCTTCTCCCGCGTGGTCAAATAGACGATCTCCAGAGTGGAGGAGTTTTTGTTGTTCTGGTTGTTGCTCACAATGATGGCCGGGCGGCCAGCGTGCTGCTCGCTCCCAATCTCATTGCCAGTGGGATAAACATAGTAGACCTCTCCGCGAAAAAACATACCGTTCATGTAAAAATCTCCCTTCAAAATTCAAGTGGTCCCTAACGCAGGGACGCTTATTTTTAGACGTTGACACAATACCAGCCGATTTCTTCCAGCAGGGTGACAGCAACCGTGCTGTCAGGCAGCAGCTTTACGAAAAGCTCAGCTATGGCATTTGCCTGCTCTTCGGTGCGACAGAAAACTTCTTCGCCGTCTTGCCAGAAGTCGCAGGCATCAGATGGGGCCTTCGGCATCCCAGCTATCAAAATATCCAGAATGTCCACAGAATCACCTCCAATCCGGTTCTGAGCGCATCTTACCATCAGAGGCCAGCCACGCAATGTCACATCCAGTGAGAATAAACTGCATGGTCAGCTCGTGGTCGATGCGGTTTCCCAGCTTGCAATAAACGATCTCCATATCCTCTTCGGTAAAGGCTGTGCCCAGAAAAGCATTGATGGAAACCCGCATGGCATTGTGGAAGCGGTCATTTCGCCACTCCTGAGAATAGGGCTGCGTCTTGAAGGCCGCCCGCGACAGCCATTCCAGCACTTTGGCTTGGATGTCCTCAGGGGTTACACAGTCAGCCAGAAGAAAATATTGATTCGTGCGCGGGTGGGCGATAAACTCATCCAGGCTATTGATATAGCTGCCGGGGAAGGATACGAGCAGCTTCTTCCGGGCCTTCATGGTATCGCCGCAGTTGTCAAGCACCCTGCTCACCTCCATTCTGGAGCATCCGGATCTGGGCCAGAACCTCGCGGGCGGCCCTCTTTCCATTCTCCGTGAGCTGCCGCTGCCATGCGCCCTGAGAAGGACACCACCTAAAAGCGTGACGCTTCAGGATGTCCCGAATGTCAGGCTCAGGCTTTCCCTCAAAGATGAGCTGCACCCGCATGGTGGAGCTATTCTCGTGGTATGTAACGCCGGGCAAATCATCCAGAGCAACAGGCTGGGCGTTTTTCTGCACAGCAGCTTCCATCTCGGCAATGCGCTTTTCGATTTGCTTTATCTGTGCCCGTACATTTCCAATCTGCCATGTAAGATACGGCTTGCGGTCATTCCACTGCCGCATCCGACCTTCGATTGCGGCCTTCTCCAAAGGGCCGATGTCCGGGCAGCCATCAAGTGTGTCGTTCTCCCGGTAGAACAGGTTGACGGCCTTCATGTGCTCATGCTGGCCCTTGACGCGCTCCAGCTTCTTCCGCAGGGCGGTCAGAGCTTCAGGGTCGCGGCTATTGATGGGGGCATTGTGCCCATAATCCCGGATGCTGTCCAAAATCTCAGCAGCCTTGTTATAATTCATAAGGTTTGCGCTCCAAGCCTCACCCTGACGCTTCTTCTTTTCCACAGGGAAGTTTGCACCGCCAACAATCAAGATGCTCGGACACCATGTGCCCACCTCATTGTCACGGTTAATAGCAAAGGCCAGAGTTCGCTCGTACTTGTCGAGCATCCCATCCACCCGGTTCCGCTGGGCGGTGGTCTTGCACTGGGCCTTCACTTCCTCAGCAATGCGCCGCGCCTCATCCACCTGACGCTGATACTCAGCGGTTGCAGAGCCGGGCACATACTCCCTGTTAGAGCGCATCTCGTGCGCTCGCCGGGCCATATCTTCGTTGATTTCATAGCTCATTGTTTACGACCTCCATTCACTTGCGGGAAGAACAGCCTCCCGATGTCCTTCTGCGGGATGTCCATCAGCTCGCAGATTGCAGCAATCTGATCTCCACGCCAATGGGAATGACCCCGCATCTTCATAGAGAATGCGCCTTCGCTGATGCCAACGGCTTCAGCGACCTCCCTGTCATGGTATCCGTGCTCATGGAAAATGCCTCTCAGGGCAAAATACGGAATATTGCGGTAGCTCCCAACAGGAGGCTGCCCAGCAGCTCGAACACGCTCGTTCATTCTTTCTTCGCCTCCTTCCCAGTGAGAGCAGCAACAGCATCGTCAATGTCGTATTCGCCAACGCAGTTGATGTGGCTGTATGTCCTGAGCTGCGCTTCCACTCCATCATTCCAGACCTTCAGGTTGGCATACTTGCCGGGGTTCTCCGCAGCCTTCCGATATGCTTCTCCAAAGCTGTCGGCCTCAACGTCAAAGCTGCCCCAGACCTCCAGAACTGCATCGATTGTATATTTTGCCATCCTTTCCACCTCCTCAGACATCCCGGCACACCTTGTGGTATGCGAACCAGTGGCCCCACCGCCTGAACAGGTGATACCAGCTCGTGAACTCCTGCCCGGTGCAGTCATATTGGCTGTTGTAGGCTTCCAGATAGCAGTTATCATCGAACCACTCAGCGGCCTCAGATTTATGTACCCTGTCCAGCTCATCGGGCAGCCGAACCAAATCCAGATGGCCATTATAATCGCCGCTGATAATGCGCACATTGGAAGCCGGGCGGTTGTTGTAGCTCCGAATCTCCCTCTTGGTGTTGGCAATCATCACGGCCCGGTATGCCTTCTGCTCAGGGGTAGCAGAATCAGGAGCTGGGTTGTTCTGCAAGAGGCTCAGGAAGTCATACGCATCCCGCAGCTTCTCATCATTGGTAATGGTGAACATGATTCTTTCCTCCTATCAATAGATTTCGCACCGCTGCATTTCCTCAATGTACTGGTTGATCTTCTCTAGCGTAGTCCATGTGGGTTTGTAGTCCTCAGGGAAGCTCGCCCACAAGCTCCGCATTGTCTGCGCCTGACTCTGGACGTTTCCAGCCCAGAGGTAAGCATCACTCCGGCGGCCGGCTCCAAGAAAGTATCTGCAATCTGACAAGAGGCGGTCAAGAAGAACATAGCGGTCGTGCTCGCTGCGGTTTTGCGGGTCAATCTCACAGCTACCGAACTCAGCATCAAGCGGAAAATACAGACGTGCAGAGGCTTCCAGATAGTGCGTCCAATATTCAGGGTACGGCCCATAGGAGCCATCAGGAAGCACTGTGAATGCGGTAGCAGTCACAACAAGGATGTTCCTTTCAAGGGGAAGGCCGCGAAAGGTGTTGATTACGATTCTGGCACATTCCATCTCGCCCGTGCCAGCAGTAAGGTGATGAGTAATAGCCTTTGCCGGGTCATATCCGGCGGCCTTCAATCTTTCCAAAACGGTCATGTTCTTACCTCCCTTAGAGCGTTTTTGCGCTGCTCTTAAACCCACAGACGTAGGTGTAGGTATCCTTGCGGCTGCAATACTCAGTACAGACCACACGGAACATCCGCCGCGGGTGGAGGTTCTTCCGAACCTCTTTTTCGTACTCGGCCATCGCGTCATCATAGGCCATGCGACCGGAGTAGAAAGAGTGGCTGCACCATCCAGTCACATCAGAGGCCCCAACAGGCAGGAACCCTGCCTGCACGATGTAAAACTTCTGTGCCATCTCAAACGTCTCCATTTTGTAGTCAGTTCGCAGCAGCAGCCCGGTCGGCTACGCTGATATAGAAAGCCTTCAGATTCTCCAGCCGCTTGAACTCATCTCCATCTTCGCCGGAATCCCAACGGGCGCGGTCAATGGCCGGCTGGAGCCTCTCGGCCCAGCTGCGGAAATTCTCAGCAATATAGGAGCGGTTCACATCATCCACGACCAGAATCTCGGCGTTGGCGGCGTTCCAGCTCTTTGCATCCATCCGGGTGTGCCAGCTTCCAGCATTCACCGCGATGGGCCAAAATGCCGTGGCATACTTGCCCTCACTCAGCTTGCCGCTCTTGCACAGCTTGTTCAGGCAGCAGCTCTCGCCGTACCAGCCGGGGTCGCCGGGTGCGTGAATCACCACGAACAGGCCATTATCTGCCTTGAAATAGCCTCCAGATACCAGCACCACATCGCCGGTCTGAATCTGCCTACCGTTCTTATCAACCATAAAAACAAACCTCCCATGTACTCGTTATATTCTGTGGTGGCTCCCACGACCATCTTGTTGATACCAACAAAATGGTTTCGGCTGCTGCCACGCAGCCATCATCAGGTGGGTTGTGTCCAGTAATCGAAATCAGCCAAAACCTTCTCGCGGTTCTCAGGGGTGTCCGGTAGGGTATAACCGGAACAGTTGTTCCCACAGAACACCTCACCAAAATCATTCACACCGCACGACACGCCGGTTTGCTTGTCCTCTTTGAAAAACTTCATCGTTCAGTCCTCCTTCTCAATGCTCAACAGGCTCATGCTGCCATACGCACAGCCATCTTCAATGTCACGGGCCTTCTTACGGGCAGAGGTGATAGACACGGCTTCAATCTCACGGGTGGTTTCGTAGCCGCCATTCTTCATCTGCGGGTTGCCTCTCCAAAAGGTTGCAATGTACTTTTTCATGGTTGCCATTTTTTGTTCCTCCAAAGTGTTGATTTTTTACTACCTTGATGGTATTATCTAGGTGGTATTTAATTACTTTTTCTATTCTCATTATACTACTTTACCGCAGAGATGTAAATACTCTTTCTGAATTTTTTTCGTATTTTTTCTGTTTTTTATAATTTGGAGGTATCTTTTCTATGGAAAAGTCATCTGGAAACATTTCAAAAATCCGTGAAATAGCGAACGAACGAGGGATGACATTGGCTTTCATCAGCAAAAAGCTCGGCAAAAGCAGTGGATACCTCTCAGAGATTTCAGGCCGGAATGCAGATGTACCGTCTCAGTACCTCCCTGCAATAGCGGAGATTTTGGGAACATCAGCAGAGTACATAAATGGCCGAGTAGAAAGGCCGGATAAAGGAAAGATGGACATCACTACAACGGTAGAATATGGAAAGTTCCAGTTTCAGAGGTTTTACGATTTGAGCAAAGAAGTAGGAGTGAAGCAGGCTCATCTTTACACAATGGTCGGGATGTCTCCAAAGGCCGGCAGCAACTTGCGGAAAACAAAGAAAGTCAAGCCTGAAATTTTGGAAGTTTGGGCCAGAGAGTTGCACACCAGTGCAGCATACCTAAATGGAGAGACAGATGACCCGGCAGCTCCAGAGGAGCGGGAAACCGTGCAGCAGCAGGCAAAAGAAAAAGCCCCGGCAGCAGATAGCAGCCGAGGTGTTACGGATGAAGATTTGAAGTTCGCGCTCTTCGGGGGTGGCGATGTGACAGACGCTCAGTTCGAGGAGGTCAAGAACTTCGCTCGTTTTATAAAGGAGCGGGATGCGAATGGACAGAGTAAGTGAGCTTTACGACACAGCAGAGAAAAGCGGAATAGAGGTGCTCAGTTTCCCACTGCCGGAAACGGGCAGCCTCAGCATCGAGCAGGGAGGAAGATGCTATATCGGCATCGACAGCAGCCGGAAGCTGACGCAGGCAGAGGAGGCCGCCCGCCTTGGGCACGAGCTGGGCCATTGTCTATACGGAGGGTTCTATACACGCGCCACACCCTACGATCTCATGGAACGGCACGAGGTCAGGGCCGACCATTGGTACATACTTCATGCGATACCAGAGGGCAGGTTGATGTCACTACTCCAGCAGGGCCTTGATGCTTGGGAGATAGCAGAGGAGCTGGACACAACGGAAGAGTACGTCAGGCGGGCATACTACTTTTACAAGGACAGAAGAGGAGGTTGGCCGTACTGTGAAAAAGAGAACAGGAACCGCGACATGGAGAGAGGCTGAAGGCCGCTGGCGAATCAAAGTCCAGAAAAACGGAACGCAAAAATGCTTTTACAGCAACACGCCGGGCAGAACCGGCCAGAGAGAAGCCAACGCCAAAGCGGACGCATGGTTGGATGATAGCGTCAGGGATGGCCGAAAGAAGGTATCAGCTCTATACGATGAGTGGGTGGAAGATGTGGCCCTTTCAGCCGGGACGTCTTATGTGATGCAGTGCAGGAAGTACGGAGATTATTATATCCTCCCAGTGGTCGGCAATCTCAGAATTGAAGAGCTGACCGAGGGCGATCTCCAGAAGGCCATTGATATGTCGTACAAAAAGAGGTGCCTGGCAAAGCGGAAGGTTATGAAAACCAGCGACAAGCCACTCAGCAAGAAAACGCTTATGACCATTCGCTCCACCTCCAACAGCTTTCTGCGCTGGTGCCGCCGGAATAAGTACACCACCCTGAACCCTGAGTTGAACATCCCGAAGGGGGCCAGAATGGGAAAGAGGAAGATACTCCAGCCAAACGCGCTGAGAATCCTATTTTCGGTGGATACACGTCTCTGGCACACGAAGCGAATTTTCGATGACTATATCTACGCATATAGGTTCTCCGTGTCCACAGGGGTGCGCCCCGGGGAGCTTGTGGGCCTATGGTATGGAGACATCAAAGGGAACACTGTCAGCCTCAGGCGCAGCATCAACACACTGGATGAGGAGACAACAGGAAAGAACGAGAACAGCGTCAGGTCTTTTGATATGTGCCAGCAGGCCAGAGAAGCATACGAGGCACAGGTACAGCTCTTGAAGGCTCAGGGTGTCCAACTCAACTATAACACGCCGCTGTTCCAGATACCTTGTCAGAGGTCGCTTGCCCGCCGGTGGGAAAAGTATCAGGACACAAACAGCATATCGCCCAGAATCACCCTATACGAGCTGCGGCACACTTTTGTCAGCATGGAGGCCGGGCAGCTCACAGAGGGGCAGTTGAAGATGCTCGTGGGGCACAGCAAGAACATGGACACGTTCGGAGTGTACCAGCATGAGATGCAGGGTCAGAGGGCAGAGCTGGCAGATGCCACCACGGAGGCCATCAAGAAGGCCCACGGGTGAGCAGCAGGCCCCAGCCCCAGACCGTGCGGGCCGGAAGAGCATTGGGTGGTCGGATTGGAACCTCCACCCAAACGGCCACCCAGTTGGCCCCAGATGGCCCCACTTTCGGCCCCACATATTTTTGTAAAAAATAAAAAGGGCCAGCAAATAGATGCAAGCCATTCCAGAAAAAACGATGCGCTTTCAGTAAAAACATCTGGTTTTTACAACGGCGATGAATAAAAACAGTTGTTCGATTCCCATTACCCGCTCCAAAAGACCTGAACCTTGAACGGTTCGGGTCTTTTCTTTTTGTCCTGCACTGGGCAGTCATCTTGCAAACCGGAGGCGGAAATGCTACAATAGAGCCATAAAAACGCTGAAAGGGGAACGCTACAATGGAATTCCGCGATAAACCGATGGAGAACCTCATGCGCCTGCAGGAGAAGGATATCTGCAAAAATGTTAACGCCCTGCTGCTGGAGGGCGAGCAGATCGTGGGCGCATACAAGACGGTGCGTGATCAGGTGGTGTTCACCAGCCACCGCATCATCATGGTGGATATGCAGGGGGTCACGGGCACGCGGCAGCAGCTTTTTGTGCTGCCTTACCGCAAGGTGCTGCACTATGGCATCCAGACGGCGGGTTTTGGCGATCCGCTGCAGGCGTCCCAGTTGACAGTCTGCTTTGCGGACGGCCACGAGGCCAAGTTTGGCTTTATTGGGCAGAAGGACCTGTTTCAGGTGGCAAACGCTATCAGCGCCCGCATCCTGTAAGAAAAATTATGAACCGAAGCCGCTGCACAAGGGTTTGTGCGGCGGCTTTTTTACGCATTTTTGCGGCTGGTTGTATACAAAACGCATGAAAATTTGAAACAAAACGCAAAACAATGTGCCAAAATAGGCGAAAAACTGAGAAACGCAAAACTTTGTGCCACAAGATAAAAACATGATTGACATTTTGTTTCGTCTCGCGTACAATTCGGGGCACAAGGCAGTCCCGCTGCTGCGGGACAAAAAAGCACGAATACAGGTATATTGTCGCATTGCGGCAAAAAGAATGGGAGGACCTTACCATGTCAACCAAATTTTCCCGTAAAACGTTCCTGAAGGGCAGCGTTGCCGGTCTGGGCATGATGGCGCTCAACGTGTGCACCGCCGGGGCAGCCTCTGCTGCCGAGCCCGCAGCCGCCGCAGCGGAGGATACCAACTCCCTGAACCTCGTCCCTAAAAAGGCGGCCTCGGTCAAGGTGACCAGCCGCGGCAGCGTGAGCGGCGGCTGGCAGGGCGAGCCGGTGTTCCCCAACTGGAAGGGTCTGGACGATACGCTGGCCATGAACCACATGTACACCTTTGTGGGCTACGCAGGGCAGGGAACGCTGTGCGTGGAGCCCGAGGCGGGCGTGACCGGCTTTAACCTGTTCGTCAATAACCGCCAGATCAACACCGCTGCCATGGCGGCAGGCGGCGTGTGGAACGTGGACATTTCCGGCCAGACCATCAACGGCCGCAACACCATTCAAGTGGGCGGCATCCGTCCCCGCGGCAAAAAGGTGACCGTGCGGGTGGGCTACCCCACCGTGCAGGAGGGCAGCCTGCAGGACGTGGGCATCGACCGCGATGCACTGGAGCTGTTGGAGCAGATCATTCAGGCAGACGTGAACAACGGCTTCCCCAGCGCACAGATGGCCATTGTGAAAAACGGCAAGCTGGTGTATCAGAACGCATGGGGCAAGGTGAACTCCTATAATCCGGACGGCACCCCCAAGACCGACAGCCCGGCTGTGACCAACGATACCCTGTACGATCTGGCCTCCAACACCAAGATGTACACTGCAAACTACGCATTACAGTACCTCGTCACGCAGGGCAAGGCCAATTTGGACAGCCGTCTGGTAGACCTGCTGGGCAGCGCCTTTGTGGAGGACACCATCGACATTACCTACAACGGCTACGAGAACCCGGGCCTGAAGGTCAACAAGCAGTGGAAAGCAGAACTGACCCTGCGCGATATCCTGCGCCATCAGGCAGGCTTCCCTGCAGACCCCCAGTACCACAACGATTCCTTTGACCAGTGCGCTCAAAAGACCGTTCCCGGTGCCACCAACGTGCTCTTCTCCGGTTGGGACGGCAGCGCTGCAACCCGCGCTGCTACCCTTAAGTCCATCTTCAAGACTCCGCTGATGTATAAACCCGGCACCAAGACCGTCTACTCCGACGTGGACTATATGCTGCTGGCCTTCGCCATTGAAGCAATCACCGGCAAGGGTTTGGACGCCTTCCTGAAGGAGACCTTCTGGGACCCCATGGGGCTGACCCACACCACCTACAACCCCCTGCTGAACGGCTTTGCCGCCAACGACTGCGCCGCCACCGAGCTGAACGGCAACACCCGCGATGGTGCCATCTCTTTCACCGGCGTGCGCACCGCCACCATTCAGGGCCAGGTGCACGACGAGAAGTGCTACTACGCGATGGGTGGTATTTCCGGCCATGCAGGCCTGTTCTCCAACGCTACCGAGCTGGCAAAACTGGCCTCTGTCATGCTCACCGGCGGCTACGGCGAGAACCGCTACTTCTCCCGCAACGTGATGGACGCCTTTACCGCACCCAAGAAGGAGGACGCTGCCAACTGGGGTCTGGGCTGGTGGCGTGAGGGCGACAACCAGCGCTGCTGGTATTTCGGTACGCAGGCACCCTCCAATACCATTGGCCATCAGGGCTGGACCGGTACGTTGACCATGATCGACCCCGTGGAGAATCTGGTGGTGGTGTACCTGACCAACAAGATCAACTCCCCGGTCACCGATAAGGCCGCGAACCCCAATAATTTCAATGGTAACTGGTATACGGCTTCTACGCTGGGTTTTGTGGCACAGCTGCTGTATCAGGGTCTGCAGAACCACGGCACCGACCCCAACAACGCTTACAGCGCCCTGCTGGAGGATATGGCGGAAAGCAAGTTTGCGCTGGTGGCCGAGGGCGGCAGCGTGCCTGCTACCCACCCGCTGGTGCGCTCCGGTTATGCCGTGCTGGAGGCTATGGCTGCCCACGCAAACTCCACCCACTCCTACATGGACCGCAACTACTTCAACGATGCCCTCACCCTGCTGGATGATACCCGCGATGCAGAGGAACTGGCAAAGCTGAAAAAGATGCTCAATAAGTTTTGAACGCAGTTCTTTACAAATAACTGAATAAATAGCAAAGGGACTGCCGCACCAAATGAGGTACGGCAGTCCCTTTAACTTTAGCAGGCTGGACCCTTTCAGATGTGCGCCGTTTTGCGCACCAGCTGCCGGTGCATCAGCACCATCAGCACCAGAAATACCAGCAGGTAGAAGGGGAACAGCGCCGGGGTGATGTTGTTGGCAAGCACGCCGAACAGCGGCGGCATGGCAAGATTGCCCACATAGGCGCTGCTCATCTGGATGCCGATGACGGCCTGAGAATTCTGTACGCCGAAGTGCGCCGGGGTGGAGTGGATGACGCTGGGGTAGATGGGCGCACATCCCAGCCCTACCAGCACAAGCCCTGCCAGCGCAAAGACCTGCGCACCGGGCAGCAGCAGGGCAGCAATGCCCACGCCCAGCACCGCAAACCCCAGACGGATCATCTGGTCATCACTCAGCTTTAAGGTCAAAAAGCCGCAGACGCCCCGCCCCACCGTGATGCCGATATAGAACAGGCTGGCAAAGCTGGCAGCCGTCTGGGCGGGCACTTGCCGCACAAGGGTCAGGTAGCTGCTGGCCCAAAGTCCGGCGGTGGTCTCCAGTGCGCAGTAGCAGAAGAAGCAAAGCATCACTTCCTTCGCGCCCGGCAGCGCGAATACCTGCGGCAGGGTCAGCGCCTTGGGCACGGTGCCGTCCGGGGCGGCATCGGGGCGTTTATGCCACAGGGGCAGGCTGCAAAAAAGCACGGCAGTCAGTGCGATCTGGAACAGGGCAATACACCGGTAGCCGCTGCTCCAGCCCAGCCCGCCGGAAAGCGCCGCGCCCATCACCACAGGGCCGATGGTAGTGCCCACGCCCCACATACAGTGCAGCCAGCTCATGTGGCGGCTTTCGTAATGCAGGGCAACGTAGTTGTTCAGGGCGGCATCCACGCTGCCCGCGCCCAAGCCGTAGGGGACAGCCCACAGGCAGAGCATCCAGAACTGGCTGGAGACCGAGAAACCGAACAGCGCCGCAGCGGTCATGCCCACGCTGAGGGCGGTCACCCTGCCCGTGCCCAGTGCCCGGGTGAGTCGGTCGCTGTTCAGGCTGGAAACGATGGTGCCCAGCGAGATGATCATGGACAGGATACCCGCGTAGGAGAAGGGGACGCCCAGCTGGGGGTACATGGTGGGCCATGCAGACCCCAGCAGAGAATCCGGCAGGCCAAGGCTGATAAAGGCCAGGTAAATAATTGGCAGCAAAAGCTGTATCATAGGAAGGAGCCCTCCAAAAAAGTTCAGTTGTTCTTTTCCAGATACACGGTGGTGGAGGGGAAGGCGAAGTCCACGCCGTTTTTCTGCATCACGTCCATCAGGTCGAGATTCAAATCGTTCTGCATCTGCAAAAAGCGGGTCATGTCGGCGGTGCGCAGGTAGGCGGACACCAGCAGGTCGATGCTGGAAGCGCCGAAGCCGCTCAGCTTGACCAGCACCGAGTCCTCGTAGGTGTAGGGGCTGGCCTTGAGCATGGCAGTCAGGTCGGTCATCAGCTGTTCCAGCCGGGGACGGGTGGTGTCGTAGGTGACCCCAAGGGTGAAGCGGTACAGCCGCTTGTTGCGCAAAGTACCGTTGTTGATGGTGGCAGAGCTGACTGTGCTGTTGGTCAGGATGTACACCGAGTTATCCAACGCGCGGACTTTGGTGGAGCGGAAGTTGATGTCCACCACCTCGCCGGAAACGTCGCCCACGGTGATCCAGTCGCCGATGGAAAACGGGCGATCCAGCAGGATGACCAGCCCGCTGAACAGATTTTTGGCGCTGTCCTGCGCCGCGAGAGAGATGGTCAGACCGACAAGACCCGCACTGGCTACGATGCTGCCCACCGGCAGGCCGCTCTCCTGTGCCATGGTCATAACGCCCAGAACCACGATGAGAACTTTGTACACCTTGTTCAGCAGGGTGGTTAGAGTGCGGTTAGTGCGCACCTCCTCGCCGCAGCTCGCCAGCAAAAGGTCGGTGAGATCGGCGGCGGCGTACAGCCCCTGACACACAAAAAAGGTGGCGGCCAGCTCAAAGACTGTGAGCAGAAATTTATTTACGCCGGCAATTGCCCACGGCAGGCTGGCCGCTGCGGCATAGATGAACGCTGCAAGGGTGAGCCGCTGCAGCGGTACGGCAAAGCTGCGCAGCAGAATGGGCGTACCGGCCAGCCGCCAGTTGCGGCGCAGCAGGGCAGGGAACACCCTGCGGGACAAAAGCTGCCGCGCCAGCCAGCCAAGCGCCAACAGCAGCGCCGCGCACACCACGCGGGCGGCAAAGGCTGCCCAGCCCTCCAGCAGCAGCGAGCCAAGCTCGAAGCCAAGGTTGCGGATCGAGAAAATCATGGAAAACCTCCTGTGTTTTTTCACAACGCATATTATGATAGCATACTCTGCTGCCCGGGGCAAGGAAAGAAAGGTGAAAACGCACTTTGACAAAAAATGTGCAAACTTTTTGGAAAGGGGGCTTGACAGCGCCGCAGTACCGCGCTATACTCTTGGTCAGAAAGTTCGTTTCAGGGCGGGGTGCAATTCCCCACTGGCGGTAAAGTCCGCGACCACCCGCAAGGGTGCTGACCCGGTGCAACTCCGGGACCAACGGTATAGTCCGGATGCAAGAAACGGCAGGCAAATTGCGTCTGTGCGCCCTGTTGCAGTTTTTGGTTGCAGCAGGGCGCTTTTTGGTTTGTCTTTCCGGTTCGATCCAGCGCGAAAAGGGCTTTCCGAACAAATTTGAACGGGGAGTACACCCCGGGGAGGACAACTACCATGAAAAAGAATACCACCCACAATCTGACCGTTGCCGCCATGCTCAGCGCGGTCGCCTTTATCCTGATGTTCATCGAGTTCCCGCTGCCGATGCTCATCCCGTCCTTTGTCAAGATGGACTTCTCCGACCTGCCCGCCCTGCTGGGTGCTTTTGCACTGGGTCCGGTGTACGGCGTGGTCATCAGCTTTATGAAGAACCTGCTGCACATCATCATCAAGGGCACCTCCACCGCCTGCGTGGGTGAGCTGTGCAACTTTATGCTGGGCGCGGTGTTCTCCGCTGTAGCGGGCTTTGTCTACAAGCGCCACAAGAGCCGCAAGACCGCCATTCTGGGTGCCATTGCCGGTGCAGCCGTCATGGCCGTGTTCAGCGTGCCCTCCAACTACTTCATCACCTACCCGGCCTATGTGCAGTTCTACCATATGCCGCTGGAAGCCATTCTGGGAATGTATCAGGCCATTCTGCCCTCTGCCGACAGCCTGATCAAGTGCCTTGTGATCTTTAACATGCCCTTCACGCTGGTCAAGGGTCTGCTGGACGCCGTACTGTGCCTGCTGATCTATAAGCCCCTGTCTCCCATCCTGCACGGCCGCAAGTGATTTTTCTTAGTTCTTTAGGCATAGAAAAAGCCGAAGCAACTGCAAGGTTGTTTCGGCTTTTTTGATTGTATAGACAGCCGTTAGGCGGGAAGTTTCTCCGAGGACCGTCCGCTGGGGTGGGCCCCTGCCGCCGCAGGCGGTAGGGCGGGCGATGGAATGGCCCGAGTCGTGTCCGAGGAGGAAGCTTCCCGCCCAACGGTTGATTTACGCCAGCGCACCTTTATCCAGCCATTTGCCCCACGCCATGCGCAGCAAAAACAGTGCGCCGCGGGTGCAAAGCTCGGCGCACATGGCCACCCATACGCCCACCAGCCCAAAGCGGGGAGCCAGCAGGACTGCCAAGGTCAGCCGCACGCCCCACATACTGACAAGGTTCAGGATAAAGCAGCCGGTGCTGTCGCCTGCGCCCTGCATGGAGCCGCTGGCTACGATGCTTGCCCCGAACATCGGTTCGGCAAAGGCTTCGATGCGCAGCACCCGCGCACCCAGCGCAATGACAGCGGCGTCGGCGGTGAAGATGCCCATCAGATGCGGGGCAAACACATACAGCCCCACGCCGGTAAGCGCCATGATGCCCATGCCCATGGCGGTGCACAGCCATGCAAAGCGCTTTGCCATGTCCCGGCGGTTTGCGCCCACAGCCTGTCCCACCAGCGCAAGAGCGGCGTCCTGAATGCCGTAGCCCGCCATGTAGCACAGGCTCTCGGCGCTGACCCCCAGACTGTTGGCGGCAATGGCGGTAGTGCCCAGCCCGGACACGATGCGCACCAGCAGCACCTGTGCCGAGGACAGAGCGGCGCGCTCTGCCGCAAGCGGTGCGCCCACCTTCCACACGTTATGCAGGCAGGCGCGGGTAATGTGCCACGAGCCGGGCTTGCGGATGCACAGCGGGCCATCCCGCAGCAGCAAAACGCCCAACGCCAGCGTACCGCCCACAGCGTTGGCAAGGGCTGTGCCCAGTGCTGCGCCCGGTACGCCCCAGCCCAGACCCCAGACCGTGAGGTTCTGGCCGAATACCGTCATCTCCCGCGTGGGGTTGATGAGGAAAAAGTTGAAGATGATGTCCAGTACGCAGGTGAAGATGCTGATGAGGCCCGGGGTAAGCGCATCACCCGTAGAGCGCAGCATGGCGGCGTAGGTGCCCATAGCCATGATGAAGGGCAGGGAAGCCGACCAGATGGCAAAATACGCCGAAGCGTTTGCCTGCAATGCCGTGTCTGCGCCCAGCCACCCGGGCAGAAACCGGCTGATGCCTACGCCAAAGGCCGCTGCGGCAAGACCCACCGCCAGATTGAACAGCATGGACTGCCGCAGAACGCCACGGGCGTCCTGCTGGCGGTCTGCGCCCAGATACTGTGCCACCTGAATGGAAAACGCCATGCACAGCCCGGCCAGCATCCCGTGCAACAGCCATGTGCTGGAACTGACGATGCCAATGGAGGCTGTTGCGGCGGCGCCGATATGCCCCACCATGGCGGCATCAATGTACTCCATGGCGGTGACCACGATCTGCTGCAAAATGGAAGGGATGCTCAGCGTCAGCGCCACCTGTGCGGTGTGGCGCAGCGGCACCTGCTCGCCCTGCCGCATCCGGGCAGAGAGCTGCTCAAGTGTAATGGACATGGAACCTCCTGCGTTGTGGGTGAAAATTACAGACTAATACATTATTATAGAGAGCTGCGGGAGAAAAGTCAATCCAAAGTGAATTTTGCCGCCGGGATTGATTTTTGGGCAAGGGCGTGATACACTCACAAAGGACTATACAGAAAGAAAGAGGAATGTTATCTTATGATCCAAATGCTGACCTCTGTCATCGGGCAGCGGGGCGTGGATGCCATGGCATTTTTGCTGGCGTTTGCCCTGACCGCCCTGACAGATTCCATTTTCCGCGATAAACTGCCCCACGATCACGGCCGCGCCTTTGCGGTGAACGGCGAGCTTTCCAAGGGCAAGGCGCGAGGCTCCGGATTGATCTTTGTGCTGTGCATCGCACTGGTGTCGCTGGCGTTTTTGCCCTTCAACACAGAGTATGTGGTGTACAATGTGCTGCTCATCGCCTCCATGCTCTCCGGTTATCTGGACGATGCCGCCGAAACCGCCTGGAATGAGTACAAAAAAGGCATCATCGATTTTGTCATCGCGGTGCTGGCGGGCGTCACCTACCTGAACTTCAATGGCTGCGGCGTACACTTTTTGCAGTGGAGCTTCACCCTGCCGTATGCAGTGTACCTGCTGCTCATCGTTATCCTTATCTGGGCAAGCATCAACGTGGTCAACTGCACCGATGGTGTGGACGGCCTTTCCGCCAGTCTGGCAGTGGTTACCATTGGCACCTACCTGCTGGCTTATAAGACCGAACTGGGTGCGTATGCTACGGCTGGTGTGGTGTTCATCGGTGCGCTGCTGGCCTACCTGTGGTTGAATGCCAAGCCCTCCAGCCTGCTGATGGGCGATGCCGGCAGCCGCGCCATGGGCTTTTTCATCGCCATGCTGTCGCTCAAGTGCGGCCACCCCTTCGCCTTCCTGCTGGCGGCTATCGTGTTCATCGCAGACGGCAGCTTGGGCATTTTGAAGATCAGCCTGAAGCGTTTTCTGCACATCTGGATCTTGAAAAACACCCTGACCCCTCTCCACGACCATGTGCGCAAGCGCAAGGGCTGGAGTGATGAGCAGGTGGTAGCCCGCTGGCTCATTCTGCAGTGTGTGGCTTCGGCTCTGCTGCTGCTCCTTGTGCGGGGCTGATACCCGTTACAATTCCGCCCGTAAAAATGCAAGCCCGGAAAGTCTGCGGACTTTCCGGGCTTGCTCTGTCTTAAAATGATCTTCTCAGCATTCTACTCCGGCTTTTTTGCACGCCGCCTGCACCACATGGCCTACCAGCACCGAGGTGGTCACGGTGCCCACGCCGCCGGGCACGGGAGTAATGGCGTCCACCACCGGCTCTGCGGCGGCAAACTGCACGTCACCGCACAGCTTGCCCTCCTCGTTTACATGGATGCCTACGTCCACGACCGTCTGGCCTGCCCGCAGGCAGTCCGCGCCCACAGCGGCCATTTTGCCCATGGCCACCACCACGATGTCGGCCTGCCGGCACACTTCCGGCAGATTCCGGGTGCGGGAGTTGCACAGGGTGACGGTGGCGTTTTCCCGGTCCAGCATCATGGCAGCGGGCTTGCCCACCACAAGGCTGCGCCCCACCACCACGGCACGCTTGCCGGAAAGGGGGACGTTGTAATACTTCAAAATTTCCATGCAGGCCTGCGCGGTGCAGGGAGCATAGCCCAGATCGGTGTTGGTGAACACCCCGGCCAGCGAACCGTCCGTAATGCCGTCGATGTCCTTTTCCGGGCGCAGGGCGGCGCGGACGGTGCGGTCATCGAACTGCTTGGGCAGGGGACGGAACAAAAGACAGCCGTGGATGCTGTCGTCTGTGTTCACCTCGTCCAGTACCCGGAGCAGCTGCTCCTGCGTGGCATCGGCAGGCAGCACGAACTGCCGGACGGCGACGCCCACCTTGCCGCAGCGGGTCATTACGCCCCGCTCGTAGGAGAGGTCATCCTCCCGCTCACCCACCCGCACCACGGCCAGCGTGGGGGTGATGCCCTTGGCTTTCAACTGCTCGCAGAGCAAAGCGTTGCGCTCGTTCATGGCGGCCACCACCGGCGCGCCCTTTAAAATCGTTGCCATATACTTTCCCTCATTTGTGATATTATTTATTGCGGAGTTTCCCGCTGACGGCGGTGAAGGTTTCGTCTGCCCGGGGCACAAACTCTGCCAGCAATGCGTCTGCCCGGGCGTCCAGCGCGGCTGCGCGGCTGCGGTCTGCCATCAGCTTGGTGTTAATAAACACATTCAGGCTTGCGGCCTGCAAGGCGGCCTTGCACAGCACGGCGGCGCAGCCTGCGTCCGATACTGCCAGCACGCTGCCTTTGGCGGCGTACTGCCCCGCCAGCGCGATGCCCTCGGCGCACTTTTCCATAATTTGCAGCGGCACGGCGCTTGCACCGTCCAGTGCGGCTTCCAGCACAGAAGCCTTGTGCGCGGCCTGCTCCGGGGTGTCCTTGGGCAGGCCGTAGGCCGCAGCCAGCGGCGTAAAGGCGTCAGCATCGGCCTGCACCAGCGCTTCCAGCTCCAGCCGAAGGGCTTCAGCCCGGGCGTTCAGTGCCTGAATGTCCGCTTCCACGACGGCATACTTTTTTTTGCCGGTGGTCAGGCAGCCCACCATGTTGCCCAGTGCCACACCGGCAGCGCCCACCAGCGCGGCCGTGCCGCCGCCGCCCGGCGTGGGCGCTTTGCTGGCAAGCTGTGCCAGAAACTGCGCGCAGCTTAAATCGTTCATTTCCATGTGTAGATACCCCTCTCTGTTACAAAGGCGTCCAGCCGCTGGTCGTGGGCGTCCACGGCGGCGCGGGGGACGCGCTGAACCTCCAATGCAATGCCGATCTTCACCGCCCGGGTGCAGTAGGGCAGGTAGCGGTCGTAGTAGCCCTTGCCCATGCCTACCCGGTAGCAGCCTGCGTCAAAGGCGGTGCAGGGCACCAGCACCAGATCCAGCTGCTCCGGCTGCAAAAGGGCAGAGCGTTCCAGCACAGGCGTGCGGATACCGTACTGTCCCATCGCCCAGCCGTCCGCGCTAGGCACGGCTGCGGTAAGGGAAAAGCCTTCGCCGCACACCGGGTAGGCTACCGTCTTACCCTGCCGGACAGCTTCGGCAGCCACGGCGGCAAGGTCGGCTTCGCCCCCAAAGGCTGCGTAGAGCAAAAGGGTGCAGGCGGCGCGGTAGGCGTCCAGTTCCAGCACCCGGCGGCAAAGGGCTGCATTGGCGGCGGCGCGCTGCGGCGCATCCAGCGCCTTGCGGGCGGCACGGCCAGCGGTACGCTGCGCCTGTTTTTCCTCGGCAATGGTCATACAAAACACCTCGCTTCACCTGTGAAAGGGGATACTTGAAAAATATACAAAATCGACAGCGCATTTTTATACAAACATAATAAACACTTCAGACAAAAAAAGCAAGCCTTTTGGCGAAAAGAGGATTGAAGCCGCCGCCGCTTTCTGCTATGATATATCTTATAGTAGCAAACGCCGCGCGGGCGCTGCGCTGAGAGAACCTGCAACATTTTGTGGAGAGGGGCAAGTAAAATGTACAAGGATATGATGGACACCATCGGCATGGTCAATGCAGCCGACCCGGAACTGGGCGCAGCCATGGAGCGGGAACTGACCCGTCAGCGCGAGAATATTGAATTGATCGCCAGCGAGAATATCGTTTCGCCCGCCGTGATGGCAGCCATGGGCAGCGTGCTGACCAACAAGTACGCCGAGGGTCTGCCCGGCAAGCGCTACTACGGCGGCTGCGTCTATGTGGACGAGGTGGAGAATATTGCCATCCGGCGCGCCTGCCAGCTGTTCGGGGCAAAGTATGCCAACGTCCAGCCCCATTCCGGCGCACAGGCCAACCTTGCCGTGTATTTTGCCCTGCTGGAGCTGGGCGATACCGTTATGGGCATGGACCTTTCGCAGGGCGGTCACCTGACCCATGGTTCCCCGGTGAATATGTCCGGTAAAAACTACCACTTCATCTCCTACGGTGTCGGCGCAGACGGCGTGATCGACTACGCTGAGCTGGAAAAGCAGGTGCGCAAGGTGCGCCCCAAGATGCTGGTGGCGGGCGCTTCTGCCTACCCCCGCGCCATCGACTTTGAAAAACTGGCCGAGATCGCCCACGGCTACGGCGCATACCTGATGGTGGATATGGCGCACATTGCCGGTCTGGTGGCGGGCGGTCAGCACCAGAGCCCCGTACCCTACGCCGATGTGGTGACCACCACCACCCACAAGACCCTGCGCGGCCCCCGCGGCGGCCTGATTTTGACCAACAACCCCATCATTGCCAAGCGCATCAACTCGGCAGTGTTCCCCGGCACGCAGGGCGGCCCGCTGGAGCACGTGATTGCAGCAAAAGCTGTCTGCTTTGGCGAGGCACTGAAGCCGGAGTTCAAGGAATATGCCCGCAAGATCGTAGAAAATGCACAGGCACTGGCTGCGGCTTTGCAGCAGCGCGGCGTCAAGTTGGTATCCGGCGGCACCGACAACCACCTGATGCTCATTGACCTGCGGGACGAGGAGTGCACTGGCAAGGACTTGGAGCAGCGTCTGGACAGCGTGCACATCACCGCCAACAAGAACACCGTCCCCGGCGAGACCCGCAGCCCCTTTGTGACTTCCGGCGTGCGTCTGGGTACCCCGGCTGTCACCACCCGCGGTATGGGCGCAGCCGAGATGCAGGTGATCGCGGACTGCATTGCAGACTGCATCTGGCACTATGAGGAAAAGAAGGACGAGATCAGCGAGCGCGTTCTGCGCCTGACCCGGGAGTTCCCGCTGTACCAGTAAAAGCAAACCATAAATAACAAGGCATCCGCAGCCGTTCTGCTAAGCATACAGGGCTGCGGGTGCCTTTTGTTACAAAACCGGGAGAGCCAAAAAGGAGAAAGACGATGGAAAGTTTAGGCCTTTTGCATCTGTATTACGGCGATGGTAAGGGCAAGACCACAGCCGCCATGGGGCTTGCCCTGCGGGCGCTGGGCAGCGGAAAACGTGTGGTCATCGTGCAGTTTTTAAAGGGCGGGCAGAGCGGCGAGATCCCGCTGCTGGAGCAGCTGGGCGCTGTCGTTTACCGGGGCAAGGCCGGGCAGAAATTTGTTTTTCAGATGAACGAGGCGGAAAAGGCCGCTACCCGCGATTTGCAAAACAAAAACCTTGCGGCGGCGCTGGCGCAGCCCTGTGATATGCTGGTGCTGGACGAAGCCGGCAGCGCGTGGGAACTGGACATGGTGGATAAAGCCCTGTTGCAGCAGGCGGTGCTGCACCGCCCCGCCGGGCAGGAGTGCGTCCTGACCGCCCACGCAGCCCCTGGGTGGATGCTGGATGCCGCAGATTACCTCACAGAGATGTGCTGCCGCCGCCACCCCTACCAGAAGGGCATCGCCGCACGGAAAGGCGTGGAGTATTAAGGTTATAGCAAAAGGAGTTGTTGCGCATGATGCAACAACTCCTTTTGCAGTTTTATACATCCCAGAACCCTTTTAGCGCCGCTTCCAGCGCGGCGGTACCGGGCAGATACCGGATGTGCTGCCAGTGCGGCGGGAACAGACGGGCGGTGTCGGGCTGCGCAAAGCGGTCGTCCAAAAGCAACACCACGCCTTTGTCCTGTGGGGTGCGCACCACCCGCCCGGCGGCTTGCAGTACCTTGTTCATGCCCGGGTAGCGGTAGGCATAGTCGAAGCCGCAGCCGGACTGCTCCTCGTAATACCGGCGCAGCATCTCCTGCCGGGGGTTCACCTGCGGCAGGCCCACCCCCACGATGGCACAGCCGATGAGCCGGTCACCCACAAGGTCTACTCCCTCGCCGAAGATGCCGCCCATCACGGCAAAACCCAGCAGCGTTTTGGCGGGGTGGGGCACAAACTGCGCCAGAAACTCCGCGCGCCCGGCATCGTCCAAGCTGCGCTGCTGCACAAGGGTAGGGATGTCCGGCCAGCGGGCGGCAAAGGCTTCGTACACCTGCTGCAAATAGGCGTAGCTGGGGAAAAACGCCAGATAATTGCCGGTCTTGCCCTTTGCCAGCGCCGCCAGCGCATCGGCTACGGCGGGCACACTGGCTTCCCGCTGACGGTAGCGGGTGGAGATGCCCGGCAGACAGAACAGCCCCAGATTTTCCGGCGGGAAGGGGCTGGGCAGCGCCACCGCCCGGGCATCGGCGCAGCCCAGCACGCTGCGGTAAAAGGCAGGCGGGGTCAATGTGGCACTGAACAGCGCCGCGCTGCGCCCTGCCGCCAGACTGGCGTCCACAAAAGGCGCGGGGTCTAAGCAGAGCAGATGCAGCTCCAACTCACTGCCCCGGGCGGTGAGCTGGGTGACAAAATGGCTGTCGTACCGGTCGGCCGCGCGGGCGATATCCTGCAAGGCAAAGTAGAGTTCCAGCAGCTGGGCGTGGGCGGGGTCCTCGGGGTTTTGTTCCAGCCAGTCCTGCAAAGGGGTGTGCACCGCCCGCAGGGCAGCGGGCAAAGCGGCGGGCAGCTGCTGCAAAAACACGGTGCCATCCCGGGCATACAGTGGCTCCGGTAAGGCAAAATCCGGGGCGGTCTCGGCGGGCAGCAGGCTCACCTGCGTAGGCTCGGTCTCCCCGGCGGGCTCTGCACCTGTGCGGGGCGCAGCCTGTGCGCAGGCTTTGCGCGCCGCCAGAAAGACCTTATCCGCCTTGGTCAGCGCGGTTTTCAGGCTGCTTTTGCCCTTGCCCAGCGCCCGCTTTGCCTCGGTCAGGCTGCTTTTGGCAAACTGCGCCGAGTACATGGCACGGGCTCTGTCCGGCAGGTTGTGCGCCTCGTCAATGAGGAATAGCCAGTCCCCGGCGGCATCGAAAAAGCGCTTGAGGTGCACCACAGGGTCAAACAGATAGTTGTAGTCTCCGATGACCACATCGCACCACTCGCTCAAGTCCAGCCCCAGCTCAAAGGGACACACCGAGAACTGCCGGGCGGTGTCCGCCAGCGCGGCACGGCTGAAACTGCCGCTGCCGTCCAGCAGAGCCGCCAGCGCATCCTTGCGGCGGTCGTAGTAGCCGTTGGCAAAGGGGCACACCTCCGGCAGACAGGCGGGGTGCCCTTCGGCGTCCGGGTGCAGACAAGCCTTTTCCTTGGCGGTCAGGGTCACGCTGCGCAAGGCGAGACCGGGTTGTGCGGCACGCAGCCGCGCCACTGCGTCCTCGGCGGCGGCTTGGGTGGTGTTGCGGGCGGTCAGATAGAACAGTTTTGCGCCGCAGCCCTCGCCCATGGCTTTTAAAGCAGGGAAGAGCGCGCTCATGGTCTTGCCGATGCCGGTAGGGGCCTGACAAAAAACGCGGGTGCCGCCCTTGCGGTCGGCGCTCTTCCCGGCGCGGCAGGCGCGGTACACCTCGCCCGCCAGCGCCCGCTGCCCGGGGCGGTACTCCGCAAAGGGAAATTGCAGCGCCGCAAGGCTTTGGCTGCGCCGGGTGTCCCAGTCCAGCTGCCGCTGCGCCCACGGGGCATACTGCATTAAAAGCTGCCGCAAAAACTGCTCCAGCTGCTGCTGAGTGAACTGCCGGGTAAAGCGCTGAATCTGGTCGGTATCGACCTGATAATAGGTCAGACGCACGGCAAGCGCATCCAGTCCCTGCTGGCTGCTGAAAATGGCGGCATATACCATGCCCTGCGCCCAGTGGCAGGGGTTCAGTTCCTCGGTGATCTCCTCATAGGGGACGGTAGTGGTCTTGATCTCATCAATAGTCACGGTGCCGTTTTCATCGGTGAAAATGCCGTCTGCCCGGCCTTCCAGCGTAAAGGCGATGCCGCAGGCTTCCCGCTCCGCGCTGAGGAATACCTCGGCCTGATAGCCCTCCCCGGCGGCCTTTTGCAGCTTGCGGTGGATGCGTGCGCCCTCGTTGGCGCGGTCAAAGCCGGCAAAGCGGCTGTCGATGCTGCCGGTGCGCAGCAAAAACTCCACCAGCTGCCGGATGGGCAGATGGATGCTTGCCAAGGCGTTTCACCTCCGTTTTTTCGTTATCCTACCCCGAACAACTCCATGCACTGGGCGGCTGCGGCATCCACCTGTGCAAAGTCCACGGCGGTGCGGTAGTAGGTCTCCAGTTCATCGTGGCAGCTTTTTGCTTGTGCCATCAGGGCACAGGCCTGTTCCAGCAGCTCGGCGGCGGCGCGCTCGTTGAAGCGCAGCCGTGCACGGCAGGCAGAAAGGTTCTCCCGGTCCACAAAGCGGCTGCACCGCACGGTCTGCGCCGCAGACAGCCGCACCGGATGCCAGCGGTTGTCGGTCAGGAACGCCAGCCGCAGGGAGGGAATGATAATGTGGTCGATTTTATCCTCCGGGTGCATGGCGCAGGGGCAGGTGATGATGTGGTAGCCCCGCGCCAGTGCCTCGGCGCGGATGAGTTCCAGCAGCAGGCGGGAGACTGCCCCGTAGTCGTCCCGGAAGAGGATGCATTTGTCTGCCAGTGCCTGCACCGTGCCCTGATAGAACACCTCGCCCTTGGGCGTGATGGCCGAGAGCAGCCGCAGCTCTTCAGAGCCCATCTCCTCGGTGCGGGGCAACAGGCGGATGCACAGCCGCTTGACGTAGCGGCGCACTTTTTCAAAGTTGGCGCTGCACGCTTCGGCGCGGCGGCTGTCCAGCAGCAGGCTGCCCGCCGAGGCCACATACCGCGCCGCCCGGCTGCGCAGCAGCTGGTTGCGGGCAAACAGGGCGGTCACCTCGTCCTTGTGGGGGTGCAGGGCATCGGCGTCAATGGTGTGGTACAAACTCAACACCCGCTCGTCTGCGCCGGGGGCTTCCGGCTCCACCACATGGGGCGCGGTGGCGTCGATGATGGCGCGTTTCTGCCGCAGGAACACCACCCCGTCCAGACTGTCGGGGTCGCTGGCGCAGTGGATGCGCTGGATAGGTTCGCCCTTATCCTGTGCGGCGCGCGCCAGACGCTTCATCAAAGTAGACTTGCCGCAGCCCGGCCCGCTTTTGAGCAGCACCAGCTGCATTCCGGGCTCCCGGCGCAGCGGCGCAAAGTAGCCCTTGAACCCGGCGGGCGTTGTAGCGCCCAAAAAGAAATCCACAGAAGGATGCACGGAACTTTCCATACAAAAACACCTCACTTTTGCTTTACAGTATGCAAAAGCGGCGCGGTTGGTTCCTGTCCTTATTTATGATAGGTATGCTCGCACACGGCGGCAATGGTGTCCCGCAGTACGGTAAAGTCCGCAAAGGCTTCAGGCTTGTTCTGGGGTTGGCGCAGCAGGGCGGCGGGGTGGAAGGTGCCCATGAACAAAATGCCACCCTTCTCAATGATCTGTCCGTGCTCCCGGGTGACGGAAAAATCCTGCCGGATCATCCGCTGGGCGGCAACACGCCCAAGGCAGACCACGATCTTGGGATGCAGCAGCCGGAACTGCTCCCGCAGCCACGGCATACAGGCTTCGCTCTCGGCGGGCAGCGGGTCGCGGTTCTGGGGCGGGCGGCACTTGACGATGTTGGCAATATAGCAGTTCTTTTTGCGGTCAAGGTCGATGGCAAACAGGTATTTGTCCAGCAGCTGGCCGCTGCGCCCCACAAAGGGCAGACCCTGCTCGTCCTCGCTCTGGCCGGGTCCCTCGCCCACAAACAACACCTCGGCGTCTGGCACACCCTGCCCGAACACCACGTTCGTCCGGGTGGCGCACAGCTCGCATCGGGTGCAGGCAAGGCATTTGGCCTTTAAAGTATCCATATCCATGGAGAACATCTCCTTTGAAACCAGTATGATATTTTATTCACAAATCAAATGGCGGTTTCTCCCCTAAAATATAGCACAAAAACACAATTTTGTCTTGAACTTTTTGCCGTCTGTGCTAGAATAAAGAAGAAAGGCATCCTTGTGTCCAACAGACACGGGAGCAAATTTTGGAAAGCATTTTCGGAGGTAATCACAATGGCTGATATGTTTGCACCGCTGGTAGCACAGCTGAAGGCAAATCCCAAGACGATCGTTTTCACCGAGGGCAATGACCCCCGCATTCTGGAGGCAGCAAGCAAGCTGCTGGCCGAGGGCGTGCTGAAGGTCGTCATGGTGGGCAACGAGGCAGAGTGCAAGGCTGCTGCCGCCGCCGGTAACTTTGATATTTCCGCTGCCGAGATCATCGACCCGGAGAACTACGCCGGTTTTGATGAGATGGTCAGCACCATGGTGGAGCTGCGCAAGGGCAAGCAGTCCGCAGAGGAGTGCACCGCCCTGCTGAAGAAGTCCAACTACTTCGGCACCATGCTGGTGAAGATGGGCAAGGCAGACTGCCTGCTGGGCGGCGCTACCTACTCCACCGCCGACACCATCCGTCCCGCTCTGCAGCTGGTCAAGACCAAGAAGGGCGCACATCTGG
>ERZ1673702.75-NODE-75-length-156322-cov-39.196785_pt1 | contig 156322 bp, 148 predicted proteins | sample MGYA00580232_ERZ1673702 | MGnify/ENA primary metagenome ERZ1673702 (study PRJEB41218, sample SAMN15661792) | gut metagenome | host: Homo sapiens | place: Canada: London | collected 2015-08-20/2019-03-30 | study: EMG produced TPA metagenomics assembly of... | reverse complement strand
AAAAAATTCCACCGTGGTATCTATGCCAATAAAATTCATGTAAAAGATACCATTGCGGTACCTATACCAATAAAATTCAATAAAAAATTCCACCGTGGTATCTATGCCAATAAAATTCATGTAAAAGATACCATTATGGTACCTACACGCTGAAAATTTAACATTCAGATACCGGAAAGTCTCTATAGATCAAAAATTGCTTCTCCAGATACCACTTTTTCTAAAAAAACGGTATCTGGAAAGGCAATTTTTACTATATAGGTGACATTTCCTGATTTCAAGCATTAAAATTTCGAAAAACCGTCACCTAAAACTTTAATTTTTCATCTATAGATACCCGGCCGTATCATCAAGTGATTTAACAGGGTATTTTTATGTTTATTCCAGTTCATGGGATTCGTAGCTCCTTTTGAGGCGTCCCCTTAACTGCAAGTTCTGGTGCCTTTATGTTTGTTCCACAGACAGGATTTGCGGGCATCATTCTTTTACTTATAGTTTTCCAATCCACAGGAAGAAGGGGGACATTTCTTTCGGAAGAACAAATTTGCAACTTGCTCTGGCACTCACAACCCATAGTGAATTGCGTAAACTGAAAAACTCTACTCCACGTACCTGAAACCAACGCCAGAGCTAACTTGTAAATTTTTCTGGAGAAAGAGAATGTCCCCCTTCTTCCGTCATATCGAGAAACCTTATACCCAAACCAACTCCCCCACAAAATCCGTCCCTCTGAAAAACAAAAGGCTCCAGACCCCGCTGTTAAACAGCAATTTAAATGATCAATGCAAAATATCCCCAATCCCATATAAGTTCCGCAAAACTATTCTCCAGATACTCGCGGATATCCTCATCCTCATACCCGGTCATACGAGAAATCACCACCATATACTCCCGCACCATCTCATAATCGAGTGCCTCCTCTGCTGGTATCCCATCTGCATCCAGACACCATTTCAAAAACAGACTCTGCCGGATTGCCGCATATGCAATCGCAATCCACTGCATCTGCAGCACCATGTGCTCCAGATTATCAGCTTCTTCCGGTTCCGTCTCAAAATTCTCTGGCAAAATCAGATCCGAAAACACTTCGTTTCTGAGGAAATTACGAAGCAACGGTTCATACGATACAAATGCATTCTGGAACTGTCTCCACCGATCCCAAAGCTGTCCTGCCTCATTTTCCCCCTTAGTGGCATCCATATCTTCTCCCACATGGATTCCCTGCCTTCCGAAAATTTGGGAATAATATTCTGCCTGTGTAATCACAGGTGTCAAAAACTTCTCATACAGTCCCTCTTTCCGGTAATTGACCGCCAGATCCTGCAGAAGTTCATTGCATTCTTCCCAGGTTTCCAGCGAAGAGATTGTGCTCTTTGCCTGTGTGATTGCAGTGCGCAGTTGCAGCAGTGTCTCCGGAGAAAAATATTCTTCCACCAGTTCCGGTGTGATGGGCTGATTTTTATACAACTCCAGCAGAATATAAAAACTTTCCAGCAGAGCCTCCTCGATAGAAACCGTATGATCCCCCAGTAACGCCAGAATATGTTCCCGGATCAGAAACGCCATTTTATTTTCGTCTTTTTCCACACACATGGTATGTTCCGACACATTTGTCCACGTGTTTTCACTTGAAATGTCAGCATTGCTGTGCACGACCGATGGAAACGTAATCTCTTTATGCCGCCACAGATCAATCACCGCCGGACACCCCGGCATCAATGTATCTTCTTCATGATCTGCAAACCGGTGCACTTCCCGTGGAAATGTCGTGCAGGTTTCCGAGAGAATCGAATCCCCATACGCCAAAACCAGACGACACAGTTTGTCTTTGGCAAGAAATGGGCATCGATGCTCCTCGTCCAGCCGGATAACCCGGATTCCATCTTTCATATAAGTATAAGTGCTGAGATTTTTCCCACAATTTTTTGAATCTCCAGATACCTGATCCAACGACTGGCTTTTAGCGCATTCCGGCATCGTATCCGGCGGAAGGACTTTCTTCCATCTGCGGTTCGTATCCGCATCCACCGCAATCTTCCACTCCTGACAGCAGGTAATCGGACACTGGCCGGCAATGCAGCTGAATTTATCATAATAATCCGGACGGATTTTCTTTCGTTCTGTTTTCATATATCCTCATTTCTACATATGCTTGTTCAGTACTCTCCATGCAATTGCATAGACAATAAGAAACAGACAGATCATACACGACATCAGCTTACTGATCATCGGATCATACAGTCCTCCAAAAAGAAAGGCAAAATACATTACAATCAGAAGCACAAACGCTGCCATCCTTAACGCACGCGACCCAATCTCAATATTTCTCTCGTCCGTTACCTGCAGTCTTGCTTCCTTTAATTTCTCTTCGTCTTCCATCAGACGCTTATTGCGGATCAAAAAAACAATTCCAGAACATATAAGCCCCACACCGATCCCACAATATACACCCAGCATATAATCGTCTACTTTCATCTTTCCTGAAAATTCCATATAATAAGCGGCTGCCGCACTGATTATGCCAAGCAGAATCAATCCCAGCAGGCATTTATTTTTTGCCTGCAGCTGCTTGCGGAATTCTTCATTGTTTGTCACTTTACTTCCTGAAAATAAACAAAATCCCTTCATATGTTTTCATCCTCCTGATCAAATATAAATAATTCCTCAATGGTTACGTGAAAAAACTGTGCAAGTTTGTGTGCCAGCACTAAAGAGGCTTTATATCTGCCTCCCTCCAGGGATATGATCGTCTGTCTGGTCACATCCACAGCATCTGCAAGCTCGCTCTGGGTCACTCCCAGCTCCTTGCGCAGATCCTGAATTCTTGTTTTCATGCTTCCCCTCCTCACGGAAATCTTTGTCAAGTTTGCTTTACATTATAAAGTATAGTATACTTTACATTGCATGTCAAGCACATTTTACATTTTTATTTTAGGGCGAAACCAAACTTTGAAAGTTTTTATTGAACAGTAACAGGCAATTGGTATAAACTGTGTATATATCGAAAATAAAGGAGAACCTATGAAATTAGAAAATTACGAAGTGCATCTGCCAAGCTATTCCATCGGCGATCACATCTACGATAAAATCGGTCCGGTCTGTGAATCCTACGGAAAAACCGTGCTTCTGATCGGTGGCAGACGCGCACTTAAAGCGGCGGAAGAAAAAATCCGCACTTATGTAGCAAAAACAAACTTAGAAATCATCGGTGTCGAACTGTACGGCAGTGACTGTACCTACGAAACCGTGGAAAAACTGCGGCAGCTTCCCGTCTATCACAAAGCCGATATGGTCTTTGGTGTGGGCGGTGGAAAAGCACTAGACACCGCAAAATGTCTGTGTATCACTGACGATAAGCCGGTCTTTACGTTCCCGACCATCGCCTCCAACTGTGCAGCATGTACTTCGGTATCCATCATGTACAACGAGGACGGCACATTCTTAAAACCAAACTTTTTTGTACGGCCTGCCATGCACGCATTTATCGACACGGAAATCATTGCCAAAGCTCCTGCACAGTATATGTGGGCGGGCATTGGCGATACCTATGCCAAATACTATGAGGCAACCATCTCTTCCCGTGGGGAACAGCTGGAACATTTCACCTCCCTTGGTGTAGCATTAAGTGTCATGTGCCGCAATCCGCTTCTGGAATACGGTGCCAAAGCACTCGAGGATCATAAAAAAGGATTATGTACCTACGATGTGGAGCAGGTTGTCCTTGCCATCGTCGTGACAACCGGAATTGCCTCCATTTTCCTGACGAAAGATTTCACCCCGGATTATAACAGCGGACTGGCACATGCCATTTTTTATGCGCTGACCAGTTATCCGGTCATTGAAGAAAAACATCTGCACGGAGAAGTCGTGGGATTCGGCGTTCTGTTTGCACTGCTTGTCGACCAGCAGTACGAGGAATTTGAAAAAATTTATACCTTAAACCAACAGCTGCAGCTTCCGACCTCCCTGGAACAGATTGAGATTACGGAAGAACAGTGGGAGGAAAGTATGGACCGCATCCCGGAAATGTCCGATATCAGACATTACCCATATAAAGTAACAAAAGAAATGCTGGCCCTTGCAATGAAGCAGCTGAAAGAACAGGAGGGAGGCAGACTGATAAATGAATAAAAAATCTTCTGCCGGCACCGGCACCTATTCCATCATTTTTGGTGTTGCCTTTGTCTGGTTCACCACGCATTTCGGCGGCGGATTTGCTTCCGGCGCCCAGATTTACAGTTACTATGTACGGTTCGGCATCTGGTGTCTGATCATGCCTGCACTTGCCATGCTCTATAACGGTATCTTTTTTGCCTACGGCATGCGCTTTGCCAGGAAACACGAAGTGTACGATTACCGCTCGTACAACAATGCATTTTACGGAAAATTCGCCCCTGTTTTTTCCAACCTGTTTGAAGTGCTCTATATCTGCGTCATGTGTGTCGCTCCCGCTGTTGCCTTTGCAACCGGCGGTGCAACATTAAGTACACTGACAGGACTTCCGTATCTGCTGTGTACCCTGATCATCGGCATTTTCATCTTTATCGTTGCCATTTTCGGCACCGACCTGGTGCGCCGGGTAGCCTCCGTGCTTTCCATCTGCATCATTGCCGGGCTTCTGATTGTATACATTCCGAATATCATCCACGGATGGTCTGCCATCCGCGCAACCGCACAGCAGATGACAACATCCACACAACCATTCGGAAAGGCACTTTACTCCGCATTCCTTTACGGAACGTTCCAGTTGGCAAACATTGCGGTATTTGTCCAGCACGCCAAAGTATTCAAAAAACCGGGCGATGCAGTCAAAAGCATGGGGCTCGGCTTTCTCATCAACGCGCTGATGATGACGATGGTCTGTCTTGGAATTATGACCGTTTCCACAAGTCCGGATATGGCAGGCACCAGCGTGCCGACACTGCTTATGGTACAAAAAGGCATCGGCAAAGGATTTATGACACCGCTCATTTCCATTCTGATTATCCTCGGTGCCGTATCCACAGCGGTAAATATGGTTGCCGCCATGGTGAAACGTGTATCCGACGGACTTAAAAAACGGACCCTGTCCGGCAAAAATGATGTATCCGATGGAACACCAAAAGCAGAAACTCCGGACATAAACACCAGAAAACGCATCTCCTCCCGTGAGATTATCATCGCACTGATCTGCTGTCTGATTGATTTTGGCATCGCACAATTCGGGCTTCTGACACTGATCCAGAAAGCTTACAGTTTTCTGGCTTACCTTGCCATTCCGGTGATCCTTGTTCCATATATCATTCACATGATTGTGACACGAATGGATTCCAAATAAAGCAAATGTAGGAAAAAGGTCTTATTGACGAAAAACATCTTTAGATGATACGATACCTCCATATCAATAAAAAATATGGAGGTTTTATTTTATGAAAAAGTTAAAGAAACAATTTCTGGCAGCTGTGCTTACCGCAGTTATGGCAGTATGCGCTTTTGCCGGCACTACTCCTGTAGCGGCAGCAACCCTTTCTGCCAAGCAGTACATCAACAAAATGGCGAAAGCCACAGAAAAATTGAAATCCTATGAGATGAAAATGAACATGGATATGGACATGTCGGTTCAGGGAAAAACCACATCCACCAAAACCACGTCAACAACGATTGCTTTTGCCAGTCCGCTGAAAACCAAAACCGTTATGACGATGACAATCCCTTCCAACGGTAAGGACACAAAAATAAAAGTAATCTCCTACACAAAACAAAAAGGCAACAAACTGTTGCAGTACACCTCTACGGATAACAAAACCTATGAAAAATCAACACTGGATTTGTCTGACTACTCCGATATGCTCAGTTCTGTACAGACCACAGATATGTATTCGGATTTAAAAATTGTCAAAAACAGCGTAACCGTCAACGGAAAATCAACCGTACAGATTCAGGCACAGCTGAAGGGCGAAGATATTGCCGGTCTTCTTGCACAACTTGGACTTAACGGAGATAACACACAGGGAACATCTTCTGATTACAGTTCTCTTTCTCCGATTACCATCTCTCTCTGGATTGATAAGAAGACCTATTATCCGGTAAAACAGACGATCGACATGAAAGACTTCATGAACGAGTATCTTAGTTCTCTTGTAGCGGATTCCGATATGTCCTACTCCAAGATTAAGACATCTGTTACATACAAAAACTTCAACAAGGCAACTAAATTTTCACTTCCGAAAGCCTGCAAATAAATGAAAGAAATGAAAAAGCTGGAATAACGACCGATTCGTTATTCCAACTTTTTTATTTTCCCTGTGTACAATTCGCTGCATCAATGGCAATGACAAGCATCAATGCCGGAATCTCATCTTCGGAATTTAAAATATTAATCGTATAGGTATCTCCCCAGTGGAACAGTTCCTTTGAAATATGTACGACCGAACTGCAGCCCGCATACACATCATAGTCCCAGGCGAGGAAATCTCCCTCGCAACGCCATCCGTTATAATCAATTTCATAACGCGGTTTAAAAAACGTAAATTCCTTTTGAATATTTCCAAATTCACGTCCACCGATTATAATATCAAACGAAGGAAGAAGCGTAAACAGACGTTGCTTGATCATACCAATTTCATTTCCGGAAACATCAAATACATGGATCTGGTGCCCCAGCCGAAACAATTCTGCTTTTACAAAATACTTTTTATTTCCCGCCTCATCATAGACATCATAGGTATCCGTCCATGAAAAAACACGCTGTTTCATCAGTAATTTCATATTCTTTTTCCCTCTTTCTTCTTTTTCCCGATCTGTGGCAACGTAATATTTACCCCAAGTACCAGTTTCACAAGCCAGACAAAAAACAACAGAACAAGAATCGGTATTACACAGGAAGTCACCAGCATTACCGCAATCGCTTCTATAAACCGGTTCAGCGTATTTTCCAGATTTACTTTTGCTCCGGTCACGGTATTCTCAACTTTGTCCACTAGTCCCGACCAGAAACTACTTTTCCCACCGTCATCGGAACTGCTGCTCCCCTGACTCTGTGTATCCGCCTCGCCTTTGATCTCATCCGTTGCCTGTTTTGCTGATGCAATGGTATTTTCCATGGAAGCTCCATATGTCGCATCAATCAGATCCGCAACCCTGACACTTACCGGAACTACCAGATAAATAGCCAGCCCAAACAAAACCAGCTTACAGGCAATGGTCCTGCCCAGATCTTTTTTGACTCCAAAACAAAGCGACAACAAAATACATCCAATCGGAATCAACAGTTTAAATGCTGCCAGCCCCGTAATGGTAACCAGATATTTTTCAAGATAGATTGCACAGACAACAATCAGAAAATACGAACTCAGATCGGCCAGTTTATCCGCAATCGGAGTACCGGCATCTCCCGGAATAAGCGTAATTGCGGCAGAAGCAGCTGTTGCCGCTGCCGTCAGTTCCAATGCAGTTGTCTTTTTATCATCCAGTGACTGAATCGCGTGTGCATTTATCTTCATAGTTGGAGATGAGGTGTATTTTGCAATCACACAAAATGACAGAAGTGCACACAAAAGGGGAATCAAAATCGATACGATCCACCGGATTCTCTCCCTCTGTTCTGCCTGTTTGTGGTTTCCTGACTCGTCCATTGTTCTTCCTCTCTTTCTGGTCTACGATCCCGAAGGAAGCCGCACGATGCGGGTCTTTCCTTCCTTCTTTGCGCGCATCAGTACCGGCATGTGTTTTTTGCGGAGTGCATGCACCACCGGATAGGCTGCAAACAGATCTGCCGTAACATAAACCGCTTCCGGTTTATACTCGAGTATTAGTTTTACAAAATCTTTGATATACGTTTTCCAGTCTTCTTTTTCCATTGCAACTTCCGCATACACGCCCTGTTCTTCCAGATCCGGAAGAAGCGGAAGTGTCATGTGACAGATCTGTGCATCGGTCATATCCGGAATCTGCCTGAGCAATTGCTCTGTTTCTTCTCTCTCGCAATTTTTTGTCTCCTGTGCCTCTCCGGCATCCCACAGACACACAATCACCGGCTTTTGCTCATATTCTTCCAGACTGATCTCACATGCCCTGATGGCATCCGCCTCGTCTCCAACCGTCATAAGAAATCCGCCCTTGTGACAGAACCCTGCGCTGGCAAGCCCGGTAGCCTCTTGCAGTTCTTCATTTTCCAGTCCCAGCCATTGCTTTGGAAAACTGCATTTGTAATTCATGGAATCCGGTTTCTTCTGTGGCTGGATACAATATCCGCCACGATTCGACGGAAAAATAACAAACGCGATATCTGTCTCCTTCAGCCGTTTCTGACACGGAACAAATTCGGAAAGGACAAGAATCCTTGTATCTGTCAGATCTTCCCGTGCACTTAATACTTCCTCGATCTGTGCATCTGCCCGTGCATCCGCACGATAACGCGCAAATTTATTTTCCAGAATCATTCCTGCCATCTGTACCGCCCGCTGAAATTCTTTGGTCAGACCACGGAATTTTTCTTCCGCAGTCAGCGCAGGCTCAGCAGATATGCGTTCTTCTTCCTTCTGTATGTTTTTTTGTGCGTCCCACACCGGATTAAAGTTTCCGATCAGTGTCGCAAGTTCATTCTTTTCTCCGGTATTATCATTGTTATCCAACGGCTGCACAAATTCTTCATCAAACCGCTGCGCTAACGTCCCGCCTAAGATTTCGCCTCCGAGTTCTTCCCATAGCAGACCAAAGGCGGCATACGGTACTCCATTTTCACGCACACGACTGTCTCTCTGGTGATGATCATACCGCCCTCTGCCAATATCAAATACAATCCCGTCATAATCTTCCGGCACACGGTTTCCTCTTGTGATTGTAATCTGCGGATTCAGATACAACAATAATGCGGATGAAAATACATCATCCGCATGAAATTTTCCGCTATGTGTAAATGCTTTTGCATTCGGTTTTTTGATCTGTTCTAATAATCCCATCTTGTCTTTCTACTCTTTTTTATTTTTTGTAATTCCCCACTCTTTTTCCATATAATCTCTGCCCATGCCTCCACCGACATCCCCGCTCACATTGCGGAGTGCAGCCATACATACGCCTCCAAGCGCACCAACTACAAGAATCCCCAGTAACATCCACATAAAAATTCCCCCTCTCCGAAAATGATATGTTTTCTTCAATATATTACACCTGTGTGATGAAGTCAACTCATTTCACAAAAAGGGGGAAAATGTGTACCTGAACAGCATGGTGTTCAGGTGCTGAGTGAACAGTAACAAATTATGAATCGATTCACACTTTTCCTTGCAGAGATTCAAAAGATATGTTATTCTATGTATAGAAAAAGGGAAAGCTAGAGAAGCGGCTTACCCCAATAATTAAAAATCTGTTTTAACAACAGCCGTCATTATTGCGAGTAATGGCGGCTATTTTCGTTTTCCCTTGAAAATCGTGTAACACAATCCAACAAGGGCGCAAATGAATATCCCTATCTGAATCAAATCAGAATATGTAACATACATTGGCAACGCCCTCCTTTCTTTCGTCTGGAGGGTTAGCCCCTCCGAAAAAGAGGGTAAGCCGCCCGGCTCTCTAGTTTCCCATGTATCTATACTATCATTTTAGAAAAAGTCTTTCAATCAAATTCTAACCTGATTGTCTTTTTATTCGTTATTGTTACTCTCTGATTACATAGAAATCCGCTGGAAAGGATGGCTAAGCCATGAGTATTGTCGACTTTATAGCAGTGGTAAGTTTCGGCCTAACCTGCTTTGGTCGTGGATATACCTTTGGCAAAGATAACAATAAGCCACAAAAATAGCCGTCATATTACAACTCTATTTCCTCCACCTGAATCTTCTGGTTTACCATCCCCTGGCGGCTGACCAGCAGATACACCTTTAAATCCAGCTGATCTTTTGCAATTGTAAATGGCTCCTGCCGCACAATTTCTACATATGCGCCCGTCTTTTCCAGTTCTTCCTTCCGTGCGTTTGCTTTTTTCAGGCACAGTGCCAGCCGTTCCTCTCCGCTTTTTCCGAACAGGCGTCGCGGATAGATGGCCGTCTCCTTTTTGATCGTTTCCGTAAGTGTTTTCACAAAGCCAAAATGAATGCTATGGTGCAGGATGTGTGCCACCCACCTGGTTACAATTGTTGACGGATGTCTGCGATAAAAGTGAATCCAGCCAACCAGCAGCCAGTCTTTCGCCTGCTTCGCCAGCTGCTCCATCACATCCAGTCCCTGCAGGAAAGACTCTTTCGGCATCTCGTGTGGCACCATATACGGCTCCGGTGCAGCACAGTAAGAGCAGAAATTAAGCGCCGGGACATCCGCCAGATGAACCAGGCGCTTTTCCCCCTCACTGCAGTAATTTTCCCCCAAATAGGTATACTTGTCCCACAGCACTGCAATCCGAAATTCCAGCTGACGCAGATTTTCATACCGCGGAACCCAGAAATGTGCAATCTCTCCGTAGTTATATAGATTTACTTCCAGCTCCAGCTTCTGATAAAACAGGGTAATAACACTGTCTCCCTGCCGCACCCCAAGCACATACCGGTCCTGATCCCGGTCATAAGAGGCATCCAGTTTCCCTTCATAATCCTTTTTGTATGTGCCTGTGAAGATTGCTTCCCGAAAAACAAGAAAACTCTCCACGGTATCATTCATTTGATAAACCAACCGGATATCCTGCTCTGTTGTATTTGCTGTATGGTCCTCCGGCAACAAAAGTTCAAATTCATTTTGCGCAAGCAGTTCCTGCAGCATTTCAAATGTTGTCACGTTTTTCTACTCCCTGATCCATTGCTAAGCCTATGATACTCTAATGGCTTCTTTCCTGTCAATCATCCCATATTTTTTCAACAAAAAAACATCTGCTTTCTATTTTTTAAAAGAAAACAGATGTCTTTTCATCCTTATCTCCTATCGATCGCCCGCACGGAATTTCCGTCATTTAGCTTCACCGGAAAACGATACGAATAATTTCTTTCCTGCCAGTTCTCATCCTCCATCATCCGCAAAAGATTTTTGGCGGTAATCCGTCCCAGCTGATACTTCGGATGCACTGCTGACAATAATTTCACTTTCTGTTCCTGCTGCAGCTCCGCATCATCAAAAGATACTACGGAAACATCCTCCGGAACGGAAAGTCCACGGTCTGCCAGAAACTCCATATAATAACCGGCAACCTCGTCATTATACACAATCATTGCCGTACAGTCTTTTGTTCTGCGATACATATGAAGCATTCCCTTTTTCCCAAGTTTTTCATCCATATCTTTGGTCGAATACCAGCGGACACAATCGTCATCAAACTTTACCCCGTAATCGGAGAGGCACTGGATAAAACCCTTATAACGCTCGATCCCCTGCATATCATCATATTTGAATATACCGCCAATCCGGCGGTGTCCGTGCTCAATCAGTATTTTTGTCAGCTCATATGCAGCTCTGGCATCCTCCATCTCCACACTGTCAAATAATTGGTTTTCATAATGATTATGAATAAAAAGTGTTGGTATATTTTGTTTTCGTATTTCCCGGTACAAACGGATATTCGGGTTTGGAAATGCCGACCGGGAACCTTCGATAATCAATCCGGAAACATTGCTTTTCAACAGTCCCTCCAGATAGATCGCCTCATCATTCAGTCTGTTTTTTGTTACCGCGACTTCAATTCCATACCCTTTTTCTTTCAGTGCCGATTCAATTCCATCGTACACCTGTGAAAATAAATAATCCGAATAATAACTAAGGAGCAGACCAACCCGTTGACGCGATTCGTTCTCGGTACTGCCTTCATAAGACACGTACGTTCCGCTTCCGCGTACCCGGGTGATCAGCCCCTCATCCTCTAACTGTTGGAGAGCTGTGCGCACCGTCTGCCTGGAATAACCGAATTTCTTCTGCAGAATGGTCTCAGACGGAAACTTATCCATATTTTTAATTACGCCACTGGTGATTAACGTATGTGCCCAATGATATAATTTCTGATATTTCAAATTATCCTGTTCTGTATTACGCATAGCCTCTCCATTTGCCTTTTTATGTTTTTACTTGATAACCTGAATAGACTCACGATCTGCAAATACTGCAACGAAGATCAGGAATACAATACCCTGGATCAGCTGCATCATCTGTGTAGAGAATCCCATCATGGTTAATCCACTGTTCAATACGATGTAAAGTAAAGATCCGACAATAATATTTTCGAAACGAACTTTTGCACCACCGGAAATTGGCATACCACCTAATACCAGGGCTATCAGAATCTGTGTCTCCAGCTGATTACCACCGGAAGATGTAACAGATCCGACTTTGATAACATTGATAAATGCTGCAAATCCTGTGATGGCACCTGCCAGTACATAGATCAGGAATTTCATTTTGTCGGTGCGGATACCGGAGAACATTGCTGCTTTTTCTCCTGCACCGATTGCCTTTAAATAAGTTCCGAATTTTGTAAAACGGAATGCCACAAATCCAATAGCAAGTATCACAACCGTGCAGGCAACTTTCAGTGCTGTGCTGTCATAATTGATCAGCTTTGCAGATCCGGCTACCGGAGCGTTGGTTGTCAGGTACTTGATAAAACCACGGAATAAGAACATGGTACAAATTGTTACAATGAAGGATTTGATCTTACGGTTTACATAGAAGTAACCGTTGATCGCACCGATTGCCGCTCCTGCTGCAATACCACCTATAATTGCCAGCGGAATGCTGTATTTTGAGAGCATACATACCACAATGGAAGAAATTCCGAGGATAGATCCCTGAGAGAAATCCAGACCACCCATTGTCATAATGAAAAATACGCCCATCGCAGAAATCATCGTCACATATACCTGTGAGAGTACCAGTGACATATTACCCATCATTCGAAAATCTGTCAGGAAATTGAATAACAGGAAAATAACCACCAGTCCTACAATTGGAAGAAGTGAACGGATCAGCGACATTTTTGATGCTTTCTTGAGCTGCTGCTCTTTATCGTTTGTATTTACACTTGCTTGACTTCCCATAGCTGCCTCCTTATACCATCATCGTAATCAGACCGTTTTCATCAAGGTTCTGGTCACGCTCAAGTTCTCCGCTGATCTTGCCGTCTTTCATGATCATGATGCGGTCACACATACCGATCAGCTCCATCAATTCCTCGGAGATCATGATAATGGATTTTCCATTTTTTCTCATCTGATTCATCAACTGGTAAATATCCTGCTTTACCTTGATATCAATGCCTCGTGTCGGGCTGTCGAGTACAACGATATCGGAATCTTTTCCGATCCATCTTGCCAGAACGACTTTCTGCTTATTTCCACCGGACAGGTTGGAAACGAACTGGTTGACATCGACCATCTTAACGGACATCTGCTTTGCAAATTTGTTTGCAAAATCCTTTTTCTTCTTATCGCTGATCAGATGTGCCGGTCCGGACAGTTCATCCAGTGACGGCAGACAAATGTTATCTCCGATACTCTGGTTTAACACAACCGACTCATTATCACGATCCTTCGATGTATATGCAATACTGTGCTTGATTGCGGTCGGAATATCGTTGATCTGGGTTCCATCTGCCAGCTCTACGGTTCCTTCCCTGTCATAGGATGCACCAAAGATTGCTTTACCGATCTCATGCATACCAGACTCAGAAAGTCCTCCAAATCCAAGAATCTCGCCTTTGTGCAGATCAAAGCTGACATCCTCGATCAATCCAGGTACGGTAACGTGCTTTGCAGAAAGAACCACTTCATCCGAAATCTTCTCTCCATAGTCGCTGCGGTAATAATCGCCCGTTACTTCACGTCCAACCATGAGTTTCTTTAAATCGTTTTCATTGACATCTTTACTCTTTACGGTATCAATGTATACACCATCACGAAGAATGGTGATTGTATCGGATTTCTCAATGATCTCCGGAAGATCGTGGGAAATAAAGATGACGGTGTTGCCGCTCTTTCGGATACGCTCCATATGTTTGTACAGTTCTTCACGGCCCTCCTGGGAAAGCGCTGTCGTTGTCTCATCAATAACAACGATCTTTGGATTAAAGTAGGTTGCCTTTACGATTTCTACGAGCTTACGATCCTCGAAGTTGTAAGAGTCGATCATATCGGCGGCCTTGATTCTTTCAAATCCATACTGCTTTAACAGCTCTGTTGCCTTTTTGTTCATGGCATTTGTATTTTTGATGCCACAGTGTACGAACTGATCCTCATGTCCGAGGAAAATATTCTCTGCAACGGTCAGTCCGGACAATGTACCAAGCTCCTGTACAATGATGGAGATTCCTTCATTGTTTGCTTCTACCTGATTCTTTGGATGAACTTCCTTGCCATCCAGAATAAATGTACCGCTGCCAATGCTGTAAATACCGGTAAGCATATTGGTCAGGGTGGATTTTCCGGAGCCGTTTTCTCCGATCAGTGCATGAACTTCTCCCTTGTTAACGTTAAAGGAAACGTTCTGTACGGCTTTTGTAATACCGAAGTTCTTGCAGAGATTTTTTACTTGTAATCTTACTTCACTCATTGCTGTCTTCCCCCTTTCATTACTTGACGATCTCGCCCTTTGTAGCCTTTGTTGTCAGAGTAATGATAATAAGCAGTGCAAGTCCTGTGATCACATCCTGGATAGCGGTTGGTGCTCCAAGAGCAATGAAACCGAAGAAGATGATGTTGATGACAAACTCACCGATGATAATTGCCGGAAGTGGCATTCCGTATTTCTTAAATGCCAGACCAAAGAAACATCCCATGGTCGGTACGAAGTTTCGGCTCATAGATGCCATTCCGGTAACGGCTACCATGGAAGATCCGTAACTGATGGTCAGGATCGCCATAACACCGAGGAATGCACCACTTAAAATAAATGCAAGAACTTTATACTTATTTACGTTAATACCCATGTTCTTGGCAACAAACTCATCACTGCCGATAGCATAGGTGTATGTTCCAATTTTTGTGTAATTTAAGAATATGTAAGCAACGACACATGCCACAAGTGCAAGGATGATATCCCAAGGCATCTGGCCAAATGCACGTAAATTGGATGGAAGTGTCTGCTCTACGCCGCCTGCAATGTAGTTTGCCAGAGACTCATAGATCAGTGCAAGTCCTGTTGTTACAATCATGGACGGGATACGGAGTTTTACATAAAACATACCGTTTAATGCACCGACAATTGTTCCTGTTAAGATACATCCGACGATCAATCCGAAATATCCGAGATTAAAACGGGTGGCGAATACACACCCAACGATTGCGGAAAGCATGATATTTGCGCCAATGGAAAAGTCGAACATTCCCATTACCATTACAAAGTAGAATCCTACGGCACCAACAGTTGCAATCAGGCTGGCCTGAAAATAGTTAAGCATATTGCCGAAAGATCCAAAGTTATGCGGCGAAAGTATTTTAAAGATGGCCCAGGAAAGCACAACCAGACCGAGCAGGATCAGATACCCCATTGCTTTTCCCGAAAATTTTTTCGTAGTACTCATATTATCTACCTCTTTTTGTCAATTCTGATAAACGTCACATTGATGGAAAAAGGTGGCGCCGCAAGCAGCGCCACCCCTTGTGGTTATTGTTTTATTTACCCGCACGTGCTGCTGCATCTTCAATAGATACGCTCTGTGCAGTAATTCTTAAGTCTTCCAGACTCAGCTTAGACATATCAACCAGTTCCTGATCGGTATATGGAAGCTGATCTACGAAATACTTCTCATAATTCTTGTAATCATCTGCAGATGATACATACAGATATGGGAATGGAACATCTTCGAACTTACCACCAAAGTCTTTGTAGTTACCCTTTACTGCATTGTATACCATCATGAATGCGATCAATGGATCACAGAAATGTCCTCCGGACTCACCAGCCATGGAACCATTCTCAAGTCTGTCTCCAAGGTCTGGAAGGAAGTCTGTAGAAACGATGTCGATATCTGCGGTCTTTCCGGCACGCTCAACTGCTGCGATTGCACCCTGGAGAGGATCTCCACCACCACCTGCTGGAATAAGTGCATCCAGGTTTGGATCTGCTGCCATCAGAGCTTCTGCTGCCTTAGAACCACCTTCGGAAGTTGTTCCTGCGTACTGTGGCTCAGAAAGCTTTGCCTGATCATCTGGATGTTCTTCGTTCCACTTATCTACGCCAGCTTTATAGCCTTCCCATCTGCCGAGCCATGTAGCATCTCCCTGCTCCCAGCCGATCAGACCAATGTTTCTGTCACCTTTGTTTAAAAGAATGTTTACAAGTTCTTCACCGTTTGCCGGCTCATCCTCGTGAACAGCTCCGATATAATAATCAGAATCTTTTGCTGCCTGATAAATATCTGCACTGTTTTCCTGACTGATAACACGGAAGAACTGTGCCAGATATACTTTATTGTCATTACAGGTCTTAATTGCGGAAGTCATCTCTGTATCAGATGAGTTACAGATGATAATTCCCTGACATCCTGCTGCTGCCAACTGCTCAACAGAAGCGGTAACTTTCTCAGATACATGTCCCTGATCCACATACTGTACATCGACATCCAATGCCTTTGCTGCCTCATCCAGAATCTTCTTGCACTGAGAACCAAGTACATCGGTGGATGACCAGATGGAAACACCAATCTTAATCTTTCCGGATTTGTTTGATGATGTACCTCCCTGTGTGGAAGATCCTCCCCCGCCGGTTCCACAGGCTGTCATACCAATTACCATTGATGCTGCCAGGATCGTTGCAGCTACCTTCTTTAAAATTTTCTTCATACGTTGTCCTCCCTCTACTTTGATACGTATTTGCTTTTTGTAATTCTAATTATAGACGGTCCTCTCCTGTTTTTCAATAAAATACAACAATATTTTTTCGTAAAGTTGTATTGTTATATTGCAATTTAACTGTTAAATTTTCTATTTTTCATACGATTATGTGCATTTTGACTGGTTTTCATTTTATTTTTCCTTTGTTTTACTGTCGTTTTGTGCGTTTTGTGTATTTTATTCTTGATTTCTTTCGCTATTGCAATACAACTTGCTTCATGTACACACTTGTACGTTTTCATCTCATGAACACCTGCCATTAAATACAACTGTCTATGTGCAAAGAGAGGCACGACATTGCACTTTCCCGGCACAAATGCTATGATTGAATCACCAAACAGAACAATATTGTATAAAGGAAAGGGAGATGCATTATGAAGGTAATGAACATTGAAAACCCACAGGAGTTTTTGAAAGTAATTGACAGTTGTTCCGGACAGGTTGAGCTTGTCACTGCTGACGGTGACCGCCTGAATCTGAAATCAAAATTATGCCAGCTGGTATCCTTATCTACCATTTTTGAATCTGCTTCCACCATCCCGGAGATGGAAATCATCGCACATGAAGCAGAGGATTCCAGAAAGATTATGGATTACCTGATGCGCGGATAAAACGTTAGAACAATACCAATAAAAAGGAGTATGAAAAACACCGTTGTTTTCCATACTCCTTTTTCTTATTTATATATGTCTTATATCTTTGACCTGCTTCAGACAAAAATCCGATTAGATATTTAACAGATCACTGAATACTTTCAGTGCTCCGTCTGTCTCATGTGCAAGAACGCGCTTTGCAAGGACTTTGCCAAGCTGAACACCTTCCTGATCAAAGCTGTTGACATTCCATAAGAATCCCTGGAACATGATCTTGTTCTCAAAGTGTGCCAGTAATGCACCTAATGTCTTAGGATTTACCTGATCACCAATGATAATAGAAGATGGACGTCCGCCTTCGAAGTTCTTGTTGCGGTTATCATCCTCTTTACCGCATGCAAATGCAACGATCTGTGCCGCAACGTTTGCACAGAGTTTCTGCTGGCTTGTGCTTCCCTGAATATCAACATCGGTTTCAAGCTGATTGTTCTTAAAACCTACAAACTGCAGCGGTACGATATCGGTTCCCTGATGCAGTAACTGATAGAAGGAATGCTGTCCGTTTGTTCCCGGCTCGCCGAAAATAACAGGACCTGTCGGGTAATTTACAGGCTCTCCAAAACGGTTTACGGATTTACCATTGGACTCCATATCTACCTGCTGTAAATGTGCCGGGAAACGATTGAGTGCCTGTGAATACGGAAGCACTGCGGTGCTCGGATATCCCAGTACGTTACGCTCATACACACCGATCAGTGCATCCAGCATCTCAGGGTTCTTCAATACGTCTTTTTCTGCGGAGAGTTTATCCTCTGCTGCAGCACCATCCAGAAACTGTGCAAATACATCCGGTCCAAATGCCAGGGATAATACAGCTCCACCAACGGCTGATGTAGAAGAATAACGTCCTCCGATGTAATCATCCATGAAGAATGCTGCCAGATAATCATCACTCTTTGCCAGCGGAGAAGTCTCACTGGTAACTGCGATCATATGCTTAGAAGCATCGAGGCCTGCTTTCTTTAATGCATCCTTAACGAAAGACTCATTGGTCAGTGTCTCAAGTGTAGTACCTGATTTGGAAACAAGTACGAAAATAGAATGGGCAACATCTACAGAATTCAATACAGCGGCTGCATCATCCGGATCTACATTACTGATGAATTTTGCTTCCATCTTGAATGTGTTGTTTTTCTTTGCCCAATTCTCAAGTGCTAAATACATAGCGCGAGGACCCAGGTCACTTCCGCCGATACCGATCTGGACAACTGTTGTGAATTTCTCACCTGCAGCGTTTGTAATCTCACCAGCGTGTACCTTATTGGCAAAATCAGCAATTCTCTGCTGCTGCTCCACATAGAATTTACGCTTATCCACACCATCTGCTACAACGGCTTTTCCAAGCTGTCCACGGGTCAGCTGATGAAGAACCAGACGGTTCTCTCCGGTGTTAATCACTGCACCGTTGTAAAGCTCCTCAAATTTTTCGGAAAGCTGTGCTTCTTCTGCAAGCTTAACCAAAGCTTCCAGTACATCATCATCCACCTGCTTTGCAGCATAGTTGTACACCAATCCCTCTGCCATTGGAATACTGTAATTTTTCACACGCTCTGCCCCGTTCTCGCCAGACATTACTTTTTTCAGATCTATGCGACCTGTTTTTGAAAGGTTCTGAAAAGAAGCAAGGGTATCCAAGTTGTCCCAAGTAACCATAATAGATTCCTCCTATATGTTCTTTGTTATTTTATTCCTCAACCTTACTGATTATACAATGTAATTTCCATGAATTCAAGTATGGATAGTATGTGAAAAATGCGCTTTTCTTTTTCTTATACTGTGATATAATTCTTATAGATGTTTTGGAACGGCATATGTTTATTGGGGGATTACATATGATTCATAAAAAAATAGGGGCGTTTATATTTCAGGATGTACAAAATCCAAATGAGACAAAAACCACTGCTGTGACCCTGCGTCTGTACGCACTGATTCTCAGCGTTTATTTTCTTGTCCTTTTTTGTGTCTGCTGCTTTCTTCGGGATGTTCCTTCCTCCCTGCTGACGCTCATCTGTGGCATTTTATATGTATTTGCTTTCCGGATTACCTATCTAAACCATACACATTTTGCTTCCATTTTTTCACAATTACTGACGTTATTGTGGATTACTGTATTTATACAGAGATTTGGGTGGGACTGCGGTGTACAGCACTTCCTGTTTGTACTTCTCGTATTAAATTTTGCAGTCAGTTTCCACCGCATACGCACTAAAATCTTTGTTGGAATCTGCACATGTGCTTACCGCCTGCTTTTGTATTCCTATACACGGTATCATCTGCCGGTCATCCAGCTTTCCACAGATGCCAGTATCTGCATACAGACCATAGACACTTTGTTTATTTTTGCAGAATTGATCACCGTTATGATTATTTTCACCCAGAATTCCCAGCAGATGGAACACAAGCTTATACGTTACAATCTGGAACTGGAACATATCGCATCCACGGATCCCCTGACCGGGCTTTTCAACCGTTGGCAGATGTATAAGCGTCTGGAAACATGTATTTCCAGATACACGCAGCATAAATTACAGACCCTGACTGTTGCCATGGGGGATATCGACTTTTTCAAACATGTAAATGATACTTACGGGCATGATGCCGGGGATGAAGTTCTCCGCACACTTTCCAGATTGTTTTGCACGGTAATAGGCGAAAAAGGAGAAGTCTGCCGCTGGGGCGGAGAAGAATTTCTGTTTGTATTTCCCGGCATGGATATGGACGAGGTTCAGCTTTTGATGTCTGACCTTCTGGATGATATCCGGCACACTCCTGTATTATACGAACGGGAACTGATTCATGTAACCATGACATTCGGAGTCGAAGAATTTGGCAGAAATCATACCATGGAATCTGTCATCCAGGAAGCCGACCGCAAGCTTTATCTCGGCAAAGAGAGTGGGCGGAACCGGGTGATCTACTGATTTTATGCCATCTCACCCACCCGGTGGATTTCCGTTCTTTTTCTGAGGAAATCCAAAAATCTGTCACATACGACGGTATATACAGATCCCATCACATTGAATATAATTCGCAGCGCCACTGCCGTACCTGCACCGAATAACCCCGATGCGATCGACAGTGCGCCAAACGTATTAAATACGGTCTGCCATGCATATCCTGCAGAATAACCCACACCAATTCCACCGATCATCCCGATATACGGATACATGGATTCCGGTAACACATGATACAAAACAAGAAAGATCATGCACCCCACAATATTAAACGGTCCCCTGCGTTTTGCACGCTCCACACTGTCCTCATGAAATGGAAGACATACAGACATGCAGGCGATTCCCGCCCACATGGCACGCGGCCATCCGAGCAGTGACACGATCAGCAGTGCCGAAGAAACAATCAGTGTCAGCTTAATATACCACCAGTTCCGCGCGGAACGTACATCAAATTCCCGGAACAGATCCAGGAATGTCCGGCGGTATGGGCGGTTTTTCTGATTCTTATAAAATACAGCCATGCAGATTCCCATACCAATCAGCAGACTGATCACACGCAGCACATAGGCATGCCCGCTCACATCATACCCCTGCAAAAGCAGATATCCAAGGACAAACGTGGACTGGTTTGACATGATCACATTGTGGCATCCGAAAATCATGAGAATCAGAATACATGCCACATTCACAAAAAATGCCGGAACCGGATGCATCATATTGGTAATTCTCGGTCCTGCGATTAAAATCCCAAAAATTCCCGCAATACAGAGCAGCCCATGACTGGTACGCACCCCGAAATCTGCCTGCCGGAGCACAAGTACTGCCAGCAGCACAACCACTCCCGGTACACTGTTATCTGCACCGAATATTTTACTGAACAGTGTAACCACAGCGACGCAGAATGCCATAACAAGATAGACTTTAAAATTATAGATCAGGATATGTCTGCGTTTTTCTTTTTTGTCTGTTGTGTTTTTGATCAGCTGTTTTGAGCCAACTGAACTCAGTTGTAGTTCCTGGTAAAAAGTCATCGTCTGATTCCCCCTCGTTTTTTTAATAAAAAAGTACGCTGGCTTTGTGGTGCAACGATATCACAAAGCGTAGCGTACTATACCTCGATTTTTAAAAAACGTCAAGGATACGTCCTGTTTTTTTTAGATTTTGTTTAGAATTATTTTAGATTTTTCCCATCTGAAAAAGCATTTCCCACTTTTTCGCCCAGCACATAATACTCATTGTTGAACGGATCAAATGTGATCGGCTGTACTTTTGCCACATCTACTTTTCCGTCGGTCATTGCAGCTTCATCCACACTGACATTGACAATCTCCGCTACCAGTCTGCAGCTTTCCGGATCATAACTTTTTACTTTGCACTCTGCACAGACTGCCAGTTCATTGATGATCGGAGCGTCTACATTTGCACTCTTTGTCACGGTAAAACCTGCTTTGTCCAGTTTTCCTGCCACATTGTTTGCAGATTCGATTCCCACATAATCACAGGCTGCCACATGCTTTGCATCTGCCATGCTTACGGTAAATGCCCCGGTTCTCTGGAAATTCTTTGTTGTCTTATGTCCGGCACTGATGCAGAAAGAAATCTCGTTTCCTTCACTGATTCCGCCCCATGCTGCGTTCATTGCATTCGCCGTGCCGTCCTCATTGTATGTTGCGAGAATAAATACCGGCTGTGGATAGGTGTATGGTTTTGCTCCAAAATCTTTTCTTGCCATATTAATTCACTCCTTTTCGTGCTCTGTTTTGAATTATTTGGAAGGATGAACTCCTTCCTCTGTTTTATACCTCACATTTTTGCAGGAATCAAGAGGGGGCAGGACATATACAGGTTTTTTGTGGGATTATGTCCCACGGCTTTTGCTTCTTGGGACATATGTAGATTTTGTGAGCAATTATGTCCCATAACATCTGGTGTCTGGGATATATAGAAGATTTTTCCGGAGCTATGTCCCTCTTTCTTGGACACACGGGACTTTTTCTCCTGCTTTTTCGCTATATGTCCCTCTTCTTTAGACTTACGGGACTTTTTCCTCTGCTTTTTCTTTATATGTCCCTCTTCCTTGGACTCGCGGGACTTTTTCCTCTGCTTTTTTCTATATGTCCCTCTTCTTTAGATTCGCGGGACTTTCTCCCCTGCTTTTTTACATATGTCCCATCTAGGTTCTGCAATAGCATGAAATGAAGGTGATATACTTTTATATGCCCCAAAATTATATAGCTAAATACAGTTCGCACTCCAAGATTTCACACAGGCAAAAATGGCATTTTATATAATTATATCTCTGCACATACTTTGCCAAGTTTTTTTGCATATTCAAAAAGCTGCCGGTTTTTCTCATTATAAGGACCAAATTCTGTCAATGCACAAATACAGGTTTTGCAACTGCCCAGCATTTGTTTTGCCCGCAAAAAAGTTTCTTCCGAAACCGGAAAGAATGCTTTTTCCGAAAAAACACAAGCGGCAAGTGCAGATGCCGCTGCGTACTCCACATCATTTTCCTGCAGAATGCCTGCTGCAAACGGAATATTCTGCCGCTGCAGGCGGTTGTAAACCGCAAGCCCTGTTCCACCACCGCCAATCACAAATACCTCCGGAATTCCTTCCGGTCTTTCCATAAAAACCTGTCCGGTCTGCGGTTCAAACTGCTGTGGCTTTACACCGTACAACTGCTGCACGTAGTTCCCGGAAAAGATTTCCTCCGGTGTCCCGACCCGGTCAATACGGTCCCCTTTCACACACGCAATGGTGTCCGAAATTTTCTGTGCCAGATCCAGTTCATGCAATGACATGATAACTGCCAGGTTTTTCTTCCGTGCCAGCATGCGGATGGTTGTAAGAATGTCCAGTTTAAATCCCATATCCAGATAGGAAGTCGGTTCATCAAGAATCAGAACCTGTGTGTCCTGGCAGATCGCCCGCGCCAGCATAAGTCTCTGCCTCTGCCCATCACTGATTCTCCGGAAATCCTGCTGTTGCACTTCCCCGGCATGCACCAGGGCAATCGCCTCGTCCACCTTTTTCCAGTCCTGTTGTGAGAGGATACCAAGCCTCCCCGTGTACGGGTAGCGCCCGGTTGCCACCACATCCCTGCCGCTTAACAGTTCCGTGTGGATGCGCTCCGTCATGACCATCGAAAGGCGTCTGGAAATTTCACTGTCCGTCAGTTCCCTCATGGATTCTTTTCCCAGAAAAACACTGCCGCCAATGGTTTTAAGCTGTTTGGTGATGGTCTTTAAAATTGTCGATTTTCCGGAGCCGTTTGGTCCGATCAGTGTGAGGATTTCCCCTGGCCGGACACCCAGATTAATATTTTTAATCAGGGGAATCCGGTCGTATCCTACGGTCAGATCACGCATCGTAAGCTGCTCGGCATCGTTTGGTATATCTTGCGCAGGAAACTGCCCTGGCTCTTTTAGCATATTCTGCCCGTTATGTTGTTTTCCGTTTTCTTCTTTCATCACTTTCCAATTATTTTCCATCTGCATTTTTGTGTATGCTCATAGTAACTTTCTTCCTACCTTTGCGTCCTTATCCGTTTTGGCTTTCTGTCTGCATGTTATTTGTCTTCCACGATTCATCACATCCGCTGCTTTCGCAACATTGCCGCAATTACCACCGGCACTAAAAATACCGCCGTCACCGAACTGATACTGATCTCCGTTGGTGCAAACACGGTTCGCGCAATCCCGTCACAGAACAGCGTAATCACTGCGCCGCCGAGAAAACATCCCGGAATTAGAATAATCGGTTTTGCCGTGTGGGTTGCCAGTTTAATCAGATGTGGCACCGCAATTCCGACAAACGAAATCGGTCCGGCAAACGCGGTCACACATGCCGACAGCAGACTTGACAGTAAAATCAGTGCAATGCGCAGCACTTTTACATTTACGCCCATATTTCTGGCATAAGATTCTCCCATCTGATAAGCACTGATTGGTTTTGCAAGCCCGAAGGTAATCACAACCGTGATTCCAACAATTATGACCATGATGCGAATGTGCTCCCAGCTCATACCGGAAAAACTTCCCATTGACCAGTTGTGAAGATTGACAATATTGGAATCGTCCGCAAACGTCACACAAAAATCCGTAATCGCTGAACAGATATAACCAATCAGGATACCGCACACTACAAGCAGCGACATATTCGATACCCGAAACGAAATCAGAAGGACAAATCCCATGGCAAGCAGTGAACCGGCAAATGCAGCTACCACCATTCCAAGGGAACTGACCATAATCCCTTTTTCCAGAAGAAAGATCATGGTCAATGCCACGACAAGTTTGGCTCCGGAGGAAATCCCAAGCACATACGGTCCTGCAATCGGATTCTGGAAAAAACTCTGCAGCAGGAAACCGGATACGGAAAGTGCCCCTCCGAGCAGAACTGCAGCAATGATACGGGGCAGACGGATTTTCCAGACAATCTGATACAGTGTGGAATCCGGCTGATGTTTTGTCAGCACGCCCAGGAAATCAAAAAAAGACATTTCCACACTTCCGACACCGATATTCCAGAAAAACAAAACGACCAGCAATCCCATGATCACAAGAAAAGAAACCAGATAGCGAAGCGTTCTGTTTGTTTCTGTCCCGGAATTATTCTTTTTTTCTTTTATTTGTGATCTCATGTTCTGCTCCTCATGCATTACGACAATTGTTATTATTTGTACATCCGTACGCTCCGGCTCACTGCAATTTCTTCAGAAACCGGTATGTTCCATCCCCTTCTCCCGTCAGGATCTGATTCAGATCCTCGATAAAATCACAGGTTCCGGTAGACTGCTGGTAAAAATTGCTTCCCGTTGTGTACACCTGTCCGCTTTTTACAGCCTGAAAATCCGCAAACAGGCTGTTTTTCTTTACCAGCTCATCGATGGACGTCAATTCCCCCTCAATGGTTCCGTTGTAGATCAGCACATCCGCATCAACCTCCGCAGAATAAAAATCTTCCATCTGCATTTTCATCGTGGAAAGTGCATTTTTTTCTTCATCCGTATAATTTCCGAGTGAATAGGTACCGCCTGCAAGTCCGATCATCGCAGAGACATAGTCGTTTGGCTTGCGCACAGTGATCGTCCCGTCCGAAGAAACTGCAAAAAATGCCACCTTTTTCCCGGTACTCTTTTTTCCCAGAATCGGTTTCACACGTTTTACCTGTTTATTAAAATAGTCATCTGCCTGCTGTTGTTTTCCAAACAAAACACCGAACAGTTTGATCCATTCCAGCCGTCCCAGCGGATGCTTTTCATAACTGGAACGCTCGACCATCACCCTGATGCCAAGTTCTTCGAGTTTTTCTTTCACTTCCGGATTGTGTGTAATCATCGTATTTTCGATTGCAAATGTACAGCCGCCCTGTAACAGCTGTTCGTAGTCCGGGGCACTGTATTTCCCCGCATAAACCAATGTTCCATCTTCCATGGCTTCTTTTGCTTTCTGGACATACCAGTCATTTGCTTTCAATGCCGTGTATGTGACGTGGGAAAGCCCATCCACCTGACAGACCAGATCCATAACGGCACTCGATACCAGATATACATGATTTAAGGGCTGCTGCAATGCAATTACATCCGCCGGCAGATCTTTCGGTACAGGCACACCCTTTGGAATAAGTAAAAAACGACCGTTATCCACGATCGTTATCAATTTATAATTTCCATATATATCGACCTGAAACTGATCCGCATAGACCAGTTCCAGACGTCCGGTTTGTTTCAAATCCCCAAAACTGACATCTTCCGGAAAGGAAAATGTCAATATATAGTCAATTTCATGTGGGACACTCATGGCCGTGGTATCTCCCACGACATCCATCTGGCACGGCACTCCCGCAATCGGGAAGGTAAACGTGGAATTGCCCCCTTCGTTTTCATTTTCATATTTCTGTCCGTCCACCAGCATATAATCATAGTGGGAACTGCTCCAGACAATCGTTGCATATGCCTGTCCGTCTGTCACTTTTATTTTTGCCTCGGAATCTACAGAAGCTCTGCCGCTTCCGCCTTCGAGTTTTACATTTGCGGTATACTCCCCGTCCTCCAGCGACGTATCCTGTTCTGTTTCCGCCATCTGTGTTTCAGTGGCTTTCTGCTGTGTCTGATCGTTTTTTGGGGAAGAACCGCAGCCGGTCAGAATCGACAGACATATACAAAAGGATAACATAATTGTGGTTAATTTCTTACTTTTCATACTTTCTATCCACTAATTTTTCTGTGCGTCCGATACACTTACTTTATGGTCATACCAGGTTCCCTTTGTTCCGAGAATTGCCAGATCAAACTCTTTGTCGAGTGCTTCTACTGGTACATCAAATCCATAGACTTCTTCTGTGGTTCCATCACTGTACTTTACGGTATCGTTGGTTGGCTGTAACAGTTTAGCACCATCTTTTGCTGCATCAGCTGCTGTTCCAACAAACAGATTGATGATTTTCTTAGACACCAGACGGATGTGAATGGTCATTTTTCCATTTTTCACCGTAAGTGTTCCACATCCGTTATCTGCCTCGTTGACATGAAACATGCCACTGTCGGTATTGAACTTTGCTGTATAAGTGCCGTCCTCCAGCGCGGATACCGCGCTGGAAGAAGCAGACTTGGAAACTTTTCCAAGTGACTCAATTGCTTTTTTTGTATGCTCTACATAAAGTTTCTGGACAGCTTCAATCTCACCAAGTCCTGCAATCTGTGTGTCAACACTGTCGAAATTACCGCTTGCAGTGAACTGGCTCTTCCAGGAATCGCCATCGTCTCCTGCCATATCATTGTTTGCATGATCTCCGGCTACCACCATGAGCGGACGAAGAATTACTTTCTTGTATCCGGCATCTTTCACTGCCTGAATCACATTCTCACAGGAAGTATCTTCCGGCTCACCCTCTACAGTTCCGATAAAGACGTTGTCATATCCGAGTTTTTCCATCTGTGTAGCCATCTGGCTATAACTTACTTTTGCAGAATGGGAAGTACCATGTCCCATAAATACAAATGCTGTACCGTCCTTCTTGGCAGCATCCAGTGAATCGTATCCTGCGGTCTTTACAGCTTCTGCTGTGATATCTTCTGCAACCGCCTTCTTGTCATCATTGATTACAGTTGCATCGTCACCAACTTCACCAAGCAGAGGTTCCGCAACAACAACTTTATCAAATTTATCCTTGTATGCGTCCAGTTCTCCAACGAGCTCATCATACTCTGCACCATGCATCAGGTGTGTCGGCTGGATCACCAGATTCTTGACACCGTTATCTACAGCTCTCTGCAATGCCTGATCCACGTTATCAATCTTTTCACCATCTCTGGCCTGTACATGATTGATAATAATCTGTGCAGTAAATGCCCTGCGGACTGCCCAGTCTGGATTTGCTTCCTGAACGGCCTTCTCCACACCACCGATATCTGCAACACGGCTGTCGTTGAAAGAAGTTCCGAAACTTACCACAAGAATTTCGTTCTCCCCGATGTTATCCTCATTTAACGGATCATCCTTGGAAGCATCACCGGTATCTCTGCCGAAATAATCCGGATCTGCATTTTCACCGGAAACAAGTGCTTTCTGTGCATCTGTCAGCTTGTCCCATGCTTCTTTTGCAGCAGCACACTGCTCATCGGTTTTATCTGTTCTTTCCTGAACATAAATAGCATCAATTAATTCTGCTACCTCATCTGCAGCTGCCTGATCGTCTTTTGCAGACTCTGTGCCCTGCGAATTTTCTACCTGATTGTTGTCTTTGCTGTCTTTGTTTCCGCATCCGGCAAGCATGCCTGCAGCCAGTACACATGTCAGAAACAATGCAAGTGTTTTCTTTCTCATAATTCTCTCCTTTTTGAAATACAGCATAGGCTGCATTTCCTGCATACACCACATCCACCCTGACGGATTTCTCATGCGATGTATTCTTTGGGTTGACGGGTTGCTTCATCTCATAAGATCACGCATCATCCAAAGTGTCAAAAGAAAAGCCCCACCCGGAACATTCCGAAAGGAGCAATCAACCCATGCAAAAAGGAACTGTCTGGGGACGGCTGTCCCACACAGTTTTCTGTAACATGCAGTACGATCAATGACTCGTGATCTGAAAGTAAAAACTTTCTGTACCAGATCATTGGCAGGTTTCCTGGCTCATAGATCATCATAACATGCTTCGCCTTCCCAATGCGGTCATTGCATCAGTGACTGAGTACATATATCGCATCCACCTTAATGGATTTCTCATGCGATGTGCTTCTTGCAGTTACTCCCTAATCACAGTGACGAGTTCGTACAGGATTTGCACCTGTTTCCCTTTTACCCTGCGCATACAAGCCCATATATCCCATGTAAAGCGGCTTTATATGACAGGCACCAACGATCTTCTTTATGAAACTTTTTACATATTAGCATATTGCGCGTTTATTTACAATGCGAAAATTGCATCAGATTTCCGTTGTTTACAGTAATTTTTATTGACATTTCATATACCCCTGCTTTTGTCACATCAAAAAACTCTGCATAAACTGTATAAACACAGTAATGCAGAGATTAAAAATATGTGTGCTATTTACTTTTAACAATTTTTCCGACTTCATCCGGATTCGGCATAGAACGAATCGCACCCTTTTTTGTTGTGACAAGATATGCAGCAGCATTTGAGATTCTGAGCATTTCAATCAATTGTTCTTCTGTCAGATGATCGACATCATGCTCCAAAAGATAATTTAATACACTGCCACAAAAAGTATCTCCTGCCCCTGTTGTATCTACTGTCCCTCCCAGCAGATACGATGGTGCAAATACCTTTTTCCCCTGATAATAGGAATAACTTCCATCTGCACCTGCAGTCAGATTCAACAATCGAATATTCGGATATTGATCCATCAAAATCTGTACACCTTCATCAAAATCTGATGTATCTGTCATAAATTCAATTTCATTATCCGAAATTTTCAAAACATCACATTGACCTAACCCATATGCAATCTGAACTTTTGCCTCATCCAGACTTTTCCAGAGAGGCTGGCGAAGATTCGGATCAAAAGAGATTAACGATCCCTGTTCTTTGGCTAATGTGATTGCCTGAACCGTTGCTTCTCTTACTTTTTCATCCGTCATGGATAATGTCCCAAAATGAAAAATTCTAGCCTGCCTGATCTGATCATAAGCAACCTCTTCTGCCTTTAGCATCATATCAGCTCCCGGGTGCCGGTAAAATGAAAATTCACGATCCCCGTTTTCAAAGTTTTTCACAAATGCCAATGTCGTATTATAATACGGATCAACAATCAGTCCATCATGATTAATTCCAATTTCGTCCAGTATGTCTGTCAGCATTTTCCCAAACAGATCATCTCCAATTTTACCGATAAACCCACACGATCTTCCATACTTTTTCAGTAAAGCAAGCACATTGCATGGTGCACCTCCGGGATTTGCTTCAAAAACAGGATTCCCCTGCTCACTTTTACCATAATCCGTAAAATCAATCAATAGCTCTCCAAGAGCAATCACATCATACTGCTTCACGCTGTTTCCTCCTGTTTAACCAAGCATATATCGTTCAAATTCCAATGCTGCCTTAGCATCACGATCCAATGCCTCTTCACTGGTATCCGGAACAATATCGCGCCATACTTTAATATTTTGTCCTACCGTTCCTCCCTGCATTACAAAAGGTTCCATTACAACCGTCTTATCATACCGAATATCGCGAAGTGCCTCACCAATTTCCCTCCAGGGAATTCTGCCTTTGCCCGGCACCATACGGTTACACTCTCCGGTATGGAAATGTCCAAGCAGATTTCCTGCCGTACGGATTGCGGCACCGATACTCTCTTCTTCGATGTTCATATGAAAGGTGTCCAGCATAACACTAACATTGGAAGCCTTGGGTTCCAGTTCCCGAACGCTTTTAACAAAAGATACCCCTTCTGCCGCCGTATTCAGCACATGATTTTCAAAACGATTCAGGCACTCAAGTCCAAGCACTTCGATTCCACATTCCGAAGCAATTTTTCCAAGTTTTGCCATTCCTTCAATGCCACGCTCCCAATCACCTTTTTTGTCAACCGGCTTCGAATAATCAATTGGCCAGCAGGAATAAAGTGCTCCACCAATTAAGGTTGCCCCGATTTTTTCCATTCTCTGGAATAAATCCGTATAAAAATCCAGCGCGTGTTTACGCACCTGCGGATCACTGCTTGCAATATTATTCTCTAGTGCTGGGCCATATCCAACCGTAAGACGAATATTCTGTTCCTTTGCATGATCCTTTAATGCCTTTAATTCCTCATTGCTATATTCCGGAAGCGGACCAGCAGCAATTTCAAGAATGTCATATCCAAGTTTTGCCACCTTGTCAATATAATAGTGGTAATTGCCATTCCATTCATGTTCCCAATATGCATAATAAATTCCGTGTTGCATAATTTATCTCTCCTTTGTTATTTAGACGCTGCCTTTTTTGCACGTTTCTTCGAAATTGTAATATTGAATACCAGCACCGCAAGCAATGCCACACCCCAGATCATGTCTCTGTAGTAATTACTGATGGATGGGAACTGATTCAAATACGATGATAATGTCTGTAAAATAATCACAGCAAAGGCAATACCCGGAATATTACCAAATCCTCCATCCGGATTAATTCCACCTAAGACAGCAACCAAAATCGTCTGCATTGTGTAACTCGTTCCAAAATCAGCTTTCGCGGAATTCAATCTGGATAAGCTTACCAGTCCTGCAATAGCGGACAGGATTCCGGAAATCATGTAACAGCAAAGTGTGGTCTTCTTTACATTGATTCCTGCAAATTTCGACGATTTTGCATTTGTTCCCACAAGATAAACTTTATTTCCAAAACTTGTTTTACTCATGATCAATGTCAAAATAACCGTGCAAAGTAAAAACAAAATAAATGGTAACGGAATTCCAAAAATTGTCATTGCCGAAAGAATATTAAACCGACCATCTGCGGAAACGGTACTTCCCTGTGACAATACAATCGATATCCCCATATACAGTTCATAGCTTCCAAGAGTTGCCAGCATCGGCGGAATATTAAGAAAGCTGACCAAAAATCCATTAAAAATACCACATAAAGCACCTACAACAAGTGCAACAACACATGCAAGTACAATGCCCGCTGCACCGCTTGTATTACTCTGAATAATCAATCCTGCACTAATACCGCAAAGATTTGCAATATAGACAGTGGACAGATCAATTCCACCACTCAGCATACAGACACCCATTCCAAGTGACATAAGACCATATTCTGTCAGCTGCTTTCCGATTGACTGGATATTACCAACATTTAAAAACTGTGAGGACTTTGTAATTCCTGTAACAAACAACAGTACCACAAGAATAATAATCAGTCTTTTTGAGTTGTCATCGAAAGGTAAGGTAATGCTCTTTTTCATTTTCTTTGCTTCATTCATGTTTACTCTACCCCCTTCTTCTTTGCTGATGTCTTTGATGCTCGCATCGCCTGCATAGCGGATACCGCAGTACCAATAATAATGATTGCTCCAATAAATACTTTTTCCCAATATACAGAAATCCCAAGCAAAATCAAACTATTGGAAACCATTGTAAGAAGCAAGGTTCCAAGAAGGCACCCCCTAAGTGTACCAATACCACCAACCATACGCGTTCCACCAAGAACAACTGCTGCAATAACAAGCATTTCTTCTCCGGCATATTCATTCGGCAGATAAAAATACGACATCATTGCATAACAGAGACCTGCAATAGCTGCAATACCGCCATTCACAACAAAAACCATAAATCTAACTTTGCCAACATTGATACCCGCCCGCTCTGCGCTGACTTCATCTCCTCCAACCGCATACACACTTCTTCCTGCCATTGTATAATTAAGAATGAAATATGCAATTAAATAAAGAACGATCATGATAACAAACGTAAACGGAAGTGAAGAACTAAGACCGGATTTTGAATTTGTTACCGTAACAAGGTTAATCTTACTCAGCGCATAAAGTTTCTTAGGCAGCTCCGTTCTTCCTGCTTCAAATGTACCAAATAAAATACCACTGCAGATAGAAGATGTACCAAGTGTAACAATCAAGCTGTTAAATTTGTATTTCACTATGAAAAATCCATTAATACATCCAATCAGGCAGCCAACGGCAATTGCAATCACAAAAATCGGAATAACACCTAATGAAAATTGATTGCCCAGTGTTACTGCAATATAAGCAGACAGTGCTGCAATTAACGGAAATGATACATCCGCACCAGTGCTTACAAAGCTAAGTAACGCACATATTGCATAAATTCCAGGTATAATCATTGATCGAACCAGATCCATTAAATTGTTACTGGTAAAAAACTGTCCGGAACGTACTTGAATGATGAATGCGAATGCCACAATAATACAAAACACATAAAACTCTGTCTGCTTCAATATGTCTTTCATCTTAAGTTTCATCTTTCCACCCCTCTCCTATATTGTCGACTTATACAGATTGTCATCTGTGAGATCTTCACCTTTAAATTCACCGGTCATGCTTCCTGCTTTCATAATCAAAGCCCGATCACACAATGCTGTAATCTCAGCCACATCATCGGACACAACCAACACCGCCATCCCCTGCTTTGCCAGTTCCCGCAACAATTTATGGATATCATACTTTGCTCCAATATCAACACCAACCGTTGGTCCGTTTAAGATCAGAATTTTCGGATGCGTTGCCAGCCATCTCGCAAGAACAACTTTCTGCTGATTACCACCGGAAAGTGTCTGAACAGGAAGTGTATGATCTTTCGTTGCAACTCCGATTTCTTTCACCCAGTGCTCGGATAATTCTTTCTGCGCAGATTCTTTCACGCTTCCCAATGCTCCGGAAAGCTCTTTCAGACTCGTTACCGCAATATTTTTGTAGATCGGCTGTGGCAGGAACAAACCTTCCGTCAAACGATCCTCCGGAACAAGGGCAATCCCTTGTTTCTGTGCCTCTGCTACATTTTTCAGTTTTACTTCCTTACCCGAAATACAAATACTGCCACCGGTCGGTTTCAGCATTCCAAACAATGCAAGGCTCAGTTCCGTACGTCCGGATCCCAGCTGTCCTGCAATACCCAGGATTTCTCCTGCGTGCAGATCAAAGTTTATATGTTCAAATCCTTTTGCAGATAAGTCTTTCACCTCCAGGACTTTTTCGGTCTCCGAAAAATCTTTCACTTCTTTTTTCTCAGAAGTATCAATGTTTCTTCCGGTCATGTAATAAGTGAATTTTTCTTCAGTCATTTCACTCGCCGGGCAATGGTATACATTCTGTCCGCTTCGGAGAATTGTAATACTGTCAGAGATTTCAAATACCTCATCCAATTTATGAGAAACAAATAAAATTGTAATGCCTTCTTTTTTTAATTCTTCAATGATTCCGAACAGACGCGTTACCTCTCTTTTGGTCAGTGCGGTTGTCGGCTCATCCATGATTATGAGCTTTGCATTATGAAGCAGTGCTCTTGAAATTGCAATCAACTGTTTATCTGCAACGGGAAGTGTCTCCACTCTTGCGTCAAGATCTACATCGAAATTAATTTTTTTGACAGCCTCTTCGGCTATCTTTCGGAATTCTTTCTTATTAACAAATTTCTTCTTTTCAGCTAATACCTGATTAAATGCCAAATTCTCCATTACTGTGAGATTCGGGAAAATCGAAAAATCCTGATAGATTACCTGAATGCCTGCTGCAATCGCATCTGCTGTAGACATATTTGTATATTCTTTTCCATCGATTTCAATGGTTCCTTCATCCGGTTTATAAAACCCGGAAATCACTTTTATAATTGTTGATTTTCCACATCCGTTCTCACCGGCAAGACAATGTGTCTCTCCCTTTTTAATGGTCAGATCAACACCTTTTAATGCATGTACACCGCCAAATGATTTCTTGATATTCTTCACACACAAAATATTTTCTGACATTGGTTTTCACTCTCTTTCAAACATTATTCATTTACAGGAAATCCGGATGCTTCCGGTTTCATCGGAGCCACTGCGAAAACTCATTTTAACTGCTTCACATATCCGGATTTCCGTCAAGATTTATAAGGAGTTTTAAATCGACTCTAAAATTTAGAAGTCATAGTCGTCAATATTGTCCGTATTTAAAATTAACGGAGCATTTCCTAATACACAACGATTTGCACCTTCCTGAATGGTTACGCTTTCATATCCGTCCTGACCAAGATCAATGCCTTCTTTCACTTCTTCACCTGCTAATATCTTATAAGCCAGATCACACATCGCATAACCTGCTGACGCCGGATCCCACAGACATACTGCATCAATGGTTCCATTCTTTACATACTCTCTTGTAGCATTTGGTGTACCAACACCTACAATTGATACCTTATCTGTAAGGCCTAATTCTTCTGTTGCCTGTGCTTCACCTAAGATATCGACGGAGGCAGCACCCGTAAATCCTGCCAGTTCCGGATTTGCCTTTAATAATTCCTTAGCCTTCTCGTATGCCGTATCGACTTTTTCAGATGACTCGGCAGATGGTACGGTATCATTAATTAATGACATATCCGGATAATTTGCCTGCTGGTATGCATACTCCGCATTGGAATACTCCATATGGGTTGTTGATGTCGTGTAAGCAACCATCTGCGCATACTGCCCCTTCTCACCCATTGCTTTTGCCAGTTCCTGCATCATTGTGTTACCAAAATCTTCTGCTGTAAATGCTTCTACATCATATAATGTATTCTTAAGATCAGAAGCTTCATGGCTGATTACAACAATACCTTTTTCCATTGCCTTCTGTAAGACAGACTCAAGTGCGCCCGGATCGATTGGAACAATACAAATCGCATCGACTCCCTGATTAATCATATCTTCCACTAACTGAACCTGAGACGCTGCATCTGCATTAGCCGGTCCTTTCTGGATAACATTGACCGTCTTTGTCTGTCCAAACTCATCAACTCCGACCTGCATACGCTTAAACCAATCGGAAGTTCCGTCTTTTACAACAACTGCGATCGTCCAATCTGCTGCCTCTTTATCTGATTTATACTGTGTTGCATCTAATAAATCTGCGCTCACGCTTACCTGCGTATCGGACTTTGTGCTACCGCTTCCCGATCCTGTATCAACCGCTGAACATCCCGCAGCACCAATCATCATTGTTAATCCCAAAACCATTGCCAATAATTTTTTTGCCATATTTTTGTCCCCCTTTGACAATCTACTCAATATTTCTGTGACGGGATTCCATCTCTTCTTTGGAAATTCCCATTTCTTCACTAATCATCATTACAATTACATCAAAAAATACAAGTAATGCCTGTTCAAACTGATTCCCCATCATCTGAACCGTCGGTACATATTCATCCTCCGAATTATATACCGCCTTATAAGCCGTTGCCGGAATCCGAATCACCTTATCTGCAATCTCCAGAATATGTCCTTTCGCAGATGGCGTAATCAGAATAAGCGTTGCGCCGGTTTTCTTTGCATTGTCACAAAGTATATTTTCATGCGCCACGTCTGCGCTTCCGCATGCACAGATGAACAAATCACCTTTGCCCATTGATGGAGTTGTATCGTCCCATACCCAATGAGACTCCTTCCCCAAATGCATTAACCGCATTGCAAACTCTCTCGTCGAAAGCCCTTCTCTTCCTGCACCCAGCAGGAAAATACGGTCTGCTTTTTTGATTTCCTCCAATAGTTCCCTGACATTTTCATCGCTCATTCTTGCAAAAACTTCTGATAACTCATCCAATGCAATCTTTGACAACTCCTGAAAACGATCCATGTTACATCACCTCCTGGTATTTTTTATGATCAAGGCGACTAAGCGCCTGCATGCCATCTTCATGTGTCCCTGTATAACCAGAGAACAGCCACGCATGAATCATTGCCATTGTGAAATCAATTCCTTTCTTCTCCATAAACCATGCGCCCGTACACAAAACATTTCCATTATTATCATTCTTGCTAAGAACCGCCGGAAATACATCGTAGCAAAGCACTGCACGAATTCCTGGAATCTTGTTAGCTGCCATTGCCATTCCCTGACCGGTTCCGCAAATAAGAATTCCATAATCGCATTCTCTGTTCACAACTTTGTTTGAAACAATTTCTGCTATTTCTGCATATTTTCCGCCATCGGCTTCCTGTTCGGACTCACATCCGATGTCAATAATATCGTACCCCTCGTCTCTCATTCTCTCTAATAATTTCTGATAGAACCGATACGCTGCCGGATCACATCCCATTGCTAATTTCATATATCTTACCTTCCTTTCGTTTAATGAAACCGCTTTCATTTTTTTGTAATAAGTAAGTGATTGTGTATTTTATGGGTAACACACAATCACTCTTTTATAAACTAGAACGTCTGATGAATTAACGGAGAACTCAATATCATGTGCTGATATGCTTCCTCCGGCTGTTCAATCCTCTTCATCAGTAATTCGGCCGCCGAACGACCTAATTCATATGCATCACGCTGGATACAATTATAAGGAATACCAAGATATTGCATCATATCAATCTCATCCAGACCAATATGTGTATACAAATCGGTTTTTCCGTGTGTATGTTCACATACCGCCTGCAAATAACCCTTACTCAACAGGTTATTGCATGTAATCACAGCCGTCGGCTGATCTTCCTGTGCAATCATCCTCTTTGTTACCTGATAACCAGACACCCTTGTATAGGAACCTCTTAATACAAGCTTCTCATCATACTGGATTCCTGCCTGTTTGAGGCCTTCCAGATAGCCTTCAAAACGTTGGATGGAAAGAATATTTTCTTCCTCACCTATAATAATTGCAATCTTACTGTGCCCCTCATTCGCCAAGGCAAGCACTGCTTTACGAACCGCACTCTGATCATCAAAATGAACAATATCGCATTTGAGTCCAACGTCTCGATCCATACATACAATCGGGCAATTCATCCGATCCAGCTTTCGCTGCAACTTATCCAGAATGCCTAATGCTGCATAGTTCACTGCAGGAATATATAATAATCCTCTGACCCGCTGCATTTTCATCATATCCAAAGCTTTATAATCAGCCTCTTTATCATTGTCATTTCCAGAATAAAGCAGAGAATAGTTATGTTTCTTTGTTACATCTTCGACCCCTGAAAACAATTCTCCGAAAAAGGTATTACTGATTTCTGGTACGATAACACCAATTGTTGATGAACTTTTCATAGAAAGATTTCTTGCCGTCTGGGATGGTGTATAATGTAACTCTTTTATAATCCGGCTTACAGTTTCTCTTGTATGTTCTTCTACAATATCCGGAGAGTTCAATACTCTGGATACCGTTGCCTTGGAGACTCCTGCTCTCTCTGCAATATCTGATATTGTGATATTTTTATCGATAGTTAACGCCTCCTTATGTAACCGTTTTCATTGATTGCATTATATGCTTATGCAAAATTTATGTCAATACATGCTCTTTGTTTTCGTTGTATTGCACAGTTTTTTCTCTTTTTCAGATCATTTTCCCTATTTATTTTGTTATTTTTGCCATGTAACCGTTTACATTTCCATACATGATAATATTGGCTTTCAAATTTTATACTTACCATTTACCCGATTTGACGATGTATTGTTTAAAACAACTCAGCCGTTTTGATCCGGCACACCACTTCCGCTCCAGACTCCGCGTGGTTGTAAAAACAAAGCATGCCGCCCTGCTCTTTTAAGAATTTTTTTGCGATCGCAAGACCAAGCCCCTGATGCGTCCGGTCATGCCGGCTGGCATCCCCGCTGTAAAATTCCTGATCTGCATAGATGAGATCCTGCTCCGAAAAACCCTTTCCAAAATCGCGGACGGTTGCAGTCAGATACTCCTGCCCCTCATACACTTCCATCTGCAGGCGCACCACGATCCCGCGCGCCCGGTCTGTGTGTTCCACCGCATTGCTGACCACATTTTTCCACGCTCTGCCAACCGGTCCTGGCTTGCAGCATACATTCCCACACAGGGAATCCTCCTGAAAAACAACCGGAACTTTTTCCGCTGCCGCAATCTGCATGGCTGCTTCTTTGAACTGCTCTTTCAAACGCGCACAGGTAACTACTTCTGTCTCCTCTGCGCGGTCACGTCCATACAGCAGTTGCCGCATATGCTCCAAATACTGCTCCATGCTGCCCACATTCGCCAAAATAGCATCCGTACACTCCCGGTTTTCCGCAGACAAATCCGTCTCCGCCAAAAGCTCGGCATTTCCTTTGATGACAGTAAGCGGTGTCTTGATATCGTGTGTCAGTGCCGCAAGCTGCTCTTTTTTCTGCTGCTGTGCGTCCCACTGCCTGGTCAGCGAATCTTTTAATGCTTCTTTCATGCCGGAAAGTGAGGACATCACATCGTCAATCTCCTTAATCTGCGATGGTCCGGTTTCAAACTCCAGATCATTTTGTCCAATTTTTTCCGTAACTTCGCGTAGCTGCCTAAGCTCCCGTTTTAATTTTTTTGCAAAATGGCCGGACAACAATGTGGCGTGCAGGAAAAACAGCACCACGCCAAGCACCGGTGTCAGTATCTCCAGAGATGGAACAATGCCGTTTAATTTATCGTACGCATACCTCATATGCAAATCGTATTTTACAATACAGATATCGCCGCTGTTCTGCTTAATATAGCGGTAATACTTTCCCATGGATGCATACTTACTGCCGTTTTTATACCCCTGCCATGCCCTTTTCTGCGCATCTGCCGAAAAAGTTCCGGTCTTAAACCGCCCCTCCGCATCGTAAATCCCGTATCTGCATCCATCCGGAATCAGGGCTTCCACATCTGTTCCCGCAGCCTTAATTTCTTCCGTATGGTCCGTCAGTTGCAGCTCCGCATAATTGGCAGGCAGCGTAAATCCTGTCATGGGACTTAATACCAGAAACACCAGACAGAACATTCCGATTCCGAACGTATCCAGACAGAATAACGCCGCAAATTTCAAAAACAGCCCGGTCAGTGTTTTTTGTCTTCTTTTTTTCATTTCCATCGATAGCCGATCCCCCAAACCGTTTCAATCGGGTTGATCCCAAATTTCTGGAATTTTGCACGGATATTTTTTACATGCTCCGTAATTGCGGAACTGTTGCTGTCCCCGTCAAATCCGAATACATGCTCTAAAATCCGTTCTTTCGAAAATACCTGTCCGTGGTTTAATGCCAGAAATTCGCAGATCGTATATTCCGCCTTTGTAAAAACAAGTTCATGTTCCTGCACATAGATTTTTCTCTCCTGCATGGAAAAACGCACCTCCCCGATACAGATCGTATGCGTTTTTTCCCTGTTTTCCCGCCGGATATGTGCAGCAACTCTCGCCCGCAGTTCCCCGATCCCGAACGGTTTTGTGATATAGTCATCCCCACCCGCGCCAAGCCCGGTCATTACGTCTTTCTCTTCGGTTTTTGCCGTGAGAAACAGAATCGGACAATCCACTTTTTCGCGGATTCTGCGGCACAGATCAAACCCGTCTATGCCCGGCATCATCACATCTAAAAGAATGAGCTGGTATCTGCCCAGTTTGTCTTCCTCCAGTTGCAGCGGATCTTCAAGTGCCGTCACCTGATACCCTTCCCGCAAAAGTGCTTTTTTGATCACAGCTAAAATTTCCCGGTCATCATCAATTGCCAATATCTCAGTCATTGCACTGCCTTCCTTCATATTTATGAAACCATACTCCAATTATGACACACATCAGAAACAGGAGCAACAGACAAAACAACACACGTTTCCCGTTTACGGGATCATTGCAGTACCGAATGCCCCTTGCACTCCACGTAGCCGGAAAAAACTGCCATCTGCCCTCCCCAAGCCCGGTGAGAAACAAGGCGGACACCACCGACTGCGCCACGCCCACGCACTGGGATACGGTCTTTGGAAAGATCAGATTCAGGAACAAATGCTCCAGATACAACGGCACACTTCCGAAAATCAGTGTCCCCGTCAGCCGCACATACCGCATGCCAATCCCCTCTTTTCCCAGTAAAAAATGATACCCGGCAGCAAAAAGAACTGCTGCCCCGAAAATTGCAAGAACCCCCATGCCAAAAAGAACCACGCCCTTTACAACAAACCCTTTGCCCTTTACTTTGTAGTTCCCGAGAAATACCTGAAAATGATTCTGCTCCTCAAGTCCGATATTTCCCGCACACACAATGCTCACCACAAACGGAAGCCCGATACCGATCAGTTCAAAATATGCCATGGTCTGTCCCATGGGATTTCCTATGGTTCCGCGATAATAAAACAGCATGAAACCAGCGATGATAACCGGCACCGCCACATGAAACGGAATTAAAAAAGTATGCTTCATTTTCAAAAGTTCCGCCCGGACACTTCCCATCACACGTTTTGTCATTCTGCCACCTGCTTTCGAAACCATGTTCTGCCTGCCAGCCAGAATACCAGAAACCACAGAAGTGCGGCAGGAATTCCAATCAACAGACCACTCACTCTGCCGAGTTCCGGAGAATAGGTCACCTGCCCCGGCTCAAACGGCAGTCCGTTTGGCATCACTTTGATCACGACACACATCAGCCGCGATGTGATCGCTCCCGGAAACAACGCAAACCACGGTTTTAACGATACCGACGTAGACAAAATACTATAGATTCCAACATGGATCACAAGCATCAGAAATGTGCTTATTTTCTGTGCAAGAAGCAGGCAGAACGGAATCTCCCAGAGTGTGGTAAGCCACAACACAATTCCTGCCAGTATCTGTGCCGGAATCGGGATTGCCTGCCTCATCTTCAGATTCCCCACGGATTCCAGCAGCATCTGCCCCATCATGGAAAACAGCGTAAGTCCAGCAACTGCAACCGCCGACATCTTTATTCCGACAAGGATTTTTGCGTCCCAGATCTGTTCCATGCCGCAGGGCAGTGACCATATCGTGTAATTCTTTTTCTGTTTGTCCTTTTTCCCGATGATGCTGCACAAAATGCCCAGAAACGCCGGATACAGCCCGATGTACCACCAGTTGTACACATCAACGGAAAAATAGGAAGAGGTCAGCCAGAATGCCAGCAACGCCGTAAACATCGGCATGCCGAGCGTAATTGCTGCCACGGAAGTATGACGGTATTTTAACTGTTCCGCCTGAAAATAATGTTTCATGATTCATTCCCTCCTTTTGCGACAACATTCATAAACAACGCTTCCAGATCCTGCTGTTCCTGCAGTTTTCCTTCAAATCCCACCGTTCCCTTTGCAATGATCCCGATGTAATCGGCGGTCTGCTGGATTTCACTTAAAATATGGCTTGAAATGATCACCGTAATGCCTTTTTCTGGAAAACTCCGGATCAGTGCGCGCAGCTCCTGAATTCCAAGTGGATCTAACCCGTTGACCGGTTCGTCAAGTACCAACAGTTTCGGATCATTCAAAAGTGCCAGACCGATGCCAAGCCGCTGCTTCATTCCGAGGGAAAAAGCCCCTGCTTTTTTCTTTCCCGTATCCGTCAGGTCGACGGTTTTAAGTACTTTCTGAATTTTTTCATCCGGAATTCCGAGAAGAAGCGCGCGCACTTTCATGTTCTCCCACGCCGTCAGGTTTTCATAAATGGGCGGTGTCTCGATCAGCGCGCCAATATCCGCCAGATCTGCCCGCGTCCACTTATGCCCCTCAAAATAAATTTCACCGGACGTAGGGTTTAACAGTCCGGTGATTGTTTTCAACAGCGTGGATTTTCCCGCGCCGTTTGCCCCCAAAAGTCCGTATACACAGTTTTTGGGGATTTCCATTGTAATGTTTTTCAGAACGCTTTGTCCTTTAAATTCTTTTGACAGATTTCTGATTGTGATCATATTCTGTTGCATGTTTCATCCTCCTCTTGATTTGTAAAATCAGTATAAAGGAGAATTCTAAGGAATTTATAAGGATCTTTTTATTTTATCTGCAGCTTTAAAAATGCCTGCTTCTGCGACGGATCTTCCGGGCTTTCCACCGGTTCATCCGTCTGTGTTCCCAGTTCTTCGTAGGTCATGACCGCACCGCCAATGCCGATCTGCCGCTTCTGGCTTGTGCCGTCGGTAAACGTTACGGTGCAGGTGATCACAGTGTCTTTGAACACCTTGTCATAGAGTTTTGCAAGTTCCCCTGGATCTGTGGCACTGCTGTGCATTGCAGTAATTTCGTCCTGTGATAACTCCTGCGTTCCGCAGATATTGATCGTGGTATTCTCGCTGCTTTGTCTGTCATATGCCACCGTGTAGGAAGAAAGTGCCTGCTCTTTTGCGCCCGATGGTACTTCTTTTACCATATAATCATCTGCATGTTTCTGGTAAATATCCAGCGTTGCTTCCGTTTCCCCACGCTCTGTGATCCCTGCTTCTGCTGTATCCCCTTCATAGGCTTCGGAATCAACGATCATATCGTCCGTTTCTCCGGTATCTGTCACCTGAAAAAATCCATTTTCCATATGATAGCTGATGGTTTTAATGTCATCGCCCCTGACAGAGAGCGGCATTTCCATAACAAATCCCATCTTTCCGGTTTTGCCATCATCCCATGCCGCATATCCAAATGTATTGCTCACCGATTCTCTGATGTAAACCGGTTTATCCTTTGTCAGTTCCGCCGCCTGTGCACAGATGACAAACGGATTTTTGGAAACGCTGACTGCTCCCGGTTCCTTTTGTCCCGTCTGGTGTCCTGCTGCAATAGTCCCTGCCACAAGAAGTGCAGCACATGCAACTGCTGCAACTCCTATTTTCCATAATTTTTTCATATAATAGTTCCTCCCTGCCTGTTTCACTGCAATCTCTGTATCTGCAATTTCCGGTGCAAGGGCCTGTTTTAAGATCTGATCCAGTCGTTCATCCGTCATATCCGATCGCCTCCAATTGTTCTTTTAACAATGCTTTTGCTTTGCGCATCCGGGTTTTTACGGTACTTAACGGGATATGTAAGCATTCCGCAATCTCCTGCATGGTCATTCCGGCGGAAAAATTCAGGTAAACCGGCATCCGGTACTTCTCCGGAAGCGCTGCCACAACTGCCTGAACTTCCTCGATTTCCGCCTGATCTAACATCTGCTGCTCGGGCGTTTTTTCGTCCTCACACGCGCCGAACATGCCGCCCTGTTCCATGTATTCTTCGAGACTGCTCTCCGGAAGAATGCGGTTTCGCACGGCGTATTTTTTCTTTTTGTTTTTCCACAGCAGGATTGCTGTCTGCATGGCATAACTTTTTATATTCTGCGCCGCATCAAGCTTTTTTTGCTTTTCCAACAGCTTTACCATGGTGTCCTGATACAGTTCGTTTCCACGCTCTGTACTCCCGGCATTCATCCTGCAGAACCGCAGGATGTCTTTTCCATGTTCGGCGACAAACTGCTCAAATTCGTGCTTATCCATCCCTGATCCTTTTTCTCTCTTAAATCGATTTAAGGGGTTTGCCCTTACACTTTTATATTGTCCTGAACTGGCAAAAAGGTTTTATTTATACTATAATAATATCCTGAATTATCAAAAATATCTCCGTTTTATTTTTCAAGCATACTTAATTAACGACAAATAGAAATTTCCATAATAGAACTTGCAGTTAAGGGGCGCCTGGAAAGGATATGCGAATCCCATAAACTGAAATAAACATAAAAACACCCGGTTAAATCACTTGATGATAAGGACTGGTATCTATAGATAAAAAATTAAAGGCTCAGGTGACGTTTTTTCGAAATTTTAGTGCTTGAAATCAGGAAATGTCACCTATATAGTAAAAATTGCTTTTTCAGGTACCGCTTTTTTCGAGAAAGTGGTATCTGGAAAAGCAATTGTTGATCTATAGAGACTTTCCGGTATCTGAATGTTAAATTTTCAATATATAGGTACCGCAATGGTATCTTTTACATGAATTTTATTGGCATAGATACCACAATGGTATCTTTTACATGAATTTTCTTCCGGGAGCGCCTTTAACTGCAGGTTCTGGTGCCTTTATATTTGTTCCACAGACAGGATTTGCGGAAATATGTTTCTCAATTATATTTTCTCCAGCCAACAGGAAGAAGGGGAACATTTCTTTCGGAAGAACAAATTTACAACTTGCTCTGGCACTCACAACCCACAGCGAATTGCGTAAACCGAACAACTTTACTCCACGTACCTGAAACCAACGCCAGAGCTAACTTGTAAATTTTTCTGTAGAAAGAGAATGTCCCCTTTTTCCGTCACATCGAGAAACCTTATATTTAGAACAGTCTCCCCCGCAAATCCATCCCTCTGAACAGACCACGCAGTTAAACAGCAATTTCAAATATCACTATTTTTTCCCGTACATTGTTTCCGTCAAACAGATCTCTGCAATCAATTTCATCGGAAAACAACAATTCCTCTACGGTCATCAGATAAGCTATGTATTCATCGGATGGATAATAGAAAAACAACTTTACTGTTCTCCTGTTTTCATAATAAGAATTCAAAATCCGGGCAATTACTTTTTTCAGCAGTTCCAGCGAAAAAGGATTAAAAAAATAAATTCGGTCCACCGTTTCCGGAACTGTATACCGCTCCGCATTTGCAAGTGCAAATAATACCCTGCCGGAAGCCACGGCAGACTCTTTGTTATTCATAGCCTTTTCATAAATTCGCTCGTTATATTCGACACCGATAGACTGACATCTGGTTTGATATGACATAAAAAAATCAACTCTTCCTTTTCCGCAGCCGTAGTCGAGCAATGTGTTTTCCTTTCGAATCAGTCCGCTGTTTGCCAGACGTTCCAAAACTGAATAAGGCGTAGGTTCATAAGGATAACGATACTGATCCGCATTTGTATCGTCTCTGCCAGTGGTGCGAACCGCAAGAAGCCTGTCCCATCTTGTCTCGTTCTTTTCCTCGTTCATCTTTTTCCTTTCCTGATTAAATAATAATTCCGTTGCAATGATCAATTTCATGCTGGATGATCTGCGCCGTCCAGCCGGAATATTTTCCGTGCTGTGGTTTAAAATTCTGATCCAGATAATCTACTTCGATCTCCCTATATCTGGTACAGTTTCTGGCTCCGTCGAGTGACAGGCAGCTTTCCTCGGTCTGATACTCCCCGGATTTCTTTGTTATCACGGGATTTACCATTGCAAACTGAAACGGTCCGGCCGCTACAACGATAATTGCTTTGTTTACGCCAATCATATTTGCAGCCATGCCGACACAGATTTCCCGGTTGGCACGCAAGGTGTCTAAGAGATCGGTGATTACCTGCCTGTCGGCTTCTGTGGCAGGGGTTGCTTTTTTTGAAAAAATCTGTTTGCCTTTTACAATGTTTTTAATCATAATGTTATCTCCACTTTTCTTTTTACAGCATACAGCAGTGTATCATTTATCAGATCCGTAATTCGATGAAGTTTTTTTCATACAAAGACATCAAAAAACTGATGGCTGATTTGAAAGCTGTAAGACGGTTGATTTATTCCACCAATGCAATGGAAGGATTCAACCGTCAGCTCCGGAAAGTGACCAAAAGCAAAATGGTTTTACCGTCGGATGACAGCCTTTTAAAAATGGTTATCTGGCAGCCATGGATATCACGAAAAATGGATTGACCACAGGCAGGACTGGGGTCAGATCCATTCCCAGCCGGAACTTTATTTTGAAGAACGTCTGACCGGGCTCCTATTTTTGTAATCTCTTCGGTAACCAGCTTCATCTGGTTTTCACCATAGATGACTTTCACTTGCTTTATTGAAACAGGTTTTGTTTCCCCATATACCTTTTTAATAAAAAAGTACAAAAATATGGAAATGTGACTATATTCTCACTGATTCCCACATTCCCCGCCATGAGTTTAATTCCATGCTTAATATCTGTATAAGTATCACTTTTTATTAGTTGGCGCATAGATTTGGCACGATTCGTATTTGCTTTTACTTCTACTGGAATCAGTTCATTTGCGCTTCGAATAAAGAAATCTTCTTCTAATGTAGAATTATCCTTCGAATAATAATAAAGCCCATATCCCTGCTTTACCAATGCCTCTGCCACAAAATTTTCATAAAGCGCACCTTTATAAATGCCAAGATTTTTATTCGCACGCAAGTCAATTTGTGATTCATCGTCCAGACTTGCCACCAATAATCCGGTATCCGAAATATATACTTTATATTTGCTTTCATCCACATTTCCTTTTAATGGCAATTCCGGAAATTGCAAACATTCACATACATTAATAAGCCCGGCATCTTTCAACCACTCTACACATCCCATATAATCCTTAGATCTTCCGCCCTTAGAGACTTTCGAATATTGAAATTTTTTATTTTCTTTGGCAAGCTGTGCTGGAATTGACCGGTATACGCTCAGAATTTTCGCCTTATCCAGCCCTTGTGCATACTTTACAATATCATTTTCATAATCTACCAATAATTGATGCTGCAAATCCAGCGAACCCTCAAAAGTTTCTCTTTCAATATAACTTGATACAATCGCAGGCATGCCCCCTAAGATACAGTATTCCAGAAAAAGGTTTGAAAAAATCATTTGCTCTGCTTCGGAAAAAGCAACTCCTTCAAGCATATGACAAAGCATATCCGATATTGCTTCTTCCGAATACCCTTTTGCCCACAAAAACTCTTCAAAATCCATGGAGTACATCTGATAATCTGTTTTATACCCCACACTGATACTTGCAATTCGCTGATACTGCACCCCAAGTAATGATCCAGAACATATAACGTCGTATTTTCCATTTTCTTTAAAAAATTTAAGCGCGGTTGCAATCTCCGGGAAATCCTGAATTTCATCAAAAAAAATCAGTGTTTCGTTTTCTTCAAAATGTTTCGTCGGATCAATCCTGCTGATCAGCTTGATAATATGTTCTGCTGAAAACCCTTCCTCAACAATAACTTTATAAGATGGCTCTGTAATAAAGTTGATCTCAATTACATTTTTATGAGCGATTTTTTCTTCAAAATTACATTTTTATGAGCGAATTATATTTATTTTTTACATTTTTATGAGGAAATTTACTTTTTTCAAGAGTCTATCTTGATCGTTTCTATCAATTTTTCTGTTGTTTAATTAGGCAAATGTTAATTTTTTACCAACCGTAACGCATACCTGCATAAAAATTGATGGCTTAGAATACATTGTTCCAAGCCATCGTAAAAAGCTTACTATTCTGTCGATTCTGCCGTATCCGACTTCACATGATTTTCTTTGATATCCCATGTGATCGTATACTCTTTTCCTAACATCGTACCCATATTTTTTACATAATCCTCTAACATAGACTGCACCCTTTGTTGTGCCTGTGCTAATAAAACAGTATCATTTGCTGCTGTCTTCTCCATTTCTTTCTCTGCCTTTTTATAGGCTTTCGTCTGATCATCTGCATCCGCTATTGCTGAATTTTTTGCATAATAATAGGAATCCTTGGTAATGCTGTCGGGATTTGGTTTTGAACTTAATACCTTTGCTTCTGGAATATGTATTTTTACATTTTCACCATCTACTTTTACATCTAACTTTGAACTATCAATGCCAAGTGTAACTATCCCATCATAACTGATCCAAAAATTTTTATCTTTTTTCCATAATAAATAACCAGAAGCATTTTTTGGGTAGTATTCCGCTACGTTGTGATAATAACATTCCATCGTTGCCCATTCACTAATTGTTTTCATCTGTGAAAGCTGTGGCTCCATCTGCATGGTATCAGCAGCTTCCTGTTCTGCCCCACAGCTGCAAAACAGCCCTATCATTGCAACAATAACCAGCACTTCTATTGTTTTTTTCATTTTGCATTCTCCTCTGATGTTATAATTTTTACTTTATAGTGATCTTCTGATGTCTCTGCATTTCTTACAAACGGTTCCACCAAACCCTTAATCGTATTTTCTGCATTCTGTTGTGCTGTTTTATAAATCATAGTTTCGGACTTACTTTTTTCTTTGATATCCTGAATACATGCTTTATATGCTTCTCCTGAAACCGTACCATCATTTGCTTTTTTCTCTTGAAACATATATTTTAAGGAATCAATATCAACCTCCGGATCGTCTAGTGTTACCTTAGGCAAAGTCACCGTAATCAAATATTCTCCCGATTCCTGTTCTTCCATTTTAATATCCACTTTTGTAAAATCTATCCCCGCTTTTACTCTGCCTTTGTATTTACAATAATAAGCTACTTTCGAAGGATCATCTTCATCCATAACAGTACAAATATCATTATATACACATTCATATGTAGATAACCGACTTACTTCAATAATCTTGTGCAGATTCGATTCTGTAACAATCTGTACGTCCTCTGTTTGATCAAATATTCCGCTTATAGACAGTATCCCAAGCACAATAACCACTACAACAATTGCAATTATGGCTTTTTTTAACTTTTTCATTTGTATTTTCTATCTCCCATTTTTTGTTGTGATATCTTTTTTCAGATTATAATATATTTGTGTTAAAATCAACCTGTTTTATTGTAAATAAATTACATTTGTATATTACAAATGTAAAATACCCACCACCAAACTATTCTTTGGATCGAATAGAGGCCAGCACCTTCCAATACGCATCCTCATAAGTATCCTCTTTTATATCTCCAAACTCCATCAAATATATAATAAACCACCGGTTATCCTCTGGCGAAGGAAAACAGTAAAACCAACCTTTACCATCCATCCGTCCAATATCCGTATCCATCCAATGGTTGTATAGGTAGACAATTCCCTTTACTCCATAATCTGACACTACTTCCTTTTCTCCTGTCACTTTACAATGATCAATAGATTCTTCTAACATATCAATCATATTGTCATTATCTTCATAAAGAGCCTTTAAACTTACCTGATCCTCATCATCCAATGAATAACTTACACCAAAATAACTGATCTTTCCTCATAAATTTATGACAAAGAAAAGGACCTTTCGATCCTTTTCTTCATCCCACCATCATAAAGCAGATCCTATTGGATTTCTGCAAGCTTTTTCACAATACGTGCCTGCACTTTTGTATAGTAGGCGGCATCCGCAGTCGACAGATTATCCGTATCTACGTCATTTAACTTCTGCATGTAATCGGCATATTTCGTCATATAATCCGCATAATCATTTAACATTCCCGCCACATCATCAGAATTTTCATACTTTTTCATAAACTCGATATATTCATCAAAGAAATCTTCATAACTATCCATCATCTTCTTAAAATCCGCATCAACTGCCCCATCTTTCTTTTTAGAACTAGTTTTCTTTTTCTCCTTCTTATCAGTCTTTGAGGAATCTTTGGATGTATCTTTTGCGTTTTCCGAGTCATCTGTTTCTTCCGGCTCCTCTGTTTCTTCCGGCTCCTGCGTATCCTCCGTATCATCGTCCAGGTCATAGATATCTATATTCATTGTCTTTTTCCTTTTATCATAACTCAGCGAGAGCGTATATCCATCTTTATTCTCTGCATCATATGAATCTTCGGTCCCATAATAATCCACGTTAAATCCGTTTTCCTTACATGCATTTATATAATCTGCAAACTGTGATTTCGACGTATTAAAAACGTCAATTTCAAAAGAATCTTCTGCATCCAATACAATTTCTCCGTATTTCGATTCCGGAACAGGCAACGATTTTACCAGCGTACTTGTCGGCCAATGATACTCTGTTTCTTTCGTCTTCATAGCATTACAACCACTAAGATTTCCCAAAATCATTATTCCACAACACATTACCATTATTAATCTTTTTTTCATTTCTCTTTGTCCTCCCTTTTTTGATCCTGCTTCATTTTTCTCAGCACTGCTATATGATCCATATAGGTCTTTTCCACAGTGTTTTCCTCTGTCGGAACCGGTAACATTCCATTTTGCTGCACATATGAAATAAATTCCATCTGCCCGTTCAGCTGTCTGATCTGTTGCCTGAGCCCTCGGATTTTCTTTTCCAGATACTGATTTTTTTGTTTCTCCGAAAGCGTCAGAAGATCTTTGATTTCCTTCAGATCAAGCCCCATTGCCCGATACACCAGAATCTCCCAAAGACGTTCCAGTGCAGCGTCATCGTACAGTCGATAATTGTCTTTCGACCGCTGGGCAGGCAATAGTCCTTCATCATCATAAAACTGCAAAGTTCTCTTGCTCACTCCTGCCAGCCGGCTCACTTCGTTTACTTTTTTCATTACGGCCTTTACCTTTCCCCGTACTTTTCAGCATAAACTATCACGCATACGTGACCGCAATACTGATTTCCAGAAATGCCATTTCTTGGGTTTCATAAAGGCCTTTGAAAAATTTGCGAGGTAATATTTCCGGAAATAAAAAAGTTCTGGAAAACATCTGTTTCCCAGAACTTTTTATCCTTTATTATTCATTTTTCTTACAAACCTGCCGGATCAGCTGAATCAGTGCCACCACTGCCAATGCTATATGCCCGTAATCATCACAAGAAAACCCGTCTTTCTTCTTAAAAGCCCAGATTTTCATCCACCAGAATAATCTGAAACCGTCCTTTGACCCTGCTGAATCGGGTTGTCAGAATCTGACAGCAGATGCACTGTGGACTTTTACAGTCAAAACAGCTTCCGTTTTTGGAACATGGTGTGTCAATGCCAAATCGCTGTGCATTAATCGGTGCCGCCTCATTCCGCGCACGGTGCAGGGCGTCTTCCTCGGATTTTACGACTTTGTTCATACCCACAATCAGCAGAACATGCTTTGGTCCATAGGCATACGCAGCCACACGATTGGCATTTCCGTCAATATTGATAAACACGCCATCCTCGCTCATGGCATTGACACTGCCCAAAAAATAATCCGAGCTGAATGCTTTCCGCGCAATCTCCTCTTTTTCCTCCGGGGTTTTTACTTTATCCCGGTCATAAAATTCATACTCACCGTTGGAAATGGCATCGTAAAGACCACACTCCTTTACTGAAGCGGCCCCGCCCATGTTGATACTGCTGCCCTTCGGAATCAGTTCGAGTGCTTTCTTTACCGCTTCCTCTTTTGTCTCTACATAGTATGCTTCCATGTTTCGGGATTCCAGTGCCGCCACAACACGCGCTCCCAGTTTTTCATTTCTCATTTTTCTTACGTCCATTGTGTAAACCTCTTTTCCAAATAGCTACGCTATGATTTCATACTGCATCAGTTCATATTTGAGTCTGCTTCCCTCCATAATTTCCGGTGGAAGCAGTGCCCGCGCCACAAGTTTTAAATCATCACTTTCGATATCTGTCCGCTTCAAATTTGCATAATCTCCATCAATGCTGACCACTTCATAATACCATGTTTCCATATGCTACCTCCATTTTTTATTTCATATAAATCTCACAGACTGCTTAAAGGCGCTACATGAATGTATTTTTTCGCATAGCTATTGATTCCCCGCAGTAATCCGTCTGCTAATTTTTCCATTTTTTTGTCACTGTGATCCGAACACTGGTTGCCCAGTTCAATATCAACAGAAGGAATTGTACTGTATAAAGTCTGCGTCAGGTCAATCTCCGCAGCTCCTGTCCCGCTTATTTTCACTTTTTTAGAACGCAATCCCTTAATCAAAGCTTTTCCCAGAGCATCATGTTCTTCCCAATAAGAAGCAAGCGGTTTTCGGTTTTTCAGCTGTTTCGGAACAGAAGCATAAAAACATCCTTTGTCATAGGAAAGTCCGTCACTGTCCCAATGCAGTGCAATATGACAATCTGCTACATTATTACATATAACCGTGCGCGCCACATTATCCAATTGCACATCCTTTCCATCCCGGACCATGAGCACATCATACCCCTCTGCCAGCAGTTTCTTTTTCAGAATCCGTGCCATACGAAGCGTCACATCACGTTCTGCCGTTCCGTCCCGAAATGCCATTCCATCTGAAACCGCCACTGCTTTCACAGAGCCTGCCGCTGTCGTTCCTCCGGTCACCTTTGCAGAGCCATCCGGATGACACAGCGTTTTGACCGATGAACCGCCTTTCGTCCCATGTCCCGCATTGACTGCAATCACAATGTCCTTCCGGTTCTTTTTCGCCTTGTACATAACGGCATAGCCCGATGTAATTCTGGCATGATCCGCATATTTCCAGGAAGAGTCCAGATAAATTTTCTCCTTCCCCTTCGCATATCCGCATATCGGGAAACTGATGACCATCAAAAATACAATTAGAAATACTATCCCCTTTTTCATATACACTCCTCTTTCTAAACATTCGACAGTTTTTATCCCCCTGTAGGAGCAAAATATCTTTTCACTGTCTTTACTCTACCTCATTTTTTATGGTAACACAAGATAAAATCCCCGTGTCGTTGCATTTCGGTGCCTTTAAGAGTATCATTACCATGATACGAATTTTAGGAGGATAAATTTATGAAATTAAAAACAAGACAAATCACTGTTACAGCAATTTTACTCGCAATCTGCATTGTAAGCCAGTTTTTCAAAAACCTGAATGTATACATCACAGGCCCGATCATCAATGCCGCTCTGATTTTAACCACGGTATACGCTGGTCTGGCCTGTGGCATCATTTTAAGCGTGATCACTCCAATCACTTCCTTTTTCATCACCGGAAGCCCGATTATGGCAGCCATTCCTGCAATGTTCCCATGTATTATGATTGGAAATATCATTCTCGTTCTGGCAGTTGCCCTGCTCCGCAGTAAATTCGGTAAAAAAGCCGGTTTGCCCGTATCCATTGTAATTGGCGCTGTATTAAAGGCTCTGTTTATGGGAATTTTGATTTCTCTTATCATTCTGCCGAATATGCTCCCGGCAAAAATGCAGCCAATGTTACATGTCCTGCAGCTTCAATTTTCTGTCACACAGTTAATTACCGCTCTGATCGGCGGGGTATATGCTATCATCATTCTTGCGGTACTGCGTAATACCTCTCTTGGTGAGCAGGCGTAATCCCACATTACATAAATTAACGCCCCGGCAGCTACAACTACCGGGGCGTTTTATGTACCTCTCCAAAGTACCAGTTCTTTTTATTTTCTTTGTTTACTCTACATTTTTCAAAGCCTGATCCATCGGAATCTTCTTGATTCTCTGGAAATCAAATACCATAACAATCAGATATCCGATCAGCACAAATCCAAACATTTTTGCATAACCAATCGGTGTTACGCGAAAAGCGAACCAGCCGCTGTAGGAAAAGAGCATCATCCGCCATGCCGCGGCCATAACAAGTGTTCCAAGAATCACACTGATGAGATCCGCGATTACAACCACAATACTCGTCGAAAGCAGATACAGACTCGCGATCTCTTTGTTTTCGTATCCAAGGATTTTTGTCATGGAAATTGCATTCTCATTCTTTTCAATGATCAGCTTTGTCAGAAGATAAATCATAACAACTGCCAAAAGGATACACAGTACCTGGAAATATGTCATGTAAGAACCCATGGAATGATCCAGCTGATCTGCCATTTTTGTAATATCACGGATTGTAATAGTTGTTGCAATGTTATCCTCATCAATATCGGTAATTTTACTGTCGGATAAGAATCCGCTGAATTCATTTTCCTTCAGTTCAAATACCTTTCCGTAATTGTCAATGGACATAAAGACCGCAAGGCTCTGGGATTTATGATACAGTCCTGCTACTTTAAACTTATAAGATTTGTTCTCATACTTTTCATCTAGCGATACTGTATCGCCGGCTGCAAGCCCATATTTATCAGCAAACGAAGCGGAAATATAAACTTCGTTTTTCTTAAGGGAACTTAACTTTTTAATCTTTACATAGTTACTGCCATCCGCGATTCCGTATACGGAAATTTCCTCATCGATCGCATCACTTTTTTTTACGAGCGATGTCATGTTAAACTTTTCGGCATCTTTGTTTTCCGTTGTAATCCGTTTATTATCGTCATCTTCATAGGATTTAAGCACATACTGGTATTTTGCAAACATCATGCCATCCGTGTTGCTCTTATAATAATCGAGCGTATCCGGCATGCCCACTGCCATGGCAAGCATGACCATGATAAAGAAAATACCGACAAATAAAATCAGGTAATTTGTGACATTCTGGAACATGATCCGCAGGCGGAACCGGCCCAAAAAGCTCCATCCCGGCAGACGCATGGCTTTTTTATTCTTTGTCTTTTTCAGGTCATGACGCAGAAACTGCAGTGGTGTATGCTGCATCATGCGCACGATCACGATCAGGTTGACAACCAGCATCAGGATCACCGGAACCAGCGTGGTCTTAAAGAACGCATCCGGATTCCAGATCGTGTAATACGTTGGCAGACTGTAACTGTTGTAATACATCGACACAACAATATTTTTAAACACCGTATAGCCGAGTATATTTCCGACAATCGCAGCCAGCAGTGTTACAATAACCGGCATGGACAGATAGTGCCGCACCAGCTCTCCCTTCGTGTAACCGGACGCGCGCAGCGTTCCGATCGCGGAGGACTCTTTTGCAATCGTATTGCTGATCGTCACGGCAAAGATAAATGCGATGATTACCACAAGGATATCCAGCAGCACACCGCCCATGGCTTTGTCCGATCCCATATCATCGGTTGCAAAATTGATCGCCGGATTTCCGTATTTCGGTGTGTAATCTTCGAGCTCATTGTCCGCAACAACCACCTGTGTGAGCAATGCACGCATAAAATTATCAGAGCATGTTTTTTCCCCGGCCTCATCTGCAGGCTCCGTTTCATATTTCCATGCATAAGTATAGTGAATGCTCTTGTGCAGCCGGTCGAAACCATCCTGTGTCACCATTGCCACATCAAATTTCAGTGCATCAAACATCAGATCTGTGGTCTTTTCATGTAAGGTGGAGTAATTGACATACGCAAGCAGTCCCACAACCTTATAAGTCTCTCCGGAAACTGTGACGGTATCTCCCACCTTTATTCCGACGTTGTCGGCGTGCATACGGTCAATGGCAATTTCATCCGCCTTCTGTGGGAAACTTCCCTGCAGCATACATGCCAGGTTGATATCCTTTGTCTTTGCAAATACGCGGATCGTTCCATCCTTTTTCCCGTCGTTATTATAATCTTCTTCCTCATTTCGGAAAAAGTTTTCATACAATGTTGTCTTTGTTGCCTTAAAATCCGCTTTTTCACCGGTCTCAATTGCCGAAAGCAAGGTGGCATCTGCCTGTTTTTTTAGCTCAAAATGACCGTCTTCCTGTTTGTATTTTGTCACGCCTTCGTTTGCTGAAGTAATCATACTCTCGTTTGCCACATACATACCTGACACAAAGCCGATCGTGAGCACAAGAAACAGAAATACAACCAGATATTTTTTCCAGTCCCCGATCAGTTCCTTCGGTATTCTCCTGATCAGGGGATTTTTGATTTTTTTCTTTTTCATAGCAGCCCCCTTACCATTCCAGATCTTCCGCGGATACCTTGTTTGTATTGATGTCGTTGTGGCGCACCGCACCGTCACGGAGCTTGATCACATGGTCTGCCATATTTTTGATCGCCTCGTTATGTGTAACCATAATGATGGTATTTCCGTATTTTTTGTTGACCTCCTCAATCAGCTTTAAGATCTCCTTGGAGGTATTGTAGTCAAGCGCTCCCGTCGGCTCATCGCAGAGCAGAATATCCGGATTTTTTACAATTGCACGGCCGATGGAAACACGCTGCTGCTGGCCTCCGGACAACTGGTTCGGCAGTTTGTAGCGGTGCTCGTAAAGTCCGAGCGTATGTAACAGATCATCAATATCAAGGGCGTTATCCGACAGATATGCCCCCACTTCAATATTTTCTTTTACATTTAAATTGCCGATCAGATTATACATCTGGAATACATAGCCGAGATGTTTTCTGCGGTACTGTGTCAGTTTTTTCTCACTCATATCCTCTAACTTATCGCCGTTGATATTGATGTAACCGGAATCGGCGTTATCAATGCCTCCGATGATATTGAGCAGTGTGGATTTTCCGGAACCGGATGGTCCTAACAGCACACAGAACTCCCCTTTTGCAACGGAAAAATTCATGCCGCGGAGTACTTCCTGACGCGTCTGTCCGATTCCGAATCCTTTCTTTAAATCTACAATTTCCAAAAACTTCTTTTCTTCCTCTGACATAGAAACTCCCTTTCTTTTTGGTTTTACCTTTCATACTAATATTAGTTTCATCTAACCTCTGGTTCTTTTTTTAGGTCTCCCGCAAAAAGCGAAAGACCTGTGCTTCTTTTCTAAACCTTTTGTCCAAACGCGGACGATCTGTAATTCTTTTCCCGACCTTCCGTCAAAACATGCGGACAGCCTACGGTCTGACGAGTCCGTACCAGCCTGCCAGCAGATATTTTACACCTTTTTCCGCAAACCGCAGTGCTTCTTCCTCGTCATCAATGTGCGTTACCATAAATATAAACATATCGATCTGTGAATGGGACATCCAGTGTACAACGCTTTGTTCCACCATCGGCACATGGTAAGCTTTGCACATCGCTTCACAGATAAATGCATTGTGCTCATCCATCTGGTCGACCAACCGGTCCGGCATATGTTCCATGCTTGATCCCTGCGCTTTTGTCAGCACTAAAAGCACTTCATCCCGGTAGGTGTACAGTTCATGGACAACCTGTGCGACTGCTTCAAAATCGCTGCTGTCATCATGCTCGGTCGCCTTTCCACTTTCCATTTCATTTACCTCATAGGAAAAATGCTCCCGCAAAATCTCATTGAGCCGATCCATAAAATTTCCTACCACCTCACAGAACAGATCGTCCTTGTCCTGAAAGAAAAAATACAGTGCCCCTGTGGTCACACCCGCCTTCTGGCAGATTCCGCGGAGAGATGCCCCCACAAACCCTTTTTCCATAAATTCTCTTTTGGCACATTGGATCAGGTGTATCTTCGTCTCGCTGTCATGTATTTTCTTTCCTGCCATGGTACGCTCCCTGTAAATAAAAATGTAACATAACGTTGTTATGTTAGATAACACCGTTATGTTACATCATTCCCATGTCTATGTCAATAGAAAAACTTATGCATTTTTCTGTTTGTGTTTATCATAAGCTGCAAACATGCCGGCAAGCAATGTTCCGGAAATAGAATGCCAGGTGCAGGAAACTGCGCAGATGATCGCAGACTCCGGTGTTGCGGAAAACTGTGCGGTCGTTGTGGCAAGGTTTGTTGCCAGTCCCGCATTCTGCATGCCAACTTCGATGGCAATGGTTCTCTTTTTGGCGGTATTCATGCCAACAAGTTTTCCTGCTCCATAACCAAGCAGATAACCAAGTCCATTGTGAAGAAAAACAGCTACAAAGATTACAGCTCCGGACTGGAAGAACTTCGCGCCCTGGGAAGATACCACACCACCAACAACACACGCCAGCCCCAGTACTGCCACACCCGGCATAATTTTCTGTAACTCACTGAACATTTTCTTTTTCCCCAGCAGATAGTTTAAAAGGAAGCCCAGTGCTACCGGAAGAATAACCGTTTCCACAATGGAAACAAGCATTGGCAGTGCCTTGATGGAAATATTGGTTCCGCTTGCCAGAAGAGAAACCATAAGTGGTGTCATGATCGGGGAAAGAATCGTGGATACGGTTGTCATTCCTACGGAAAATGCCACATCTCCACCACAGAGATACGACATGATGTTGGATGACACACCACCCGGACAACAACCTACCAGAATGAGTCCCAGTGCAATGCCGGCAGGAAGATGCAGCACTTTCGTCAGTGCGAATGCCAGAAACGGCATAATCAGGTACTGTGCCAATGCACCAACACAGATATCGAATGGTCTCTGTGCCAGAATCTTAAAATCCTGCGTTGTCAGTGTCAGACCCATACTGAACATAATAATACCGATGATGATTGACTGACTTGTAAACTTATTGGAAACCGGATCGGTAAATAACTGATGGTTTACCCATCCCATCATTCCCGGAACGATAAATGTTACTACCGCAATTGCAATTACCACAATTGATGTGTAGTCCGATAACCATTTGCTGAGTTTTTGTAGTGCTTTCATAAACTTTTCCTCCTTGGTCTGTTCACAGAAAAACGAATTCAGACATTAAAAAAGTCCCTTCCCAGATACTACTCTGGAAAGGGACGAATAAAATCCGCGTTACCACCCTGATTCCACAGAAAAACTCTGTGACACTTCACATACCAACATATGCTATCCCATAACGGAGGAAACCGGCGAAGTTTACTCACAGATGTCTGCTTTCAGCCCGCTTCTTAGAGAGGATCATCCATATCCGGCTACTACCTGTTCGCACCACCCACAGGCTCTCTGAAAATAACGATAAGATACGATGCTGTTCTCGTCAACGAATTTCGGTGAACAATATTTTCTTTTCGATGACTATTATATTCCCCTGTACAGATATGTCAAGGAAAAATTTTCCGTTTGCTCTTATGTCCCACCTTTTGGCTCAGGATTACGTTTTAAATGCATGCACAACATTCCACATGGAAAACACTAGAATCTTTTTAATTTCATCCTTTATCGCTTCGCTTACCGTTTCACACATAGCCTCTCCTACTCAAAAGGTTAACTATTATCTATTCAAGAGGAGCTATGATACTCCCTATTTAAACTTGATTTTCTTAATTGAAGAATAATTTCCATAATATGTCGTTCCGTCAATAGTCTTATATGCACGAATCCTTACATAAAAAGTCCCTTTCGATCGAGAATACAATTTTATATTTGCATCTGACTCATCAAACGTTTTACTATTTGTAAACTTTTTATCTGTTGCGGTCTGCACCTCGTATCCGCTTGCATCAGAAATTTTACTCCAAGAAATCTTTACCTCTTTAGATTTAGTATTTTTTACATTTATGCGCTTTATTTTACTAGGTTTTATATTCTTTACATATATTTTATAATTACCAAAATCGCTTTCCTGATAATCAGAATATTGATAACAATATCTTAAATAATATACGTCGCCCTTAGTACATTTTAGATGAATGTATCCATCCTCATTTTTCCCTATATATGTTCGATCCCCCATCAACTCTTCAGATGAAGAATAGACGCCAAAATATGTTTTACTTGCTATAGAAAGATTTTTTGCATAAATCTCATACGTACCATTTTCAGGAACAACAAATTTATAGTAATCATTATCATATGCCCCATCTAATGACCCCTGCAAAGTCTTTCCTTCCACTATTTTTTTGGCACTTTCCCAAGAATCCCCAACATCATCTTTTCGAGAAGAAACATTAATTTTTATATTTCCTTTTTTTGAATTGCCTTGATGAACTTTTAAAATATATGTACCTGAAGGCAATTTTTTATTATAATAACAACCATCCGACGCCCTAAGATATGAGCACTCATGTATAACCTCCCCTACGGATGATTCTATCGTAAATGAAGTTCTACAATCCACCGACAAATTCTTGTAATAAATAGAATAAAAATTATCAGATGATTCCGGCACTTCAAAAGAAAAATACATATTTTCAATATCTCCAGATTCAAATGTAGCAACGTAGTCTGTACCATCAACTGGAATTGTTGTTGCTAAATCAGATGTGTACCCTGGCATTATTCTCGTATATGTTGAATCTGCTTTGGTAACAACAGGAATCATTGTTATCAGCAAACCACATACCAATATCCAATTTACAATCTTACCAATTATTTTCTTCATAACTTTTTCCTCCTTTAACCTTTAATAATTATACTTGATTTTATTTAATATTGAAACGCTTCTTCTGTAATCCTTATACTTTTTTTCTTTGCAAAACTATACTTGTAATATTTGCATTCTCCAATCATCGGTCCATTGCTATAATACAAATACTTTGAAGTGATTGCCCCAAACTCATTTGCCTTTATGGTTCCATATGTGATCGTCTTCTTTTTTTCGATGTTATAAGACTTTATCTTATACTTAAATTCTGCAATCGGTTCCACATAATAAAACGTGTTATCTATGAACTCATAATAACTGCAATTACTAGTAATCGTTTTTATTTTCTGACCATCAGACTTTCTATACAATGTCATTCCAGACTTTCCTGATGATGAAATTGTCTGAATTGCAATGTATTTTCCAACAATCTGTCCAAAATAACCATTCTTGCATATCTGTTTTAACTTTTTTCCCTTTAAATCATACAAAAACACCTCTGGATTTCCAGTTTTCGTATATCCACATCCATAAATCTTTCCATCCACTAGTACCTCTAGTCTCTGCAATTCCCTTGCAGCTCCTAATTTATTGCTTTCTCTCGATTTCAAATTATACGAATACAAATTTCCTGCATGCGTTTTATTATCTATAAGTACATAATAAATAATGTCATCATAAAGTAGTCCGCACTCGCCGATACATGTTCCCTTATCTGCCTCAACCAGAACTTCCTCTTTTGTCATTTCTTCATCCGAATACCTAGATATTTTTTTCTTTTTCATATCGATCCAATATAAATATCCATCCATCCAATATGTACCAGATTGTCCATCATCCCAAGGTATTAAATGATAATTTTCTGTGTTTTTCTCATCTGCTTTTGTTATTTCTAGATTAATAAAAAAGCCTGTCATTACTACCATTACAAGTACAAGAAATCCCCTTATAATATTTCGTTTTTTCATATCTTGTTTCTCCTTCATTTTAAAACAACTCAATTTCTGACATTACAGTATCCTCATATTTGCTTCCTTTGTATGTAGAAAGAATTGATATTTTTACATATGATGTAATTCTTCCATCAAAATAGAACGTTTGGCTCCCATCTACATTATCTTGTAACTTAAGACGTTCTGATGTTCCATCAGAGAACTCCACTTCTAGTTTTTGTGGTCGTGCATTCTTGTAATATAAATCTTCACTCTTCTGATAACCATTCCAAATCTTTATTCCATTAATTGTATAGCTACCATCAAGCTCAAAGCAAACAAATTCGCCCTCACCAGTTCCAGAAACACCTTCCACCCAAGCAGTTGTTGTATCTTGATCGATTAACCGTTCCGGTATATGCTGAATACTCTTTTCCTTCAAATAAGAACTAGCTGAAACCCGCTGAATATTTTCCATCGAAATTGCTGGCATCTCTGAATTTTCGGTATTCAACACCTCTAACTTTGTCTCAGTTGTTTCGGTTCCAATTGATGATTCCATCTGCAAATCCTGTGTCGAATTTATATGTTTCTCACTCGTCATAATCTGAGAGTCAACTTCGTGTGGTGATTTTAAATCTTTCCACTTTACTCCAATCGCAGCCACAACACCTAACAGTAATCCAAGTAACGCTGATACAACTATGTAACCCCCTTTCCTTTTTTTCTTGGTACGTTCAGGCATCATATGTAATTCGGTTTCATCTCTTAATTTTGTGCCACAATTTTTGCAGAACAATTCATTATCCTTAACCGGTCTTCCACATCTTCTACAATACATAAACTCTACTCCTTATACTTTTATTCTGCGAATTTACAATATGGACGTAAATCAATTTTGCTTATTTTACCATTCTCATCAACACTATATTCAATAGCACAATTGTATTCTGATTCCCCCGAATAATAAACGCCTTCCTTAACTTTATACAAGCCCAACGCCTTCATATTATGCAAGAGTTTTTCTTCTTGGTCTCCAACCTTGCTTCCAAATACGCTCACACCATCTATCGGTCTATAAAATGTAATCCCTCCGCCATCTACAATTTCTGCTTTGATAATTTTTTCATTTTTATCATAGAGTTCGTATTCAGCCCCATACGTATAAGGATCCTCCATCTTTCCAAACTCTCCATCTAACATCTTATATTCCATTCCGTTAGCCACTAGATCTTTCGTTAACGAAGCTCTTACTTCCGTAAAATTCCAATTATACGGTTGCAATAGCAAAATTCCCCAATCATTTTCTTCATCTGCTATGACTTTATATCTCTCTAAAATTCTATCACTTGCTGTTTTTGCAACATCAACTATAGTTTCATGCGTCAATATCGGCATTTCTTCAAAGCTCTCTACAACAGCCCCTTCTGCATATTTTTCCATTATCTCATCAAATTCAGAATCATCGCAATATGTTGTATCGCCTTTTATACAAATTTCACCGTTTCCATTCAAATCATATGTTTCTAATTCATCCACGGCCTCCGTTAAGTAAAAAGTTCCTTTATCATAATATTGTTGTGCCTCTTTATCATAATAATAAATTGTTTGTGCTCCGTGGTCGTTGCTTACAATACTTCCATTCTCATATAAATCGCCCTCGTTTCCAAACCCCAGCATTTTGTTTAGTCCATCTGCAGAACTATCATATTTATAGACTGCATCAAAAGTCGCTGCCATATAGCCACCATATGCGTAAATCATTAATTCATCTTCACCATCTCCATCAATATCCTGGATACTAAATCGATACTCTATACTATCTGGATCCATGCCATCAATTTTTTCATGCCAACTGTCTGTATCTTTTTTATCAGGAAATGTATTTGCATAAAATAAATTCGACAGTGCATCCGAATAACGTTTCCATGCAATGTCATCTGCGAAAAACTCATATTGCATATCATCGTTATTTTCAAACTCCTCGCTACTTTGTTCTATTCCACCTTCGCTTTCGGAGTTCATTGATTGAGCCACATGCAAAGATTCTCGCTTTCCGAGTTTATTACTAATAAATGCGGAAGTTCCAAAATATCCGAGAGAAGTGGTCACCAAAGCAACAGATAAACCAATTGCAATTGGTTTGACCATATTACTTCCAGCCAATGTCACTTTTCCCGTAGTTGAAGCTATCATATTTTCATGCGCCCAATATCTGATGTTCCTATTTACCGCTATAGCTACCTCCTTTGGGCAAACCGATGCTTTTGCTTCCTCCTGAAAAATCCAGCACAAACAAGGAATAATCGGAATCGCATATAGCTTTGTTCCCTGCTTCTCTAATTCAAGCACGCTTTCTTTTAACTTCTTTTTAGCGTATCGAATTCGGCTTTTCACTGTTTCTGAATTACACTGAAGTTCTTGCGCAATTTCATTTACCGAAAGTTGATCATAATACCGCATATACACACAAATACGTTGATCTGATGGTAACGCGCTAATAATCTGCATCATAATTTTTCGTGTTTCTACATAGTCAACTTCTTTTTCAGGAATAAATTTACCGTTTTCATCCTCTGTATCCCATTCTTCATCCCCGTCTGATATTAAATCTGAAAATGTCCATTCTTTACATTTTCGATTATAATCCAATGCCTTATTTCGCACGATAGCATTAATCCATGATTGCAATTTGGTATAATCATGTAGTGTATCCAAGTGTTCAAACACCCGAATATAAGAATCCTGCAAAATATCATTTATATACGAAATATTACACGCATGGGTTTGTGCAACAAAATATGCCGAATTTATCGTTTGTTCATAAATTAAATTTATAGCATTCTCTTCTTTGTTTATTGCATCTTGAATAACCTTTTCATCAACTAACATCCAACTTTTCTCCATATTTCTAACCTCTCTTTTATCTCTGATATTATATAGACGAATCAAAATAAAAAAGGGGGTTAAAATAATACAAAATTTTTATATTTATTTCATTTTACAACATATAAATAAAAATAACCATAAAAAAGCTCCACTTGGAACACATGAGATTCTTAACACTCTCTCACGTCCAAATGGAGCATATTAAAATTTACCAATCAACTGACTGCCTTATAGGCTTCGAGCGCTTCCTTCGCCTTCGGCGAAAGCTCACGAAGTTTATGGTGTCAGGCACCAATTGCACCAATGCTGGTTGACCTCTCCATTTGCTCTTATGGGACATATATAGGAAATGTATTCTTTTATGTCCCCCCATATTGTCCGCATGGGACATATGTGAAATATCTATTCTCTTATGTCCCATCTCTCCTTTACAACAGGACATACATTATATCTTTTTCTCTATATGTCCCACCACTCCTTTACAGTGGGACATACATTATATCTTTTTCTCTATATGTCTCACCACTCCTTTACAGTGGGACATACATTACATCTTTTTCTCTATATGTCCCTACAACTTTCCATCAGTCTTTTTCAAAATGCTGGTAATCCTTCGAATGTGTCCAATCCCCACCCCAGGTAAATCCATATCGGGTAAAAAGCTTGTAACACAGATCATTGTGATCGATCTTGTGCGGAAAATCCCCACTCCGGTCAACATACGCTTTTGCATTTGCAGGCTCAATCGACAGCTTTCCGTTGACGGTTTTTACATAGGGGTTATAAAGCGTATTGATGTCGACTGCCATGCCCAGACCGTGTTTTGAGATTTTTGTCGTGTGGGAAATGAAACGGAAATTAAACGCAGAAGAATTGTTATCGCTCATGGATGCCTCATCATCCGCATCGTATTCATCCACCAGCCGGACTTTTTCAATGGGATATTCTGCCTCATACAACTGCCTGAAAATGGCAAGGACATCCTCTGCAATGGCTTTATTTACCACAAGTTCTCCCTCTTTTGTCTGACCGTCAAACCCCATGTGGAGCACATGAAGATAGCGGAGATCTTCCCGCGGTACGGTACAGTCTGCCTTGTATGATTTTCCCTGCATCTTCTCAAAAATATCGTCCGGGATTTTGGAAATATAGAACGCTTCCTCTGTGATACTTTTCCCGGTACGGTTCACATTTTCCACACTTTGTTCTTTCTGCGTATGATCCGGTTCGTTCATATTTTGTTTTTTCTCACTCAGTTCTGTCCCTGAAGTCCTGTGATCCTGTTCTTTTTCACTGTTCTCCTGATCCGCAACCTCAGACTTTTTTGTGTTTGATTTTTCCGGATGCCGGATCAGACGGCTTCCGGTTACGACTGCGGCGGCTGCAAGTAACACGGCCGCAGTGATGATCATTCCTTTTTGTTTTTTCACCAGTTTCTCCTTACTGACACGTTTCCCTTTTCTGTACATAAAAATTCATCCGCTTCAACATGATAACACCGCTAAGCCTACGCTATCGAAAAAAGTGTCATGTGAAAGCCCGAAGGCCGCATTTCTGCACGGATGAATTGTGTATATTTTAGCACTGATTTTTGGGATTTGCTATATTTTCATAACAAAAAATGCATTTTTCTTTTAATGCACCCTCGAAAAATAATCCATCAGAATTCCCTTAATATGATTATACCTTCTGGCATAAGAATTCTCCACCCGTATAATCTCCATATTGTGTGCCTCACAGATGGCATTTTTCTTCCGGTCGCGCTCCTGCACCACCGCATCCTCAAAATGCTCTTTCCCGTCAAGTTCGATTGCCAGAACCGGCAGTTCCTTTTTTCCCTGCTTTTCGTACACGACAAAATCAAAGCGCCCCATATAAAACAGATCATCATATGTCATGTTGTCCTGAAACACCTGCGATATGGCAACTTCTTTGTGAATCACATACTTACCCTGGGAAAGCCAGATATTTTCGAGCGCATGCGTCAGGTTTTCAAGAAATGCATTTTCGGTAGCAGTAGAAAACGGCTGGATGCCAAGTGCACGGGAACTGATATGTTTTTCCGTGATCTCTGACTTCCCATTGGTTTTGATGTACTGCGCAAGTTCATAAAGATCATCGTCTGCCTGTCCTGCATGCAGACGCTCCAGTTCTTTGCTGTCTGCGAGCAGAACAAGTTTGTCTTTCGCCCGTGAGGTTGCAACATTAATCAGTTCCTTATTGTTTTTCAGCCACTGATAGGTACCGGCATTGGTGCGGTCGGACAGTGCCGTGGAAAAAAGCACCACATCCTTTTCATCTCCCTGAAAAGCATGCACCGTTCCACAGACTAAATTTTCGAGGTGGTTTTCTTTGATCGCCTGCTCGATCAGTGCCCGCTGGTTTACAAACGGTGTGATCACCGCGATACTTTTGTCCGTGTTCTGCTTCGCGTATGCAATGACCTCGTCTGCTTCCGCCGGAGATGTATTTTTGATCTCGGCACGATCGCTTTTTACATCTACATAGACAAGCGGCTCCGGCTCTTTGCTTTTTGAACAGATCTGCAGTTTGGAATTGTAATATTTTTTATTGTTAAATCCAATAATCTCTCTGTTGCAGCGGTAATGGCTGCGCAAAAGCACTTCATCACTCACCGCATCACATGCCAGATACGTTTTGTAAATCGAATTCTTTCTGTAATCATATTCCTCTGCCACATGATACCGCCGTCGCAGCTTGCGGTTGGTCAGTTCTCCGAGCAGAATAACCGGATTCAGCTGCTGCGGATCTCCCACAAGCATCAGTTTCTCTCCACGGATAATCGGGACAAGAGAGATCGCAATATTGCACTGGCTGGCCTCGTCCATAATGGTCATGTCAAACAGCGGCTCCGGTTCCCCGATCTTATGTGCCGATATGCAGGTAGTGATAATAACCGGAAAAACACGCTGCAGCTTCTTTACATTTTCTGATTTCTGCATGTATTTGTTGAATGCCCGCGCCTGTGTCTCTGGATTTTCTCCAGAATCTAAAATCTCCCGCAGTTCCTGATATTTTGGTTCTTCGAGTGTCTTGATATAACGCGCAGACGTATAAAATAAATACTGATAAAATTCTTCTTCGTTGCGGTCGAGAAGCTGCAGGGCATCCGAATCAGAAATTTCGCCAATCTGATGGATTCTCTGATCGAGCCTCTGCATCTGGTATCCCTGCAGGTCCATCTGAAACGGGAGCAGATTCATGGCATTTTTAATATGTTCCTGGTATTCCATCAGATGCGAAAGTGTCTCTTTCCGCTCCTTTAAATCCAGAATTTCCTCATACTCTTTCAGTCTCGCAGAAAGACGTTTTGCACGGTCAACCCGGTCATCCTTGCGCTTATCAAGCGTGGACGTAAATATCTTTACGGTCTGCACCTGATTGCGCAGGCGGTTGATGTAGCTGATTGCAGCTTTAACTTTGTCTATATTCCCAAGCCGCAGTACCGGAAACGGAATGGTCTGTCCATGGTACTCAAGATGCGTCAGTTTCTCAAATACATTGTCGATTGGAACGTTATTGTAGGACGCAAATAAAACGGTCGTATTGTTAAAAAACGCCGTTACTATCGTGTTGATGATCGTATTTGTTTTTCCCGTGCCCGGTGGCCCCTGTATGTAGGCAAGCGGATATTTCATGGCGTTGTTGATTGCCAGCAGCTGATCCAGATTGATGTTCTGATTGATCAGTGCAATCGGATACGCCTTGGTGCGGCGCGGCCGTTCTAACAATTCCCCGAAGAAGGCTTTGACTGGATAAGTAACCTGCTGCTTTTCAAACATATCAAGTATGGCTTTGTACTCGTCATGCAGATTCAGCACTACATCCATCCCAAGCCCCAGCACATACGGCATATCATCTACGACCGGCTTTTGCCCGCCATGACCGGTAATCGCATCTTTGATTTTTTCCAGATTGTTTTCAAAATCTTCCAGCAGTTCGTACTCGTCCGCATCCAGAAATTTACGCGCATTTTCTGTCTGTCCGTCAATGCCAAACTGTGTGCAGACTGTGATATCTTCATCCGGCTGAAACACTCTGTTTTTCACATCAAGGTTCAGGTTCCGGTATGCCAGAACATACAGCCCCTTCGCCGTGTGAATACTCAATACATTGAGTGCCAGTTTCTTAATTCTTAAATTGGTGCTCTTTTTCTTTTCGTGAGACAGGGAATACTGGAAATTTGACACGACCTCCTGAAACTGCTGATCGTTAAGTGCATACCGTCCGTTTTTCACACGATCCCCATCGATATAATGGATCAGATCATAATCGGTGATGTAAGGTGTCGTATCCATGCGGTTACATAGTTCCAGATAATTTAGTATTTTCAGATTTGCAGCGCTGGAAAAAATAGTTTTATAACGCTCCGGATGCATCTCGATATCTTCGATCAGCCGCCTGTTTTCCGGACAGTACGTTCCTTCAATGACTTCCGTGGACAGGATGGAATCCACGAAAATTTTGTCATATTCCCCCAGTGTATACATTCCGAGGTGCAGACCATCTACTTTGAGGGTACGTTTTGCCGGATCAAGATCACGGATTCCAATCCAGTATTTTGTAATCTGATCCGCTTTGTTCCGATATTCGATTTTCAGCCACTTTCCCTCATGAATCGCCCGGAAAATGTCCCTGCAAATCTGATTCATACTATGCTCCGTCCTGTTTTACATGATATCTCTATCATTCATTATGATGTTCGGACAGAACCTTTGTCAAGCAAATCCTCAATTCCCCTTGCTGCTCAAAGGATTACTTCTCGTTTCAAAAAACTGATTGTTATCTATGCGTGCGCGGTTTTTGTCGTTGTACATACTGCTCTGCCGGATTTCAGCATTTTCTTTTTCCTGTTCCGGTGTGTTCTCCGCAAAATGTTTTGGTCCTGCGGTAACCGGATCTGCATCCGTTCCTACAAGCATCGCTGATTTATCCGTGTAATTCTTTGGTTTCATGACATACCTCCAACTTTTTTGTTAGTATGTCCGTTCTTTATCCTCTCCACTCCCGTAAGTAAAGGTTTGTAAAAACTTCCGTAACCGGTTCGTCTGGGAAACCTGTTTACTCTTTCTTACCACTAGTATTCTTCGGCTTATCAATCCTCAGGCGATATGACATACTTTTTTCTATTCTTTCACCGCACCGGCGGATAAACCGTCAACTAAAAACTTTGACAGACAAAAATACAATATGATTATTGGCACCCCTATAAAAATAGAGCCTGCCGCGAATCTGGTAAATCTGGTGTCGTCCAGCGACATAAGCCCGATTGCCACTGTCCAGAGATTTTTGTCCTTAAGCAGGAGCTTTGGCAGAATAAAATCACTCCAGGGCCAGGCAAACTGTGTCAGCATTGTATACACAAGAATTGGTTTTGAAAGTGGCAGCGTAATCTGGGCAAAAATCCTGCTGTTGCTGGCTCCATCTATCCTGGCTGCCTCATATATGGAACTGCTCACAGAGTCAAAATATCCCTTCTGCACAAGATAACCCATAGGTGCTCCCGCTGAATATATTAAAATCAACCCCCAGAGCCTGTTGACCAGATTAAAATTCACCATGATAAGGTAGACCGCTGTCATACCCATAAAGCTTGGAAACATACTGAGCACCAGTGTTGCCTTCATAATGGGTTTTCGCATTTTAAATCGAAAACGGCTCATAACATAGGCTGTCAATATAACGAGAATTGTTCCTATTATTGCTGAACATGATGCAACAAACAGGGTATTCTTCAGCCAGTTTGGATAATCGTACATGGCCGTATCTGTAAACAGTTCCCTATAGCCCTTTAAGCTGTACTCTGTCGGGAAAAATCCGTCCAGATCATAAATCGAACCGCTCTTTGAAAATGAAGCCAATACCAGCCAGAGTACAGGAAACAGGAAAATCAGGCTTATGGCAATCAAAATAACATATGTCACTGTAGTATCCAAAATAGTGGATACACTATATTTTTTCTTTCTCATCTGAATGTATCCTCCTTTTTGAACGCAGAGCTTCTGACATAGGCAGTCAGCGATATAGCTGATGTAATCACAAAAATTACAAGGCTTATTGCCGCACCGATCGCATAATAATTATTGTCAATCGACATATTGTAGAGCCAGTTTATAAGCAGGTCTGTATCGCTGGCGAGGAAATAACCATCACAGTACAAGCCGCCCCGTAAGAAATAAAAAATACCAAAGTTATTGAAATTTCCCACAAAGCTTGTAATGAGCACAGGGGTTGTAGAAAAAATCACAAATGGCAGGGTAATCTTTGTAAACTGTTTCCACCGCGTCGCTCCGTCAATGCTTGCCGCTTCGTAAAGCTCTGCATTCATGTTGGACAGGATTCCTGTTGCAAGGAGCATGGATGAAGGAACCGATATCCATGTGTTGACGCACAAGCCTATAAGCTTTGCCTTTATGCCTGCATCAATATCCAGAAAACCTACCGCCTTTCCTCCTGCCTGGGTTATGTAATAGTTTATGGGACCGCCATAGGAAAACATGAATTTAAAGGCAAGCAGGGTGATAAATCCCGGCAGGGCATAAGCAAGGATCGGAAATGCCCTCCAAAAAGTCTTTCCCTTTACGCATTTTTTATTAAGAAGCAGTGCCAGCCCAAGTCCTCCGAAGTAGCTGCACAGGGTGGCAAGCACAGCCCATACTATGTTCCAGCCCAATATCTTGAAAAATGTGTCTTTAAGTTCTCCTAATACCAGTATTCTCTTAAAATTCTGAAATCCCACCCAGTCTACAAGCTTAGGGGGCACAATTTCTCCCCCATAGTTTGTAAACGCAATAAGAATCATAAATATAATAGGTATGATATTAAATATACACACTCCTATTACCGGAAGTGCCAGTGCGACAACATAGAATTTTTTGTCCACATATCTGGCAATTGCTGCACGCACTCCTATTGGCTTTTCTCCATTTCTGCTGCGCTGAATATCTCGTTTCACATTGACGATCATAAAGGATGCATACAGGATTATTATTATAAAAGCAAGTATTCCCTTAAGCATCATAATTACGGAATTGTCCCCCTCTATGCCCAGCCATGCGTTTCCCTCTTCAGTTCCAAGAGTGAAAAATCCTGTGACATCCGCAATTCCTTCGGCTGCCAGATAATACACAAATATACACAGGGAGCAGATATATAATACCCTTTTTACTATTCTTTCCATATATGACCTTCCTTTTAATTGGCAAGAGTATATATCGCATCATAGACATCCTGATCTGCACCTTCTAGTGCACTCTGCATATCAGCAATTGATGTGTATTTCTTTTCTGCATCACTTCTGAACGCATCCTTTGCAAAATCTCCCATCAGGGTCTGCACAGGTGTCCATATCTGATCTACCGCCTTGATGGATGGCATCAAGACTATATTTCCTTTATTTAAGCTGGTGGAGATTGTGTCCGCAGTATCTCCACAGTCGCCTGCGACATCAGAACGGGTAGGCACAATTCCAAGCATTTCTGAGCGAAGTTTTAACATATTATAACTCGTTGCAAAATTAACAAACTCAATGCAGGCATCCTTATGCTCTGTATAGGCACTTATTCCATAACCATTGATGCCACCCATAACCACAGTGTCTACCCAGTCTGAGTCAGACATTTCATCGGCATCCCTGCTTAAGTCTCCATCCGCCGGCATAAGCCCTGGCAGCTCTATCATCTGCATATTGCTCTCTGCCTTTTCATGTGCCTCGTCCTCTGTCATTCCCTCAGACTTATACTCAAGCTCAAGTTTTTCCACAAAGCTTGTGTAAGTATCAGGTGTTGATACCGCACAAAAATACTCTCCCTTTGCAATCTTCTCCGCCCTGTTTTGTGTAATAGTGTCATCTATACAGCCCTCATTCATCAGTGCTGCAAACTGAATCAGGGCATTTATTCCATTCGCTGCATCAGCATTTGCAAAACCTATATCCGAGCTGTCCGGTTTTCCCTCTGCATCCTCGCCAAAGATATATGCACCATATGAAAATAAAAAGTTCGAATTGAGATACAAATTGTTAAGCGATGACATATAGCCATACTTGCAGCCACCATTTTTGCTTTCCCTGATCTCCCTGGAATATTTATATAAATCATTCCAGTTCTCAAAAAAATCCGGCACTCCGTTGCTGTTGTCATCCCACTTCGTCTTCCATTCTCCGGGTAGCATATCTGTCCTGTAAAAAAGCATGGGCACCTGCACATTTACGGGAATACCACAGGTATACACTTCCCCATCCACATTTATCTCAAAGGCTCCCCACGTCTCCTCTGAAGTATAGTCATAGCAGTCAAAGTCTGATGGGGTTATGGCAAGCAGATGCTTATCCTCCGCATAAGTCATCAGCTTGTCATTTGCCTGATACAGCACATCCGGTCCATATCCATAAGGTCCGTTTTCTGCCAGATCACTGTACTCATCCATATTGGCATCTGCAGCCTGTATGCCCTTATCTGCATATGCTTCATTAAAAGCATTAATTAACTCATCCAGATATCCCTCTTCCTTGGCTGTGTCGTTTTCCAATATTCTGAGTGTGATTACATCATCAGAATCCCTGCTTACACGCTCACTGCCACAGCCTGACATGGCAGAAACTACCATGGCTGCGGCTACAGCTAATGCTATAAGTCTTCTCATCCTTTTTCCCATAATTACCTCCGCTCGATATCTATATCATAACCAAAATTATCACTGTTTTCTGTCATATTTATGGATAATGTCAATTTTACATCATCATTCATCCGTTCAACAATCAATACATCTCCATCTGATTTTACCACAGTATCCATGGAAGAAAGCTCATATTCCTTTCTCAGATCCGTAAGCAGGCGTATAAGTTCTACGGAGTCCCTGTATCTGCCCGCTGCATAACCATCCCAGTCCATACAGCGCCTGCAGTCAGGGTCATATCCCCCCTCCATGAAAAACTCCGTGCCATAAAATATACATGGAATACCAGGAAATACAAATAAGAGTGCAAGTGCCGCCGCCATCTTCTCCCTGTTTTTTCCCACCTCCGAAAAAAATCTATGCGTGTCATGGCTGTCCAAAAGATTGAGAAGCATTCCATTTACTGTGTCTGTATTTCTGGCAAGCAAATCATTAAGCTTATCAGCCATTCCTGCCGCCTTCAGCCTGCCTGTGGCAAAATAGTCAAGACAGGCTTTTGTAAAGGCATAATTCATAATGCTGTCATACTGGTCTCCCTTTAGGTAATTGCTGGCATCATGCCAGTTTTCCCCTATGATTATGCAGTCCTCCCTGACAGCCTTTACCGCCTTTCTGAATTTGCGCCAGAAATCATGGCTCACCTCATCCGACACGTCTAACCGCCATCCATCAATATTGTATTTTGATATGTAATAAACGCCTATATTGCATAAGTATTCCTGTACCTCTGGATTTGATGTATTAAATTTAGGCATATACTCACAGGAAGCAAACATCTCATAATTCTTAGCCTCTGCATCTGGTTTATCTCCGTGAATCACAAACCAGTCGTAGTATTCTGATGCTCTGCCCTTTTCCTTTACATCCTGAAACTGCATAAGCTCATCACTGCAATGGTTAAAAACCGCATCAAGGACTATCCGCATCTCTTTTTTATGGGCATACTGTATCAGCTCTTTTAAGTCCGCATTTGTGCCAAACTGCTCATCCACCTGCATGTAATCACTTATATCATACTTGTGATTTGATATGGATTTAAAAACCGGAGTCAGATAAATAGTATTTGCTCCCAGACCTTTAATATAATCAAGCTTTTCCGTTATGCCCTTTAAATCACCGCCGGCAAAGGTTCTGGGATTTGGTATGTCTCCCCACTTGCAGTTCACATAAGACTTATCCGCTTCTCTGTCTCCGATATGGAATCTGTCCACAAATATCTGATAGAATACTGCCTTTTCTGCCCACGAAACCCTCTTTAAAATATCTGCCTCATTGATATAAGGATATTGAAAGAAATTGTAATATCCCAAAGCGTAATCATATGTCCTGGTTAATCCATCCTCAGAGAAAAAATAATACTCCCTGCCATCATATATGTAAAACACATAGCCTATTCTGGTATCCGTCAAATCAAGTGTTACCGAATAATAATCATACAGATTTCCACGAAATTTCTTCGTAAGCTCTGCTTTCTGCTGTCTGTCAGCTATGGCATATTTGCTTTCATAGATAACCCATACCCTCTGTACATCATTTTTTGCGGTTCTAAGCCTGAGTGTTATCTGCTTTGGGCTGATTGGAAAGCAATATGATGAATCCACTATATGCTGTATTGCGTGCCTGTTCATATTAATCTCCATTTCTCACAATCGAAAACTGTGTCTGCGCCATATCGTTAGGATTTGTCACGATAGTAATCGTGTAATTTCCGTCCTGTAACACATTTATATTGCTTGTTTTATCACTTCCAGATAATCCGCCGCCATTTTCTATCTGACTGCTGTCATAATCTGTGACATAGCCAAAACCAAGCTGTGTATCCCATGACCAGTCTGCTATCAGCTGAAACTGATCTCCCGCACATAAGTCCAGTGTGACAGCATATTCATTCGGATTATCTGTTTTTTGCAGTTCAAACAAAGCCTTGTCATCATCTGGTATATCCGCAGCCCAGTTCGTTGTGGCAAGTGCGCCTGTCTCTGACGTGCCGACTATGTACCATTTTCTGCTGTCCTCTGTCACCGTATCACTCTTAAACAAACCATATAAGACTGTGTCCTTTTCAAATTCTGCTGTAGACAGGTCTACCTCTGACGCTTCAAGATATGTAGGGGTCTTAAACCACCCCTCAAAATCATCCCCCGCATTCTCATAATCTGTGTAAGACGCCTCTGTAAGTGCCTTCCCAGCTTCTGTCTCTACACTTCCCAGTTCCTCTTCTCCGTTCATAAAGGTAACTGTAACCATCTCCGTGGACTCTGCCCCACAGCCGGCACTAATAAGTGCAGTCATTGACATACCCGTGAGTAACCCAATCATTTTACCTGCTGCTCTCTTCATAGCTGATACTCTCCTTTTCTTTCACTATCTTAGTTTAAGCATTTAACTTAATCGGTTAAACCAATACTAGCACAATGATTTCAAATCTGTCAGTATGGGAAAATATACAAATTAACCGTTTAAATTTTGAACAAAATGTAGTATTATATTTGAAGTATAAAAATCTTAGGAGAAAATCATGAAAAACAAGGTTACTGTTAAAGATGTGGCCCGTGAAGCCGGGGTGTCTGTTGCTACCGTGTCATATATTATGAATGACAGAAAAGATGTAAAGATAAGTGATGCCACCCGAAAAAAGGTCTTGCAGGTCGCAAACCTGATGAACTACAGACCAAGTTCTGCCGCAAAATCCCTTGCCACCGGCAAAAGCAATATACTCGGAATAACCTACCGTTTCAACAAGGAAACCCCATCAAGAAATATGGAGCTTTCTTTTTATATCAATCTGCTGGTAGAACAGTTAAACCGCATGGGCTATGATGTAATTTTTATTCCTGTGGATCCTGTTAGTGAAAACAGTACCTTAAAACACAATATAGATGGCATAATTGCCATAGATTTAAGTAATGAGGATTTTAACAATTTTTCTAACAACTATATGGTACCAATAGTTGCTGTAGATATGCTTGTAAATGATGCTCTTTTCTATCAGGTTTATTCTAACCTTCCTAACGCCATAAATGCAGCCCTGTCCAGACACAGTGACGCTGTCCTGGTTATGGAGAGCTATCTGAATGAGGCATATATGGACTATATAACCGGTGATATCAATCCTGCCCGGATATACATTGTTAAAAACGCAAATGCCGATACCCTTGTCTCTCTCCGTGGTAAGAAAACAATTGTTATCGGCACTTATCTCGCGCTTTTACTCAGACCATATGTAGCCGAGGAAAACATGATTGTAATCTCATCAAATGCATTCTCCCATATGCTCCCTGAGAATGCCATCCATCTGGAAAACGATGCTTCCAAAAAAGCAAATCTTGCTATCAATCTCTTACTCAACGCGATTGACAGGAAATTTGTTGTAAATCATAAATATGAAATAAATGTGGAATTAAATCCAGCTATTGTATAAATCAAATGATGCCATTTCTTATTATAGCTTTTTGTCGAGCCCGCTTTATCCTTTTCTCCACAGATAAGTAATGCCGGACAGCTGATATGATACGGCAGATCTGCTTTGATTGCCTCGGTAAGCATTCTGTAGCCAAAACCAGCAAGGCACCTATATCTGTCCCCAAAAAACATGCACCATTCCATACTTAGACGCTATTTTTACAAATGCTTTTCCTATCATAGCCCTGTCTTCTATCCGTACTGATTTTGCTTCCGGAAAATTGCGTTCCACCTTTTTATAAATATCTATAAAGCTGATTACACACGTCTTTGTGTATCCGGCAAGAATTTCAGCCATTTTTTCAAATTCAGATATGTGCCACTCCACAGAATGTATTTTACCTGTAAAAATCGGATCATATCTCCATCCCATGCTGTCTGCACCCACGACAGCCGACAAATCTTTAAACCCTTATCACAAGTCTACAGTTCTTTCAGGACTTCTCCAATATCTTCATTCATGCAGACAGAATTTCTCCTTAGTTCTTCCGGCGCATAGGCTTCCCCCTGATTCAGGCACACATAAAATGCATGTGGAAACGTGTTTGCCATCTGCCAGAACGGATATTTTATAATACCAGGAGTATTATAGCCTACACCAAGCTCAAGGAAGACTATTTTTAGCTTTTTATGATTCTGTATAAATTTCTCGTACCGTTCTGCTGCCCGGTGCCATCCTTCATCTTCAACAAATGTCTGATCCGATCTGAGATTCATACTCATCGGCTTACCACAGTGTGGGCAATATGGAATCAGACTTGTCGGAACCGTAAGCTTTACTTCTCCGTCTTCCGGTTTTTGCAGTTCCCCGTCTTTCATCTCAAATCCCTGACTCAGCACCATTTTTTTAATGGTTTCTTCATTGTCATAGGTTTCCTTATGGCAAGGCTCACTACATTGAAACAGGCCATAATCTCCCTGTGTATAAAAGATTCTGTTTTTATCAAAACCGGCCTTCTGGAAACAATGATCCACATTTGTCGTCAGTACAAAATAATCCTTCTCTTTCACCAGATCATACAGGTTCTGATATACCGGTTTTGGCGCATCCATATATCGGTTGATATAGATATATCTGCACCAGTATCCCCAGTGTTTTTCCAATGTTTTATATGGGTAGAAGCCGCCTGCATACATATCGGAAAATCCATATTTCTTTCTGAAATCCGAAAAATATTTTTCAAATCTTTCTCCATCATACACAAAACCGGCTGATGTGGAAAATCCCGCACCAGCCCCTATTACAACAGCGTCTGCTTCCCCAATTTTTTCTTTTATCTGTAATATCTTATCCGAGTAACTGTTTGTAGAGTCGTTCATCTTCCTCTTTAAAAACATTAAATATCACCTTTATCTTTGATTTTGTCTTTTCTTTATATTGCTTTACTGTCTGTACTGCAAGCTCGGCAGCTCTTTTATTTGGAAACATAAATACACCGGTTGAAATACAGCAAAAAGAAATACTTTTCACTTCATTCTCATCCGCTATCCTAAGACACGATTCATAGCAGGATATCAGTAAATGCTCATGTTCCTTTGTCAGCTTTCCCTGTACAATCGGGCCAACTGTATGAATCACATAATCACAAAGCAGATTAAACGCAGGCGTAATCTTTGCCTGCCCTGTCGGTTCTTCCTGTCCTTGTTTTATCATCATATCATTGCAATAATTCCGAAGCTGAATGCCTGCATAGGTATGTATACAATTATCAATACAATTATGGCAGGGCTGATAGCAGCCTGTCATACCGCTGTTGGCTGCATTTACGATTGCTCCCACTCCAAGTCTTGTAATATCGCCCTTCCAGATAGAAAGATCAGGCTGTGCCTCCTCCATATCTGCAAGAGTGACAATCCCTTTCTTCTCATTTTCTTCTGAAAGGTATGCATCCTGAATCTTTAAAATGCATCATCCATTTCTCCCGGTATTCTTATATTCATAAGCGATCTGAGCAGCATTTTCTGCTCGCCTGCATCTGATGGAATCTGCATATTCTCATATTCCGGTCGCTCTTTCAATAATCCTTTAATTAAATATTTTCTTCTGTCATTCTGATTCATTTTCTGTTCACCGCTTTCACCGGACAGTTTTCATAACAGTTTCCACAGTGCAGACAGTGCTCCTGCCGGATGACAAAAGGTGCTCCCTTCTCAATACAGTTCTGCGGACAATGTTTCATACATGTGCCACAGCCGATACAGGATTCCGTTATGTAATAGCCCTTTTCTTTTACACTGGCATTTCCCAGAATATATGTTTCCCGGAAAATGGGATTTACGCCAAGATTAAAATACTCCACTTCCGCCTGATCAATACAGAAAATAATACCGATTTCCCTTGTATCTCCCGGATATACATTCGCAAGATATGGCTGTTCTTTAAAAATGATATCCATCCATTTTTTCTGCTCATTCTCTGCTACTGCGTATGCCTTTCCGGACAAACGAATCATTTCTTTATATTTGGTATAAGCAAGAATCTGAACCCTGCCATCTTCCATTAATTCTTTACAAAAATTTTTACCTCTGGCGGTGAAAAAATAGAGTGCATCCTGCTCATAATGAATCGCACTGATATTCCGTATCTGTGGTGCTCCTTCACTGTCCACCGTTGCAAACGCAAGCACTCCCACCAGCTGCATCTTCTTTAAACATGTTTGTAAATCCATCTGATCTCCACCTATTCTATAATTTTAATTCTTCCCGGTTTTCTTTTCCAGATCCTCACGTCTTATCTGCTCACTCGTATATTTGCGAATGGAATGTCTTGCTTTGATGATATCCATTAACATGATAGCACCTCCCCGGTAATCTCATTTCTTGTCTTCCAGCACTGCGGATCTGCCCCATAAAAATTACCGCTTGTTCCATTGGCAACTGCCGGACATCCACGGCACCATGCCTTAAGTTCACATTTGCTGCATTTTACAAATTTATCGTAGTCTCTGTATTTTTCCATCTGACAGATCCAGACGTCTGCCAGTCGGTCTTCAAAAATATTGGCCACTTTACTGTCTGTCACCCTTCTGCATGCCATAATATCTCCATTGGAAGATATGGTAATATGACAGTTTCCGCAGTTACAGCCGCCATAGATCATTCCTGCCTCTGTACTCTCAGGAAGCTTAAACTCTCCTGTTTCATATTCATACAACGTCCACAAATGATCCTTTTTATTAAAATAGGTCTCACATCCTGCCTTTTCATACGCCTTATACTTTGCATCACAGACTTCTAAAAGTTTTCTGTATTCTTCCGGTGTCATGCTTGTGTCAACTTCACCACCTGTAGGCACATAGCGCGAAAATGCAAAAACCTTTACTTTCGCTTTTACAACTTCATCAATAATATCCGGTATCTCTTCCATATTTGTTTTGGATACCGTGCTCATAATGATACTTTTTATTCCCGCTCTGTTCAGACATCCGATTTTCTCAATCGTCAGATCAAAGCTTCCCGGCTTTCTGAACCAGTCGTGCGTTTCTCTCATTCCATCAAGGGACATCTGATACTTCTCACAACCACATACCTTTAACATTCTGCAAATTTCATCATTCAGATGAAATGGATTTCCCATTAAGGTAAAAGGTATCTTTTTCGACTTCAACAATACCATTAATTTCCAGAAGTCCGGATGAAGGATAGGATCTCCGCCAGTAATATAGAAATATGGTACTCTGCCATATACCTTGCAGAAATCCTCACAGTTTGCCACTACCTCTGTCATCTGCTTCCAGGTCATGGACTTTAATTCCTTACAGCCCTCTCCTGAGAAAATATAACAATGCTTGCATCGCTGATCACATTCATCTGTAATATGCCACTGAAAAGAAAAATACTGACTCATCCTATCCAACTCCTTCCTTAACTAATTTTACTTGTCAGATGCTCCACATGCTGTTCCGCATGCTGCAGGTTTCTCTTCCGGTTTGTCTGCTGCCCCACATGCTGTTCCGCATGCTGCCGGTTTCTCCTCCGGTTTGCCTGCTGCTCCGCACGCTGTTCCACATGCTGAACCAGTCTCTGTTTCTGCCTTTTTCCATCCGAAAAGATTTGATAATGCCATTTTGTTACCTCCTGATATTTTTTTTGCTGTTATCTTTGTTGCAAGATTATACTATCAAAATTTTTTCAAAGAAAACAGTACGCACCTTTTTATTACATAGGCATAAAAAGGTAACCACAGTTACTCTTTTGTAACCTATTGCTTCTTTTTTATTGTTAGATTAAAATTAAATATAACAATAAAAAAGATGTTATATAGGGAGGCGATCATATGTTAACAAAAGAAGAATTACCGGAATGTCCGGTTGCAACCACAGTTTCGCTCATCGGCAGTAAATGGAAATTGCTGATTATCCGAAATCTGCTGGAACGCCCTTGGCGATTCAATGAATTAAAGAAAAATCTTGAAGGGATCAGTCAGAAAGTTCTCACCGATAGTTTGCGCTCCATGGAAAATGACGGTCTCATTATTCGCACAGTTTATCCGGAGGTTCCACCAAGAGTTGAGTACAGCTTAAGCGAACTGGGACTTACTCTGAAACCTATTCTCGACTCAATGGTCGAATGGGGTAACGCCTATAAAAAAATGTAGGAAGATTTTTTAATAGATTGAAGCTGAAAAGTTCTTCTGTATGATTATCTGCCATGGATCACCTCCATTTTTGCATGACAAAAGGCAGCCCACAATGGACTGCCCTAATAAAAGAAAAAGCAGCAAATCAATTGTAATCCAAGATAGCGGGTATGGAATCTTGGATTACAATTGAGGGAGGGTAAATTATTTCATATGGTCAAAATCATAATCATCCGGGTGGAGATGCGGAACTGAACAGAAGATTTTCTATGCAGGATGAGGCAGAGCAAAAATTGACAAGGAGCAGACATATGAATAGTTGTGTTTATCCTGCTAACACTAATGGTATATCCATTGACTCCATAACAAAATTTGTGTATAATTTTGTTATCGAATGAGGAGGTGTTTTTATGCCAGCAATCAAATCAAGTGCTGATTTAAGGAATAATTACAATGAAATTTCTACATTTTGTCATAATTATCCTGAACCAGTTTTCATTACGAAGAATGGAAAAGGCGACCTTGCTGTTATGAGCATTGAAGCCTACGAAGAACTGACCAGCCGCTTTGAACTTTACAGCCAGATCAAGGAAGGAATGGACGATATTGCCACAGGCAACACCAGACCATTTTCCGAAGCTATGGCTGATATCAGGAGCCGCCGCAACCGATGAGCTATCAGGTTCATATCACTTCCACCGCAGAACACGATATTATGCGTGCTGCGGATTACATCCAATTTACCCTCAGAAATCCCGATGCCGCAGATAATCTGTTAGATGCTGCGACTGAACAGATAGGCTCACTAGCCGACCTGCCACAGAAGTTTTGTCTGGTAGATGATCCGGTACTGGCAAGCTGGGGCATTCGTTTTGCGATAATCAATAATTACCTTGCCTTTTATACCATTGATGAAGAAAAGCAGACTGTAATCATAGTCCGATTTCTCTATCAGAAAAGTAACTGGACTTCCATTCTTCGACAGGGATTTTCCCTCATTTAAGGAATCTGTTTTTATGCAGGTTCCTTTTTAGTGCATATTATGTAACTCATCTGTGAAAAACTCTTTCTCAGATTGAAACAAATCCCTCTTTATTTCATAAAATAATATGTTATATGTACTTTCTCCATCAGCCTTCTGCAAAATAAACATGATTTTCTGTGGTCTTGAGCAATAATCTGTAATGGAATTATTTAATAACGTAGTAGGGATGGGTGATTTTGTGCTATCCACCTTATTTGTTCCCTTTATCCTTATCCTCGAATCATAACCCATTATTCCATTCACATTGCCTGTAGCCATTTCAAAATCATTATCCCTCGTTACCAGATTCTTTTCACCGATTTTATAGCACTTACTATTTCGCAAGTCCAGCATCAGTTCCATAATAGCTACTTTTGAATACATGGTATTCGCATCTCTTCGTGGATTACAATCTTCTCTGGTAATTGTTCCCTCTATACAAGCCTCATAAAATTCATTTGCACTCAATGTTTCACTTTTTATTCCTGCTAAGTGCATAAAATTATTCTTACCAAATCTGACCTCATAATAATCATATGCATCCGACTTTTTCTCCCTAAATATGAATAATAAAGTGGTATCAGCATATTCTGAATATAATATTGCACATTTGCACAATATAGTTAATAATTCTTCCGGAGTCAATGTTCTTGTATTTGGTACTCTACACTTCATAATTCTCCTTAACGTAAAAGAGAAACCTTTGCATCAAAGGTTTCTCCACAATTTCTTAAAAACTGGTTTCGTTATGGTGCTTTGCCACCAAATCATAGGCCTCTCACCTACTCGGCTTGATTATCCTCTATGCTAAAGAGTAAATGCAAAGTTTTAACGTTGCCAGTGCAACGGAAGCAAACACCTTATGCTTCGTGTCCTGTTTCCAGGAAGAGATTCCTCTCTTGGTACTTATATTATACTCACGATTCTGGAAAATATCAACTTGTTTTTTATAGCAATATCTTTCTTAAAGAAGAACGAAATTCATCAAAGGCTATCACAGGCTGTCCATTGTATGAATCAAAGGGATGCAAATAATCTGTTAAACAAATTAATCCCTACGAAAAATTCGCCTACTGTAAATCACAAGATACACTTGCAGAAAAACTGAATGTTGAGCGCCGAACTTATGGAAAATGGGAAAACGGAACAACTATTCCTACAATTGATAAAGTAGCAGATATTTGTAATGTTCTTGATTGTAATATTGATTATTTGTTAGGCGCAGAGGAACTTGTAGGCTTCAGTCCTTCTACCATTGCTTCACATTATTCAAAGATTAGCATTGATATAATAAACAAAGCTATAGGTGATAGCGATTATAGAGATTTTCTTAATCATTTTATGCATCCTGATAATTGTTACGCTCTTGTCAATTCGACCACACTAAATGCTTGGGAAGAAAATCTTGCAGAAGATAAAACAGGAAATATTCAAGAACCATTAATATCACTAATTACGGATATATTTCATAGCTATCAAGCCTTCACACCATTAAGCCAATATGACAGAGCATCCCTTAGAACTTATATTATTTCTGCAATACCTCAGAATAAGATTTCTTTCACCTCAAAAAAATTGGACGAAAGCATCAATGTATGCACCTGCTTATCTACCAATATAATAAAATAACTTGGTATCTCACCATCTAATACTCAAAATTATCAGATACTAATTGATTACCTTGTTGATTACTGCTTAGATGTCATGATTACAAAAGAAAGCATCGATATACAAAAGCAAAAAATCGGACAGTTATTTGTCCATATGTTAGAAAAGTACCTAAAAGACGAGTAAACAAAAAAAGGAAATGGAGCTGATTAATTTCATAGAGATCCATTTCCTTTTTATGATTACACTATTTCTCTTCTACTTTATTTTCATGAATTTCAAAATCGATAATCCATTTCAGAATTGATTCATCGCCTTCTAAATATCGTTTGATTTTTTCCGCCAAATCCTTTGATTTTGAAACTGGCACAACATAGTCAAAGACTTTTGCCATAGATGCCAAAGATTCATTCGTCCACTCTCCCTCAGCAACCACTATTCCTAACATCTTTTTATGCTTTCCCTTCCAATTTATTGCACTAAACATTTTATCTTTAGCGTAAAGAGATGCATGCCTACTACTCGACTTTCTAACCTCAATGAAAGCTAGTGGAGCCTTTTCATTCGGGATAACAAAATCAGCTCTAAACTTATATACAACTCCTTCGATACCATTGTAATCCTCTTCTGGTAAGTATGGAACTCCAGCTTTATCAAGAGCATCTTTTACAATAGCCTCATATAACATTCGTCCAACTAAGTCTCTAACAATTCCTTCGAGTGTTCTTTCTGTACGTTCTTTAATTTGTATATCGCTAATTACATTTTTCTCAAAATAACTTTCAGCGTAATTCGCAATCTTCAAAGATGATGGCCCACTAATATTTTGGTCTGAGGCTGAACCAAATATTGTCTTCAAATTAGATTTGCTTGAAATATTTAAAGCAGCTTGCCATATTGGTAATAAATACGGTCTTGCTTTTATCTCATCTGCATCAATTTTCGAAAAACCATCTGTAATTCTTCTTGCTTCTGCTATTAACTTTTCAATATGCAGTCGTGAGTTTTCATATACAAATGCCGATACACCTTTTTCAATATCAAATGGTATTGCACTTACTCTTTCCACTGCATCTAAACACTGTTCTTGTGTTAATCCAAGATATTCCTGACTTTTTCCAGCAAGAATCATCTGCTTTGCGTATTCTTCTCTAAAAGAATCTTCATCAAATGTAGTAAAGTTCTCTGTCTGCTCAACCAACTCAAAATAATGATTAATAGATTCTTGCATCATTTTGCCCGCATATTCATACAGTGTTTCCATTTTCTATACCTTCTTTCCTATTATTTCAAATTCCCCTAGCTGTTTTCCAGAGGACTTTCTTTTTTCTAAAACCCACCTATCGCCTCTGTCTCTCATTCTTATATATTTTACATCCCTAAAACCAATATCCTCTAATATGTCCACCAGATAATCTTGCGTATCAATGTGTATTCCATAAAATGCGGCATCGCTTACAACAATATGAATCTCTCCATTAGTTCTAAGTGAATCAAAACAATGTTGTAGTGTTTCCCTCATCTGTGCCAAATATGGGTAAATTATTAAATAATATTCCTTTTTCTTTGAATTTTCTTTCCGAATCGCTTCTAGCTTATCTACAATTGGTTCAACCTTATCAAGAGTGTTTTGTGGTAAGGAACTTTTCATCTCTAATTGTTTTTCTTTTGATTTCACCAACTTTAATGCCGTTGTTGTATTTACCAACATTTTATTTCTATGCTTTTCAGAAATATCACCCCAGCTAGATGCATCTTCCCAAAAATACAAATACATTCTGGTCATCTCTGCGAAATCAAAGTTATTTAGATAAGGAGGACTAAATATCACCAAGTCAATGCTATTCTCTTCCACTATGTAATCTATCGATGAGTCAAATACAAACTCTCCAGTCGCATCCGTTACCTCTTCGATATCTATAGTACTATACGCTTTTTCAATTGCATCAATTACTGAAAGCGCTTTTTTTGTCGACGTTGGGACCTTATATATTCCATCTGTTTTTGCAGTAGTTGCATACTCCATTAGCTTAGACAGAAATGTAAACCCCATATAGTATTTCATTCCGGTAAAAGATTTTACTAATTCTCTAAGTTGAAGCAACTGCATTAATACTTCGGTATCAAATAGTTTTGTTAAATATTCTTTTGCAGACTTCTCAAGTACGTCTACTTCTATAGCATTTCCATTCCTTACTTCTGCTAGGAACTCATCATATATCTCATCTAAGAATACAATAGTCTCACTAGCATGAACTTTCGTATACCCTACTCGAAAAAAAAAAGGATTTCTCTCTACCCCTATATTACGAATTCTATAATTATTAGCTACAACTCCCGTTGTTCCACATCCAGCAAATGGGTCATATATTGCTCTAGCCTTGTATCCGTTCTCTTTCTCAAAATCATCAATAACTTTTTCAACATATTCAGGGGCATATCCAGCAACAAAATTGAACCAATTATGAATCGGATGCTTATCAGCGGTAACAGCTGTTGGCATTTTCTCAATACTAATCATATATTCTCCTCTAACATAGAAAAAGGTAGAAGTTTAACAACCCTCTACCCTCTTGAATTTGATTATAAAGCATGTTCTCTTTATTAATTGGTCGCAAACCAGTCGCAATTTCCGATTACATTATACTCAAACCCTTGATTTTACTGGATTTATTTATCCAGTGACTTCATTGTCGGGACTTCCTCCGACGCAGTTCTGAAACCACTCATATCCCTGAGCAACTCCCTACTTTGCTGTTTACAACCAGATAAAAAGCCTTGTTTACCTTTAAAATTAATTGCTTTCCGCATAAGTAGTTGTATTATTTGATGTAAATCCCGATTGAGAGAATGGGTTCTTCAATCGGATTGCTTACTAAATTATAATCTTTATTATTGAATAAGTCAATCAGACCAAAAAAAGCAGCGTACCAATTTTCATTTTAAAGTACGCCACTTTTTCCTACGCTATTGAATTATTAAAATATTTATCCAGTCCATCAAACTCGGTTCTTTTTAGTTCCTTTGTTACATCAGTATAGATATTTAAGGTTGTTGTTATATCCTTATGTCCGAGTGTATCCTGAATAACTTTTATATTTACACCTGCTTCACACATTCTCGTTGTAAATGTATGTCTGAGCGAATGACAACTAAAATGCGGTAAAAGCACTTCTGGATTTTCTGTTTTCAAAAACTGCTCATCATTGCAATCACGGATAATGCGTCGGATTGCCTTATTCAAAGTCGATTGATGTTGTGGTTGTCCGAAGCGATTGAGAAATATAAAATCTGTATATCCATCTATGGTTGCTTCGCAGTGAACCCCTAGCAGTTCTTGTCGTTGTTTTTCCATAACAAATGCTTCTTTAACAAAATCGAGCATCGGAACTTGTCTATTTCCGGCTTCTGTCTTTGGAGTATTCACATTGAAATAGCAGCCCTTTTTTCCTTCAGAAGTTCTGTGGTCATAATAAACCAACGTGTGATTAACATCTATAATTCCATCTTCCAAATCAATATCACACCATCTGAGTCCCGTAGCTTCTCCAACTCTTAATCCCGTTCCAAGCATTACTGCAAACACCGGATACCAATACACTGCTGTATTAGAGTTCTTCAGATAATCCATAAACAATTCCTGTTCAGGTCGAGTAAGTCCCCTGCGTTTCTCTGTCTTGAAGCAATGAGCTTTTTTCAATTCCCTCAAAACATTATTTGTCGGATTGTTTCTGATATAGTTATCATCAACCGCCATATCAAATATCTGATGAAGAATGTTGTGGACACCATCAACTGTTGCTGGCTTCAATTCTCGCTCGTCAACCAGATAATTATAAAATCTCTTAATATCTGATTTCAAAAATGTTGAGACTCTCTTAGAACCGATTTGCCGACGTACAAAGGTTTCATAAATATATTTGTAATTCTCAAAAGTGTTGTTTTTCAATCCTCTCTTCAGGTCTTTCCACCTGCTAAAGTGGCTATCATCAGAAATAAAGTCTTAGTGAATGACTTATTCAATTTTCAAGCGAAAAGGCTTCCGTTTTTGCTATCCGGAATGAACCCCTTCACTCATTTGGACAAAGGGGTATGAAATGCACACCCAAAATCGCCGCTTTTCCGAAAATATTTCAAAAAATTTTTGAAGCAAAAAAAGCCGCCTGCTCCGGTTAAGAAACAGACGGCAAAACACGGTCTAAATATATTCAATTTTCAATTTCTTTTTCTTTGCACCAAGCACTTTACAAAGGACATCATCTACTGCATCGGTGTATCGTCCCTGAGTTGCTAAATTGTTCTTCAGTTCAATGAGTGATTGTATCACTCGACTTCGTTCTTCTTCATTTAAGTATAGATGATAGGTTTTCTCTCTCATTGGCTGTCCCTCCATCTTTCAAATGTATTTTTGATTATCTCCACATCTTCCTCTGTATCAGAAGAAATAAATATATGTACGCTCTGAAAAATTTTCTTTAAACTGTCTGCATAATTCAGTTCTGTACCTTTCATCGGCAGCTTAATCAGCCTTATTCCTCGTTGTTTACACATATATGCTTTCATTATTTCTATATTCTCATCAGCACTTCCTGACTCAATAGCCAACTTTTCTGAAGGTATGTATGTTTCAAGCTGAACTCCAAGCAATCGGTCAGAACCAAGTTCTGCTTTCAATCCTTTCTTATTAGAATAATAACTGACAGCCAAAGCAGGAAATAAAGATAAATACTCCTGCTCACAAATTCGACAGCCTTTATTCAATATCGTTCTTTCATTTATCTTCATACACCACGAATGACCGTGCCTGCACTTCCACCACGCTCTCTTTGCCGAAGTTCGTGATACTTCTGTCGGCTTCAACTTATTCTGTTCATAATCCCATTCGCTAAGAAGCTGATTATCTGTTGTCGCCAAATCATTATATCCGGCAAGGACTTCTCTCTCTGCACAAACGGGGCATACCGTACCTTTCACACGAGCATTGATAACTGATTTCCACTCGTTACCGCATTTTCTGCACTTCCACCAGACATTTTTCCTCGATTTTGCATTTACTTCATCAGGCTTCAATGACAAGTTCTTCTCCGACCACTCAGAAGCAATTTCAGGGTGCGTTGTCTGCAAATCGTTAAACCCTTTCAGGAATATGTACCCACTGCAATACGGGCATTTGCTCCCACCGGAACGGGTAGAAATAAGGGTGTTCCACTCTCTGCCGCAATCCTTACACTTCCACCAAGCCTTACGATTGGCAAAGACCGTAACCTGAGTTGGAAGTAACGGATAATTTCTGTCCGACCACTCGGCTGCTATATCCGGCAGAAGCGTTGCAAGGTCATTAAATCCTGCCAACACTTTATTATGGGAGCAATACGGGCAACCTGTTTTATTTATTGTCCTGCTCTTAACGGCAGCTTCCCACTCGTGTCCTTTCTCACATCTCCAAATCACTTTCTTATGAGAACCAATAGAAACTTCTGTCGGTTTTATCTTATTCTTTTTCGACCACTGTTTTACCAGTAATGGCTCTAATGTCGCCAAATCGTTAATACCTGCAATCACTCTCGCACCGGAACATATCGGGCATTTTTCTCCATTGGAACGAGCCTTAACGCTTGCCTGCCATTCGTGACCGCAAGTACCTTTCCACCATACTTTTTTATTTGAACCGAAAGTAATGTCATCAGGTGTAAGCGGTAAGTTCTTCTCCGACCACTCCGAAACAAGCTCCGGGTGTACTTCTGCTAAACTGTTGTTCATAGCCAAACCTCAACCTCCTTGTGCTTAGAGTATATGAAGTTTTGGCTTTATCTTGTAGTTTGCGAATATCCGTATAAATAGAAAAAGCCCTTTGAGAAAAGGATTTCTCCTCTCTCAAAGGGTAGTTTAACTTTTACTTAGAATTATCTTTTTTAATAACTAAGTTGTAATTGCTATCATAATACAGTCCAAGTTCTCTACACATTCTATCGTTCACATTATCTAACGCTTTCTTATATTCTGCATACGTTGGAGACAGAACCATCAAATTAGGAATGAATATATCGTTATAGCCTTTATTTTGTAACTCTTTCTGCATTTTTCTCTGTGAAACAAATGCCGGATGGTATTTCATTATACCGTTTTTCATTTTAGCACCTTTCCATACTTTTTCTTTTAGTCTTTCATATTCACTTTCACTCATATCACGATAATAGGCTATCATCTCATCTGCGGTTCTGGTTTCTTGTGCAACCCCACCTATCATCTTCGCACCTATTCCCATGATAAAAGGAACTTTCAATGTCGTTTCATCGCAATATTCTAATATATTCTGTAGTGCTTGCTTCTGTTCCAGAGTCTTCAACCTTACATTAAGAAATGGTTTGAAATGACTTTTAAAATAATCTCCCCATTCTTTTCCCGGTAGCAAAGACTCAATTGCATTTTCAACGGTTTGATAATCAAGTGCCTCATTTGCTTTGTCTGCGTCACCATCATCTATAAATTGCTTCAAAGCTTCAAGTTCTGAGTCTTTTAAAACTTTTTCCTGCACTTTTTCTTGATAAATACGAAGAAGAATACTTTTGTCGCCAGTTTCCAAAAGGCTCTGTATGTCTTTAATACTAATACCGAGTTTTCTATATACTGAAATCTTTTTTAAAGTTTCAACATCTTGTGCAGTATAGTTACGATAACCATTGTTATCTTTATCCACTGACAGCAATCCTTTTTCTTCATAATACTTAACTGCACGCTTTGTCATTCCAACCTCATTTATAATTTCATTTAATAACATCCGATGCACCTCCTTATGATTTATGTTGATAGTATAAGCGTATACGCTGCGTGCAGGTCAAGAGTTTTTCGTCTTTCTTCTAAAAATGGGCAATCCCGATTTCAGGACTGCCCATTCATTCTGCTAATTATGCGATTTTTTCTTGCTTGCACCGATTTCTGCATCAAATGATGTAAGTTTGATGTAAATCGCTGTTTTTTTAGTTTTTTATCAAATGAAGTACGTCCCGTCTATTTGGTAAAACGGTACATCTTTACATCATCTTAATAGAGCTTTGCACCTGCCGGAATGTGGTCATCAACCATCAGAAGATGAAGCTTTTCTTCGCCTTCTTCTTCATGAATAGCACTGAGGAGCATACCGCAAGAGTCAATGCCCATCATAGCTCTCGGTGGAAGATTTGTGATAGCGATAAGAGTCTTTCCAACCAGTTCTTCCGGCTCATAAAAGCTATGAATACCGCTTAAAATGGTTCTGTCTGTGCCTGTTCCGTCATCAAGAGTAAACTGTAACAGTTTCTTTGACTTCGGTACTGCAACACACTCTTTAACCTTTACTGCACGGAAATCTGACTTGCTGAATGTATCAAAGTCTACCATTTCCTCAAACAAAGGCTCAATCTTTACCTTAGAAAAATCAATCTTTTCAGGCTCTTCTTTCACTTCTTCAGCAGCCTTAGATTTTACATCATTTTTCTTATTTACATCATTCAGGGACTTCATTGTCGGAAACAGCAGAACGTCACGGATTGCCTGACTGTCTGTCAATAACATTACCAGACGGTCAATTCCGTATCCGATACCACCTGTAGGCGGCATACCGATCTCCAGTGCATTCAGGAAATCTTCATCGGTGTGTTCTGCTTCGTCATCACCGGCCGCGGCATTGGCATCCTGTGCTGCGAAACGCTCACGCTGATCAATCGGATCGTTTAACTCGGAGTATGCGTTACACATCTCCCATGTATTACAGAACAACTCGAAACGCTCTACCTTGGTAGGATCGCTTGGTTTCTTCTTGGTCAGTGGAGAAATCTCGATCGGGTGATCCATGATAAAGGTCGGCTGGATCAGTTCCTTCTCGCAGTATTCCTCGAAGAAGAGGTTGATGATATCACCCTTCTTGTGACGCTCTTCGTATGCAATATGATGCTCGTCTGCAAGTTTCTTTGCTGCTGCATCATCCGGTACCTGATCAAAATCAATTCCGGTATATTTCTTGATCGCATCGTTCATTGTCAGACGTGCGAATGGCTTTCCAAGGTCAATTTCCACGCCGTTGTAAGAGATCTTGGTAGATCCGCATACTTTTTCAGCGAGGTAACGGAACATGGATTCGGTCAGTTCCATCATGCCCTCGTAATCAGTGTATGCCTGATACAGCTCCATCAGGGTAAATTCCGGATTGTGGCGGGTATCAACACCCTCGTTACGGAATACACGACCGATCTCGTATACACGCTCCAAACCACCAACGATCAGTCTCTTTAAGTAAAGTTCCAGGGAAATACGAAGCTTTACATCCTCATTTAATGCATTGTAATGTGTCTCAAATGGTCTTGCTGCCGCACCACCTGCGTTTGCAACAAGCATCGGAGTCTCTACTTCCATGAAATCACGGTCTGCTAAGAAGTTACGGATCTCCTTTAAAATCTTGGAGCGCTTTACAAATACTTCCTTGCTCTCCTGATTCATGATCAGATCAATGTATCTCTGACGGTAACGCATATCCGTGTCGGTCAGTCCATGGAATTTCTCCGGAAGAATCTGTAAAGACTTGGAAAGCAGAGTCATCTCCTCCGCATGGATGGAGATTTCTCCTGTCTTTGTGCGGAATGCGTATCCCTTAACACCCCAGATATCTCCGATATCGGATTTCTTGAAGGTTGCATACAGATCTTCTCCGATTGCGTCACGCGCAACATAGATCTGGATGCTTCCCTTGAGATCCTGAATGTTTGCGAAAGATGCTTTTCCCATGACGCGCTTGAACATCATACGTCCTGCGATGGATACGTGGACCGGATCGGCATCCATGATGCTTCTTCTCTCCTCATAATCTGCTTTGACTGCCTCTCTTGCAGCTGCCTCGTCCATACCATCGGTATTAACTGCCGGTCTGCCGGCTAAAAGCTTCTCTTCGTGTGCATTGTAAAGTTCCTTCACATCTGATGTGTGATGGGTTACATCATATTTGGTAATCTGAAACGGATCCTGTCCCGCTTCCTGCAGATTTGCAAGCTTTTCACGGCGCACCTTTAACAGCTGGTTGACATCCTGCTGCTGTCCGCCCTGCTTTCCGTTATTCTGTCCTGCCATTTTCATTTCCTCTCTTAATCTACGGTTGATCTCTGGATCTCGAGTACCTTGTAAGATAACTCTCCAGCCTGTGTCTCTACGGTAATGGTATCGCCTACTTTTTTACCTAACAGTGCGCGGCCTACCGGTGATTCATTACTGATCTTTCCCTTTAAGCTGTTTGCCTCTGTGGAACCAACAATCTTGTACTCTAACTCATCGTTGAACTCGCAGTCGAGAATCTTTACCTTACATCCGATGCTGATCTTCTCCAGATCGACCTCTTCCTCAACAACGACTTCAGCATTCTTTAAGATCTTTTCGATCTCCTCGATACGCGCCTCGATGTCTCTCTGCTCGTCCTTTGCTGCATCGTATTCTGCGTTCTCGGACAAGTCACCCTGCTCACGGGCTTCTTTGATCTTCTGAGCAACTTCCTTACGCTTTACAACTTTGAGATTCTGCAGTTCGTCTTCGAGCTTTTTCAGACCTTCATAGGTCAAGATATTTTTCTTATCCATTTGATTTACCCCTGATTCTATATTTTTTATATGCAGCTTTTTGAAAAAAGCGCATAAATAATCCACAATAACCTAAGTATTATAGCGAATTGTCCACATTCTGTCAAGATATTCTCCTTCAAACCGGACTGTCGCTCATCCGTGAAAATACTCCATCAATAGTGTCTCCAGCTGTTCGTAATTTTCCACCTGATTGATTGCCACACGCAGCCGTGCTCCATGCGGATATCCGGCGGTATACCATGCCGCATGCTTGCGGATCTCACGGATACCGATATATTCACCTTTAAACTCCAGCATCATCCGGGCATGACGCAGAATCATCTGTGCCACCTCCGATGCCGGCGGCTTCGGCAGATGCTCCCCTGTTTCAAAATAATGCAGGATCTGCCGGAAAATCCACGGATTTCCCTGTGCGCCCCTTGCGATCATGAAGCCATCACATCCGGTCTGTTCTTCCATGGCAATCACATCCTCCGCCGTAAGCAGATCTCCGTTTCCGATGACCGGAATCTTTACGGCTTCTTTTACCTGACGGATAATGTCCCAGTCTGCCTTGCCGGAATAGAACTGCTCCCTGGTCCGTCCATGCACGGCAACTGCTGCCGCACCGGAAGCTTCCGCAATCTTTGCCATCTCCACCGCATTGACATGCTCGTCATCAAACCCTTTGCGGATTTTTACCGTAACCGGTTTTTTGATCGCTTTTACCGTCTTTTCAATAATCTCTCCTGCGAGTTTTGGATTTTTCATGAGTGCCGAGCCTTCCCCGTTGTTCACAATCTTTGGCACCGGGCAGCCCATATTCAGGTCAAGAATATCAAATGGGCGATCCTCAATCTGATGTGCAATCTCAGCAATAATATCCGGATCTGATCCAAACAACTGCAAAGACACCGGGTTTTCCCGCGGATCAATCGTCAGAAGTGCCTGTGTATTACGGTTTTTATAGAGAATTGCTTTGGCACTTACCATTTCCATGCACAAAAGCCCTGCTCCCTGCTCTTTGCACAACAAGCGAAATGGCAGGTCGGTTACGCCTGCCATAGGAGCTAATATTAAATTGTTTGGCAGTGTCACACTGCCGATCTGAAGTGGTCTGATCATAACTATTTTATTTTCCGATTCTGTTTTTTATACACAAGATTGATCCCTTTTAACGTCAGGTTCGGATCGTAAATATCCACAGCATCCGTCTCATTGGCAATGATGCGGCCAAGTCCTCCGGTTACAACGGTTTTGATGTTTTCAAGTCCGACTTCGGCTTTCACGCGGTTAATAATATATTCGGTCTGCCCGATCTGTCCGTACACAAGCCCTGCCTGCATACTTGTGATCGTGTCTTTTCCGAGAATTGATGCCGGCTTTTTGATCTCGATCTCCGGAAGTTTTGCAGCATCTTCCCACAAGGCTTTTGCTGAAATCCGGATTCCGGGTGCTGTGATCCCTCCCTGAAAGGCTCCGCTTTCATCCACATAATCATAGGTTGTGGCGGTACCGAAATCAATGACAAGCACCGGACCTCCGTATATTTCGTATGCCCCGACTGCATCCACAATACGGTCAGCTCCGATCTGCTGCGGATTCGGTGTCACAATGCGGATTCCCGTTTTGATGCCCGCCTCCACCACGATCGGTGTGATATGGAAATATTTGACAAGTCCGCCCCTCAGGGAATGCATCACATTCGGCACCACGGAACAGATAATGGCATCCTTAATTTCTGCCGGATGAATATCGTTCTGCTCCAGCAGATTCATAAGCATCATCCCATACTCATCCGATGTCCGTGGCATTTTTGTCGTAATACGAAAACTTGCGGCGATCTCATCGCCCTGAAACACCCCGCAGGTAATATTCGTATTTCCAACATCTATGGTTAATATCATTTGTCTTCCTCCTCGTCCAGTGCCTCTAAGCCTTCGCCCAGATACAGAACTTTGTAATACATCTCAAGTGCTTCCAGCAATTCCCTTTTTTCGTTGCGCAGCTGCTTGATTTTCAGCACGCTTCCGATCTCATCATAGCAGAAATCGCCCTCTTTACAGGAAGTGCGAAGTTCCAGATTTCCCGCTTCATCAAATACCAGCTCCAATACTCCGCCGATATCCTCGGTGTAAATGACGCACATGATTTTTAACTCATCACGGATGGACTGTGGAAGTCCGTTGAAGTTCTCATTCAGATAAAATTTTTTCTGGTATGCGTTGGATACGCACAATACTACCTCATTTGCCTCTTTAGACATATCCATAGATTCCTCTCACGGAAACTTCTCCGGAAGACACCAGTTTTCTTGACTCCCAGGTGTCTACGATCAGTTCTCCCTTTTTTGTAATTCCCATAGCCTTTCCCTCAAATGGCTCCTTCGGATCCAGTACGCGCACCTGCCGGCCACGGTTCACCAGCAGCTGATCGTACTCTTCCTGTAATGCTGACAGATCCTCGGTTTGCAGATAGATCGCATACAGTCGTTCAAATTCTTCCAGAAATGCCTCTATCAGATCTGCACGGTGCACACGTTTTCCGCACTCCAGCAGCAGGGAACCTGCATGATCCTGCAGTTCTCCCGGGAAGCTTTCATTGTGCACATTAATTCCGATTCCGATCACTATATGGTTGATATAGTCAAACTGTGCACTCATTTCCGTAAGAATACCACAGATCTTCTTACCATTTATGACAATATCATTCGGCCATTTGATCAAAGCCTCTGCTCCCGTCACCCGGTGCATTGCATTTGCCACTGCCATCGCTGTCACGAGGGTCAGCATGGATGCATGGTTCGGATTGATGTCCGGTTTGAGCATGAGTGTCATGTAAATTCCCGTTCCCGGAAGAGAATCCCATGTCCGTCCACGGCGTCCTTTTCCCGCGGTCTGCTGATCCGCTACCACAAAAGTTCCTGACGGATGTCCTTCTTCTGCCAGTTCTTTTGCTTTCGTGTTCGTGGAATCAATCTTGTCAAAATAATACGTTTCCGCGCCTGCCCATTCGGTCTTTCGGATGCTTGCCAGCTCCACTTCGTCCATACGGTCCGGCACAGATACCAGATGATATCCCTTATTCTGCACCGCCTCAATCTCATAACCGGCCTCTTTCAGCTGGTTAATTGCCTTCCAGACAGCGGTCCGGGATACGCCAAACTGATTGCACAGCTCCTGACCGGACACATATCCGTCCGTCTCACGGAGCAGTCTTAAAATTTCTGCTTTCATAATCATACTTTCCATTCACAAAAATATGTAAACGTTTTTTCTTAGTCAGATAACGTTGCCTTCATGATCGCCTTGATGGAATGCATACGGTTCTCAGCTTCATCGAAGACAACGGAGCGCTCACTTTCAAATACCTCATCGGTCACTTCCAGCTCGGATAATCCAAACTTTTCATAAACCTGTTTTCCGATCGTGGTCTTTAAATCATGGAATGCCGGCAGACAATGCATGAAGATCGCGCTGTCCTTTGCATTTTTGAATGCATCGGTATTTACCTGATACGGTTTCAGGTCATTGATACGCTCTGCCCATACTTCTTCCGGTTCACCCATGGATACCCATACATCTGTATAAATGACATCAGCATCCCTGGTTGCTTCCGCAACACTGTCTGTCAGTGTGATGGTTGCTCCTGTCGTGGAGGCCACGTCCACACAATAATCCACGAGCTTCTTGTCCGGATAATATTTCGGATTGGTGCAGGCAACAAAATGCATGCCAAGCTTTGCACAGGTAACCATCAGGGAATTGCCCATATTGTAGCGGGCATCTCCCATGTATACAAACTTCACACCCTTAAGTTTTCCAAGATGCTCCTTGATGGTAAGCATATCGGCAATCATCTGTGTCGGATGGGATTCATTGGTCAGTCCGTTCCACACCGGAACCCCTGCATACTTTGCCAGTTCTTCCACGATTTCCTGTCCGTATCCACGATATTCGATTCCATCAAACATACGTCCCAGAACACGTGCGGTATCCGGAATACTTTCCTTTTTTCCAATCTGGGAACCGCTCGGATCAAGATATGTCACATGCATACCCAGATCATGTGCAGCTACCTCGAAAGAGCATCGGGTTCTTGTACTTGTCTTCTCGAAAATCAGTGCAATATTTTTTCCAACCAGGCTGTCATGCATGATTCCCTGATGTTTCTTCTCTTTCAGCTCTGCGGACAGATCCACAAGATACAGGATCTCCTCCGGTGTAAAATCCATCATTTTTAACAAATTACGTCCCTTTAATGTCATTGCTCTTCCTCCTTAAGTGTACGTTGAAAACATTTTACTCCATTTGCCGGAATTTTACAACAATGGTATGGAAAATTGACCGATCAAAAAAGGAGCTCTGCCTTTCGACAAAGCTCCTGGATTTTTAAGTTTAATAAAATACAATCGGTCCTACAACCGTTCCCGCATGACCGCTGGATGCCAGTTTGAAGTATTTTGCCCCACCTGTCGGATCACTGCCGTTTAATGCGGCTCTCGCTGCCTGTCTGGCGCTTGCGCTGACACCGCTGGCAAGTCTTGCTTCAAGTCTGCCGGAAGATGCCGGTCCAAACTGACCTCTCTGATAGATAACTCCGTAGATAGAGTTTGCAAATCCGCCGCTTCTCACACGATTAACTACAACAGCTCCAACCGCTGTCATACACTGTACGCTGGTTCCTCCGGCCTCACACTGTACAAGTGCTGCCAGAAGTGTCTCTTCATCCGCACTTGCAGCAATCGACGCATTCTGTGTTGTCTGGGAAGATGCCGACTGACCGGACGATGATTTCTTTTCAGCAGAAACAGAAGCATTCTTCTTTGCTTCTTCCGCTGCCTTTTTCTCTTCGGCAGCCTTGATTGCTGCCTGTTCTTCCTCAATGGTAACCGCTTTGCCTGTATCCAGTGTGACGGTCACATAATCTTCACTCACATAACAGGTATCCGAACCAACTTTGACGGCAATCCATCCGTCTGTTTCTTCGGCTTTTGTATTCACATCCATGTGCTCACCCGATGCAACGGTTTTCACTACCTCCGCATCTGTGTCGGGTGCTTTACGAATACGAAGACCGTCAATGGAAACCTTCGCAACCGTATCACAGTGTTTCTTTGCATAATTTAATGCATCTGTTCCTGTCACACAATACTCATTCTTTACATATCCTGTTACATTGCCGGACTCAATCTTTGTCCAGGTATCGCCTGCTTCTTTCACAACTGCGCGATCCCCTTTGTACATCTTTCCGACAATTTCGGAATCAGAATCTGCCTTTTCGCGGACGTAAAGAAAATCATCCACCTTCGCCATCAGCTTATTCTGCCACTCCTGTTCCTCTTCGGAAACAGTTTCCTTTTCCGTGGTTTCTTCACTTGTATCATTTCCGGATATAACCGTTCCATCTGCTGTTGCCGCAACCAAAGCCGCATTTGTCTTTTCAACAGAAATATATCTGTCCAGATAGTCTGCTGACTCCAGTTCATATTCATTCATGGCAGATGCCACTCCGGCAATCCCGTTATTGACAAACTGTGTGTCTGCTGCATCCTTTGCTGCAATATTCACTCCATTACCGGTAACTGCAGTGACCGCAAGTGTGAGTGCCAGTCCCGACACGATTACACTTTCCATCACCTTTTTGCTTGCTTTCATTGATGAACCTCCGTAGTTTGTTTCATCCACCTTTTACCCGTGGATTCGTAACATTTTATGCAATAAGTATTACACTTATGTTGCGTTTTTAAACACTTTATTTCATTTGTTACAAGTTTGTTACGTGGTTCATTGTAGCACAGAAATTCCTGTTTGTCAAATTTTAGTAAAAAAATGGGTGGTGCTCTCCACTTTTACTCATATTCCGTTTAAAAAATGGGTGTGCGTTTTCACTGCACACCCATGCCGGTTTTGAAAATGTTACATATTTTATATTCCTGTGTCAATTTATGTATTGTTTTTGATAAAAAACATTCCACTATGGGAAAATTTCCTGCAAAACAGTTGAAATTATGCGGTTTTCTTCCTCATCCTCATGTAAATTTTTATTTTGCACGTTCTCCGGTGATACACTTTTTTCTTCTTTCTTTTTCGGCTTGTCCATGTGTTTTTTTAAGTACAATTCCAGGCGTCTTCTGCACCGGTTTGCTTTTTTCTGTTGCCGCACAATACAAAATACCCCAATTGTTAAAAATAAAAAAAGTATGATCTGCAAACCCATAATCATTAACTCCATTTCATTTTGCCACCTGCTGATCCACATCAGTATTGTCATATCTGCTCCCATCCTTTCATATTATATAAAATCATTTCTTACTGTATAAATCTTATTATAATGAAAGAACGTCATCACCGGAATATCCTTTCGGTCGCAAGTTTCGACATATGTCGTTACTGCCCATGTTGCTTGACATTTCTATATAGATCATATAGAGTTGACTTAAGTAAAGAAAAGAGGAAATATCGAATGGCTAAATCAAAAAAAATTGTTATGACCGGTGGCGGAACTGCCGGACATGTTACTCCAAACATTGCCCTTATGCCGGCACTTCAGGAAGCCGGTTATGAAATTACATATATCGGTTCCTACAACGGAATGGAAAAAGAACTTATCGAAGCACAAAAAATCCCTTATATCGGAATTTCTTCCGGAAAACTTCGCCGTTATTTTGACTGGAAAAACTTTTCCGATCCTTTTAAAGTATTAAAAGGATATGGGCAGGCAATCTCCATCCTGCGCAAACTCAAACCGGACGTTGTCTTTTCCAAAGGTGGATTTGTGTCTGTTCCGGTTGTCCTTGCCGCAAAGCACTGCCATATTCCGGCAATTATCCACGAATCCGATATCACACCGGGACTTGCAAACAAAATCGCAATCCGCGGTGCAAAAAAAGTATGCTGTAATTTCCCGGAGACCATGAAATACCTTCCAGCGGAAAAAGCAGTTCTTACCGGTTCACCGATCCGCCGGGAACTGTTCCACGGAGATGCGGAAAAATCCCTTCACTACTGCGGTTTTCCAGATCACAACAAACCAGTACTCCTGATCGTCGGCGGAAGTTCAGGTTCCAAGGTCATCAATGAAGCGGTACGGAAAGTGCTTCCGGAACTGTTAGAGCAGTTTTATATCATTCATCTTTGCGGAAAAGGAAATCTCGATGAGAAATTAAAAGGCGTGATTGGCTATGCGCAGTTTGAATATGCAAGTGCAGAACTGACCGACATGTTTGCCCTGGCAGATCTTGCCATTTCCCGCGCAGGTGCAAATTCCATCTGTGAACTTCTTGCATTGCACAAACCAAACATCCTGATTCCGCTTTCTGCTGCTGCCAGCCGTGGTGATCAGATTTTAAATGCGAAATCTTTTGCTAAACAGGGATTTTCTTATATGATTGAAGAAGAAAAACTGACGGATCAGACATTACTTGATGCTGTACGCGAAGTATATGCCGACCGCGAAAAATACATCCATACCATGTCAGAGAGCGGTCAGATGGATTCCATCGGAACGATATTAAAACTGATTGAAAGTGTTTCTAAATAATTCACACGCCAAAACAAAAAACATGCATATCTGCTGTACGTTTTTCCAGCGATATGCATGTTTTTGTATATAGAGATACAGATTTTTTACATCTTCATCTTATCACAGATTTCTTTCATCTCATCATCGGAAAGAGATAAATGCTCCCACTCAGGAACTGCCTGATCTCCTGCTTTACGCGGAATCAGATGCATATGGAAATGAAATACGGTCTGTCCTGCTGCTTCTCCGTTATTCTGAAGCACATTGTAACCGTCACATCCCAACACTTCTTTTTCGTGTGTAATAACTTTCTTTGCAAGCTTTGCAGCCTTTGCGAGTACTTCATCATCCATCTCAAACATATTTGCATAGTGCTGTTTCGGCAGAATCAGCGCATGTCCCTTTGTTGCAGGACTTGCATCCAGAATCACACGGAAATCCGCATCTTCATAGATCGTATTGGTCGGAATATCTCCGTTTGCCAGTTTACAAAAAATACAATTGTCGTCTTTCATTTTTTTGCCTCCTAAAATACAAATATCTGATCGAGCATACGAAGCGTTTTAAAATTTCCTTTCGCTGTCATCTCACCCGTCATAAACGCTCTCTGGAATGTCATCCGTCCGTCAATGATTGACTGCAGAACATCTCTGCTTAATTTTGCAACCACGTCAATCTTTTCTTCCTGACCGTAATGAATCTCCAATTCTCCGTTTTCAATTGCCACATACAATGGCTTTTTGATTCCTTCGATAATAAAGGAATAGCTGGCAGCAAAATCCTCAGTAGATACAAAATGACTTTCCAGTTCCTTCACAAACGGTGTATCCATATCATCATCCGGTTTTCCAAGCATATCTTTGAACATCGATGCCAATTCCTCAATATCCTCTTTCTGCTGCTTCACATAAGTATCATCCGATACATACTTCGAGAGCTGCTCGCTCTCCTGTGGTGTCAGATTCAGCTGCTGCGTCCGCAGAACACTCTGCTTTACTGCCTGATTACTGGTCGGAAGATTTTTGATCTTCTGGGAAATGGTCCGGTACAGGTTTTCCGCTTTCTTTTCAATGATCAGCGTATAATCTTTATTCTGCTTGAATTCCACCAGATCCTCTACATATCCGCATAACCCTGCACATGGTAATCCACCCAGAATCTCCCATGCATTCATCAGAGTCAGTTCTCCCTCGCGCTCTCCATAGGTTGTGGACATAACAATCGGCTGCATATAGGTATGGCTGATTTTTTCCTTATCACCATATAACCAGCAGGCATCCAGAAACTGCTGCATATAACCACCAATTCCCAGCCACTCAATCGTTGTGGCAAGAATAATTCCGTCTGCCTCTTTGAACGTCAGCGGAAGGGTTGCAATTTCATTCTTATGCTCATATATATTGAATCGTTCGATGTTTACCCGAAGTTCCCGTAAAACATCTTCCATCTTTTTTAATACATACAGTGTCGGGTCATCCAAAAGTCCCCGGCCTCCATAATACACGTTGATTTTCATCGGTATACTCTCCTTGCTTTGATACTAATTAGTATAGGGATTTTCCCCCGATAAATCAACTGCTTTACGAGGTTTCCGGTATAAAATAATTGCAAGAACAAATCCCATTGCAAGGCCACCGATGTGTGCCCAGTTGTCCACATCCACACTGGTAATTCCATAATACAGGCTGATCACAATCATAAAAAGCAGCCCTTTGCCCGTAAGAGATTCATATCTTCCTTTGTGTATCATCACAATCCACAGCAATGCCCCGATAATACCGAAAATAGCACCGGATGCCCCTGCCGATACATCATACTTTCCCCGTGCGATCATTTGCACATAGGACAGTGTACTTCCTCCCACACCGGCGATCAGATACAGACACAGGTATTTGATATGCCCCATCGCCTTCTCCAGAATCGGACCGGCACAGATCAGTACCAGCATATTATTCAAAATATGTTCAAATCCAAAATGCATAAAAGTAGCTGTAAACAGTCTCCAGTATTCTCCCTGCTTCACATATGGCGGCCAGACCGCTCCCATTCTTACCATAAACTCCGAATTTTCCGTATTTCCAAGGATTTCCAGAATCACATAAACAAGAACATTCACAGCGACAAATCCCACGGTTACAAATGGAAGTTTCTTTTTTTGTGGCATGCTTTTCCCTCCTGATTTTTTCACATGCTATCAGTATACTCACTTCCTTTTGGAAAAACAAGGCAGTTAGCAAAAACGATATCGGACATCCGCGAAACGGATCATGTCATTACTGTTTAATTTTCTTCTCTCTTTGTAAGCCAGCGGCTCATCATTCACAAACGTACCATTTGTCGAATTTAAATCTTCAATATAATAGGTCTCTCCATCATGATCAATCCGCGCATGCAGCTGACTAATCGTATCTGCCTGTATTTGTATGTCCGCATCGGGACCGTACCCGATTCTTGTCATTTTCTTTGTAACACAGATATCCTCGTAAGATTCAGCTCCCTGATACAACAACATTCCCCTGACTTTCCCTGTCATGCTGTTCAGGCATACCGTTGGCCGATATTCGGGTTGTGCCACCGTTTTTATTACTTCCTCCGGATATACAACCGCAGACTTCGAAAGTTTTCTGGTATCCTGCAGGCATTCCCTACTTCCATGATAAGATTCATATACCTGTTTTTCGGTTTCTTCCTCTTCCAGAAGACCTATTTCTATCAGTAGCTTTTTTAATTTTCTGATCCACTCCTTCTGCTCCTTTTTCTTTTCCCCCTTTTTCTTTCTGTTGGCTCTTTTTACAGTTTCATCTTTTCTTTTTTTGTCTGGATGATCTTCATATTTTCTTTCAGGAACTACGGGTTGATTGTTTTTCTCTCTCCAAACTTTTTCCATTCCATTTCCCCCGGATTCCTCCACAGCCGCCTTTTTCCTCTCATTTTGTCTGGTTCTTACAATTTCATCCCGGATATCTGTAATAGAATAACCATCCAGAAGCGTCTTCTCATAAATTCCATATGCTGCTTTTACCGCCCGTGTGTCTTTATGATCCACTTTTGTAAGCAGAAATTCCATTAACTGCTGAAATTCTGTCCCAATGGTTCCACTCCCACCCGGATATACGGTAAAAATAATTTCCTGGTTGCTGTTGGTAATAAATATTAACTCGGGATCCAGCATCAGGCAATTAGTCTGAATCAGATTCCATTCCAGAATCTCCATCTCACTGCAAATGCTCATAATCAGTTTTTCAATGAAAGAAATATCTACTTCTTTTACCCTGCAATACATATCAAGCGACTGTTTACCGGATATGTTATACCAGTACTGTCCCTCCCCATCCATATATGCCTTTTCCACCGCAAGAAGTCCCGGCAATTTTCTCCGCAACATCAGCTTTTCATCCAGCCCCGCATGGATTCCCGCTGCAATTTTCATAAAACTTCCCGTAAGATTTCTTTCATATACTATTTCCCGATTGATCATTTTTTCACCTCTTTTAACGTCTGATACTGATAAAAGGAATCTACTGCCCACATATCTTCTATCTGTTTTTCTTCATGCTCCTCACGTACTTCATGCAACAAATCAATTCCTGTACACATAGCTGCTGCCATCGTCCATATCAGAACCGGTATAATCACAGCCGCCTCTACGGTATAACTTCCTCTCCATTTCATATTTTCTCCTTTTATCCCTGTAATCCCCACATGACCAGATGTGCCCCTAGCAGAAATGGTACAAACGGAAACTCGGATTTTCTGTTTTTATGTCCGAATACCAGCAAACCAAGAGCCGTAATTCCCGCAATGGTAATGGCAATCATGACAATTCCCATTATTTCACCCAGTGCATAAAAACATCCCATACCTAAAATTACCAGACCGTCTCCATACCCAATACTTTCCCTTGTACTCCAGGCCAGTATAAGCATAAATATCCCCGGCAATAATCCCAAAAACCATACCGGATTTTTCCAACAGCCCCCCAGCAGTGATATGGTCATGCCTGATATTCCCAGAAGCAAAATTGCCCAGCCATGAAGTTCCTGTTTTCTCATATCTTCCCAGGAGAGTCCTGCCAATCCAAACGTCAATATGCACATTCTGATCATTTCATAGTTATTCTGCATGATTTTACCTCACCTCCGTATTCGCACCACATTTACCACAGGCCCTTTTTCCTCCCGTCTCTTCCAAAAGGATCAGATAAATAGTTCTTTTTAGCCCACTGCAGGCAAGATCACTATGATAACAGGTTCCGTAATCCGTCACATACACCTTTCCGGCAACATGATTTTTTGCCACGCACCCGGAACATGCGCTGTATTTATGTTCATTTTTGTTTCTCATGCCGCTGATCTGTGCATAATCCGCACTTTTAATACTTAAATCCAGATAATGACACTTTCTGCTCCTGTGATAAACGGTTCCATGTTTTGTAACATACACATAATCACTCTGCTTTCCATCTGTACGGTCGCCAATCCACTTATGGCTCTTACTTTTCTGACAGATACCAACACCCTTTACCTCAAAAAGGCTAATTGGAATTTTAATGTAATAATTAACCTGCAAATTAATATAATTTCCTGACAGATCGGATTTTGCCATCGTAATCGCATGTTTTCCACCGCGAATATATTTTTCCGGCAGGCTGTACGTTCCCAGCTCCTTTCTAAAATACGCTTCCGCAGATACCAGAAGCCCCGTTTGCGATGAAACCGCAGATGCTTCACATGCTGTTTTTCTGCTTGCATAATTCAACGCCTCCTGAACTTCTGTCTGAATCTGCAATACCCGAAAGAAAAATAAGAGCGTAAGGAAAAACACGGCTGCTACAGGAATAATCACGGCTGCTTCCAGCGTATACGATCCCTTAAAAAAGGAACATAAGGATGCCTTTTGGCAAGGATGTTCTCCCAGGTTATAGATATCGTCTTGCGGATTCGAATCTATTGGTTCGTTTATTATCTTATGAATACATGCCTGCTTCGGAAAAGGTTGATATTTGAGGGTAATTGTTGGTTTCCACTGTCCAAAAGACATCCTTACATCCCCTCCTTCCCATGAAAATAACTATATCCGGAATGATTTTGAATCCGGAATCCATTTGAGAAATTTTCAAGGATGGATACAAAGCCAAGAAATACCGGTTGGAATTCATAGGTGGCAGTAAGCTCAGTTTCACACAAAACGTGGTCCATCTGAAAATTTTCGTACCCTTCCTGTGTCTGTACATACGCTTCCTCCACATCCATGGTGCGCATTGCAAGGGTATTTCCCTTATGAAACAAAAGCAAAATGGCAGCATATTGTCCATAATCCAATCCCTGAGAACAATCTTTCGCCACAGACCAGCCCGACAAAAGTTCCGGAATCATATGTACATTTGAAGTCCAGTCCGCATCACTTTTTATCATTGTAATTTTCCCACCGGACAATAGTGTCCTTACATCTAACACACTTTCTGCAAATGCCCACGCTACTAAGATTCCGTATTTTACAGCTTCGATTACGGCCGGATTTGCGGATACTCCCGCCAACGTGACCGCAAGTGCCATTGCCTCTGATTGTCGCTGGGAAGATGCGGTTAATGAGGCCATATTTAACGGTTCTCTCATTGCCAGCAGCTCCGAAACCACAATTTTTAAATTATCCGCGTCATTTCTTTTTCCGCCCAAAACATACTCCAGCTCATATTCCAATACGCGATCCTGCTTTTTTTCCACATAGTTTCCAAGATAATTCACCAGATACTGATAAAACAATACTTTTTGATACCAGTCTGTTCCCACATAAGAATCCATCGTACCTTTTTCCAGACTTCTGTGTGAAACAGTTTCTTCTATATTAATAGATTTTCCGGATACCTTTGTATTTTCCGGCAAAACAAGGGATAGTACCCCTTCTTTTTTTACTTCTGTCACCGTTTCTAAAGGATTCTCTGTTGGCGTTGCCTTTTCTCCAGAATCCTCTTTCTTTGTTTTATCCCCCTGACGCGCTTCCCCTTTTAACTGCCGGGATGATGAATTACCTGCCCCCTCCGTTTCATATTTTTCCGGATGCTTCAGTGCATCCATTGCATCTGCAATACCCTCATCCGGATTTTTATAGTCCTTTTTTACTTCTTTTACTGCTTCATAATGATTGTAGACGGACTTTGCCATCTCATATGCAATATTCTTTTTCATATAAGTACACACAGCCTTCTGAAATACGACACCATTCTGATCTGTCAGCAATCGATAGGGGTCATACCTTGCATCTGTCATCTCCGCGGTCAACAGACTCATCCCGGAAAGCAAAGTTTTTTGTTCTTTGCTTCCAAGATGATCCGATGTAAGGCCACGCAACTGTGCTTCCCGGTTATTAAAACATAATTTACCTTCTGTATCATCCACCCGTACTCCAAGAATTTTGTATGTTTCCCACAAAGGACTGCAATAATCGGCAAAAACGGATTCCAAAACCGTATCCGTATTCATATACAATACTTTCTGAAGTTCATAATGTCTCGCTGCTTCTAAAAGTGTAAAAAGAAGCTGCGCCACCAGCATCAGTGAAAGGGCTGCAAACACAGTAATACTCGCCTTTCTCCTCACTATACCTCCCCTGTGCGTTCTTTAATCGTGTTGAAAATATCAGAAACCAGAGTTGTCAGTTTTTTCTTGAACAACACAACAATTCCTATCAATACCACAACAATCAACACCATTTCTACAACTCCAACTCCATCTTCTTCCATTAAAAAGTTCTTAAATCCTAACATAATTTTACCTCCTTATACTTGAAATGACAGCATTGCCGGAATCATGATAATAGCAATAACAATACCAAGCATCATCATAAGCGGCAACAGCATTTTCGTCCCTGCTTCTTCTCCCAATTTACAGGCCAGTGCTTTCCGTTCTTCCAGTGCATTCTCCGATTCCTGTTCCAGAAGCTTACATAATCCTCTGCTTCCTGTCTGTAAATTCTGTAAAAGAATCCGAATGAGTCTCTGATACTCTCCCAAATCCACTCTTTCTCCAAATTTCTGGTATGCAAGACGTTCACTTTCTCCATCCAGGATTTCATGATTTGTTATTATCATTTCTTCATAGATATGCCGTTCTTTTATTTGTTTTTTCTGCCTTTTATCAGAATATTGAGCGGAAATTCTATTCCAAGCCTGTTTTAATGACATACCTGCCCCCAGTAAAATCAGAAGTTTACTCACAACTTCCGCATAATCCAGTTTCATCTGCTCTTTTTTTATATGATCCGCAGTACGTTTCCTCTCCAGAACAATTCCCGCCATCAGGAACAGAACCAGTACCTCAAAAAACAAAATTTTCCATACCAGATGCTGTTTCTTCTCTTTCCATTGCAGCTTCACCCCTGCCGCCTGATCCGGCAAAGTCAGATACCTCTCCCCTTCCTGCGTACTCTGCTGCTCTACTTCAGCTGCAATTTCATGAATGACCTTTTCCTGCTGCGACATCACTTTCGGGTATACTTGAAAAGAAAACGTATATTCCTCCCGGTACTTTTCACAGGTAAGTGCCACACTCGCCTGTACAAGTTCTCCTTGGGGATCTAATTGATCCTCCCGGATCGTTCCATCCACGTCCACTGCATTGTATTGATCCAATGTCCAGTCGGCTTTTACCAATCCTTTCACATAGCTTGGCTTCATATGCACCTGCTCTGTTACATGTGCAGCCTCTTCTCCCTCTGGGAAAAAGGTTTCGTCTATTTCCTTTTCTGCCCGGGAAAAATAGGATTGTGCTGTCTTTTCATCAATACATTGTGCAGGAACGCTTATCTGATAATCATAATCTTTCAATTGTTCTCCCGCATTCAGCGTAAGTTCCACTTCCTGCCGCCCACTGCCCGGACTGCCCCGGATAATTCTGTTTTTATCGTCCATACTGCGATCGGAAAATTCCATATATGCCCCAAGCAGCAATAACAGAATACAAACAACCGCTGCTTCTATTATTTTTTTCCTTCTCACACTTCCCCCCTACATATGTATTGTCATTATTTTCTCTGCCAGTACAATCGCCCCACCATAAGCTGCAAGGCATGCTGTCATAAACAATGCCCCTGCCACATTTCCATATAAAACATTCAGGAAATCCATGGATGTCACCTTCAGATATAACAAAATGAACAACGGTATCACATTCATTACTTTCTGTTCCATCTTTCTGGAAGCAATCTGTACCTGAATCTCCCTCTCTGTTTCATGGCGCACCCGCATGTGCCGGGATGTTGCATCAATAATTGTCACAAAATTTCCACCGCTGCGTTTTGCAAATGAAAAAACTTCGGAAAAACTTGCAATATCCATATTTCCACTTCGGGTTGAGAAATCTCCCAGCAGCAGCTCCAATGGTTGATTGAGGCTGATGGAACAATTCATCTCCTTTACCTCCTGATACATATAGGATCTTTTCCCATATAATGCGAGTATTTCTTTTTCTGCCTCTTTCCACGCATTTTCTATAGAGAAACCAGCAAGTAAAGCCGCACTGATACTCCGGAGAGTATCCACAAATTCCTTCGCAAGCTGTAATTGCATCTGCTCTTCCCCTGCTTTTTTCTGACGCTTCATGAAAAACCAGATAAAAACAGGAAAAAATACTATCCCCAGCCAGCTGGCATAAAATAAATACGCAATTGCCACTGTCAGCAGCCCCGCCAAAGCAATGCTTCTACAGACCTCCTTCCGGCTCAGATGATACACGCGATAATCCATCTTCTATCTCTCCCTTCTCCCGGGTCAGCCCTGCCATCTCCAGTTTTTTACGATTCTTTAATATGCCACAGTGCTTCCACTTCCAGCTGCCCTCGGTTCCTTCCAGCTGATAAATCGGAGAAATCTGAATCTCGCCATTTTCCACTCCGCATACCTCTGTAATTTCCAATACTCTGCGGCTTTTATCCGGTAATCTTCCCAGATGAACGATCAGGTCTATCCCGGATGCAATCTGTTGTCTGATTGCAGCAATCGGCAGATCCATCCCCATCAGTACCATCATTTCCAGACGGGAAAGAATATCTCTGCTTGAATTTCCATGGGCGGTAGATAATCCGCCATCATGTCCGGTGTTCAATGCCTGAAGCATATCAAATGCCTCCGCTCCACGGCACTCCCCAACGAGTATTCTGTCCGGACGCATACGCAATGCTGTGCGGATCAGATCCCGGATTGTTACCGGCTGGACGCCCTCCATATTTGCATTCCGTGTTTCTAAACGTACCAGATTTCTGATTCCCTGTATTTGAAGTTCCGCGGAATCCTCAATCGTTATAACTCTCTCATCCTCCGGGATATACTGTGATAAAGCATTTAAAAATGTCGTTTTCCCGGAGCTTGTCCCTCCCGAAATCAACAGGTTGTATTTTGCCCTTACCAGCATCTTTAAAAACTCTGCTGCATCTTCCGGAAGTGCCCCTTTTTGAATAAGGGTCTGCATATCCAGCGGTTTCTCCGGAAATTTCCGGATTGTGATTGTAGAACCATCCAGAGAAACCGGTGCCAGGACAATATTTACACGGGAGCCATCTGCAAGTCTTGTATCTACGATTGGATTCGATAAATTAACCACCCGGTTATGTCTTCCAACGATCTGCTGTATTACATCCTGCATTTTTTCTTCGCTGGCAAATGCCTGATTCCATGCATGAACCCTTCCTGCCTTTTCGTAAAAAATATGTTTCGGTCCATTTACCATGATCTCGGAAATTTCCGGATCATCCAGAAGTTCCTGCAAAGCATCCAGTTTTCTGAGTGAATTAAATACTCTTGCTTCCAGCATCAGACGTTCCCGAATGGAAATGGGTTCCTCCTGCATCAGCCGGGATGCCTCTTCCCCAATCAGATTTTCAATTTCTTCATCCGACATCTCCCGTGAAAGATCCATGCGTTCCAATACACGCTGCCGGATATCTCCTACATACTCATCCAACCGGCATCATCCTCCGGATACTGTCTCCAAATTCGTTCCATTTCCATTGCTCGACGAGCCGCTCGCAGGATACCACAGGGGATGCCACAAGCGGAAGCTGTATCTCCCGCAGATTCTCGGATAACCGTTCTTCTCCGCGTTTTTGAATTTCTGTCAAAAATTCTTTCTCTCTCCACTGTCCAAGCCCTCCTCTGCTTTTCATCAGGAAAATTTTCTGGCAGCTCCCCAGCAATTCAAAAAATCCCATAAACCGTGACCCCAGATTTAAAACGATGGTTGTATAATTCATTTCCTGCGCTAAAATCTGAAACAATTTCTGATACGTCAGATTTTTCACTTCACACAGACACTCGGTATTTCCCAGAGGATACACAACATCTGTCCTGTCCAGATGACCGATGCAGGAAACCATCCTGCTCTTTGAGTATTTTCCGCTTTCTGCCATCACCAGAAGTTCTTCCATCCCGGACGAATAAAATTCCCCCATCAGCTGCGACAATCCACTGTTTTCCTGCAAATCCAGAAGCAGAACTTTTTCGTTTTCACTCAGAATGGAGGACAGCGTGACCGCAAACGGAAGCTGCATTTCATTTTCTGCCAGCGAATATACTGCAAGAACCTGTAATTTTTGCTTCACACCCCCACTGGCATTTTTTATTTCCTCCCCAATCTGTTTTAAAATCTCATCGACGATTTTATTCACTTCCTGATACTTATCCACAAACACCACCCCTTTTTCCACCTCTTTATCCACATTTTCATTTCCATCAAACAGATAAATTTGTGGAATTTCACATTCTATCCTGTTTTCCCCAGCCAAATCATCCGACAGAACAATTGCATCCAGGGTTTTCCAGTTCTCCTGAAGTGCCTCCTTCTGGGAAAACATGTGCAGCTCAAGCTGATCCCGATAATGATTCATCAGGCAGCTGGTAAAACGGTCACCATACTCCCGGTCTCCAATACAGAGTCCCAATCGAGCTCTCCTCATAGCTCCTCCTTTCTTTTCAAAACAGTGACAGCCATACTGTCCGATGCGCATATAACATTCCCAGTAAAACCGCAACAGAAAAATGCATCAGATTCTGCTCCTGAACCCAGCCATTTCGATAAGAGGAGAATTTCCCCGAAAACAGTTCTCTTAAAAAAAACTGTGCTTTAAAAAGGCTGATTCTAAGATTGCGCATATACAACATCTTGAGCACGGCTATTACTGCTCCTGCCACAAATGCTGCCAGCACACAGTCTGTCAATGTTTTTAAATTTGTAAATCCACCGATAACGGAAAAAAGTTTGATATCTCCGGCGCCCAACACACCTATGAGATAAAAAAGATATAACATGATAACCGGAATAGAAATATTCAAAAGAACTTGAATGATTCGCGGCATTCCACCCAAAACTATACCGAATGCCATCGATAAAAATAAACCCATGATAATCAGCCGGTTACTAATCCTCATGCTGGTAATATCCTGAACGACTGCCACAATTAGGATTGCATACAGTGTCAGAACCGATGCCCCCTGCATCGAAATCAATTTGCATCACCCCTTTGTTGTGAATCGAATTATAACAATGCCAATTTTATTTGTCAAGCAGTTTTTTACAAATTTTTTGTATAACTTTTCCATTTTTGCTTATACTTGTAAAAGAGAGACTTCAGAAAGCAGGTGATCCAATGAAATTGTTTAAGACAACCCCTCAGCCCCCTGACGGCTATGCAATACTTCTCGATAATCTGAAACAGACAACCGCAGAACTGCAAAATACCTATGCCAATCTTGAAAATGTCGTTGATCCGGATTTGATCGACTATTACATTTATCAGGCAAAAGCGGTACAGATGCGCTATAAATTTCTTCTGGGATGTGTAAAAAAAATAGAGGGAAACTATTCGCTTCCCTCCTGACCGTTCACATTTTACGGAAATTTTATACAAAAAAGCCCCGGTGACTGTCCACATCCATATAATCCTCGTTTACGGCACCGCGCGCATAAGTCATCCCTGCATATACCTGCTGGGTATTTTTCATAAGGGGTGCACTCTTGTCCTGTTTCGCCACCTCTACAAAAGAAGTATACAATCTATGCATGATATTTTCCGCTTCCTGCACTCCATCCAGCCGATTCTCGTACATCGCCCGTGAAAGCTCATTTTTACAGAACATATACAGCTTATACAGGTTGTGCGAGATCGGATACGAAAAATTGAGACTTCCGATCAGTTCATCCAGAACACTCTGTGCATTCCGGATCGCATCCTTCTGTCCATCATGATCTCCATTGCAGTGTGCCTGCCGAATATCATCCACATAGGCAAAAAAGATATCGTAAATGATGACGATCATCTCACCGGAATTACACTGGCTCAGTCGTCTCGTAAAATCTTTTTTCAGCTCATTTTCCATATGCTACTCCTATTTCTGCAGCAAAGACAGTACCTGCTGTGGAATATCATTTGCCTGTGATAACACCGAAACAGCAGCCTGTTCCAGAATATTCTGCTGTGTATATTCTGTCATTTCAGATGCCATATCGGTATCCATAAGCCCTGAATATGCGGTTGTCATATCTTCCTGTGTCTCTGCAAGACTGGAGCTTGCATACTCGAGACGATTGGTATATGCACCGATTCCGGAGCGGACAGCACTTAATTTTGCAATTGCTGCATCCATCGTGCTGATGGCTTTGTCAGCACCTCCGTTGACCGCCACATTTACCGTATCCAGATACAGACTCTCCGAGGAAACTTCCGGAATATGTACATCCATATTCTGATACTGGTTCGCACCGATCTGAATTGTCATCGCACCAACATCCGTCACATCAAATGTAAGGGTATCCCCATTTTGTACGTCATCACTCAGCAGAAAATCCATGGAAAATCCACCTTTATCCGTGATTTTCACACGATTTCCCTCAACATTTGTAATTACTGTACTTCCAAACCCATCTTTCAGTTCTATCTCTGCATCGGTTCCGCTTGCCACAAGTTTGTAACTTTTGTCATCAGCATTCTGAACAACTCCCTGTGCTTTTGACAGACCTGTTTTTTGTGCCATCTCTTCTGACATACCAATGGTCAGTGTTTCCTTTGATCCCTTGTTATCCGCAGCAATATTATAAACTCCTGCATTATTTGGATCCTTTTCAATCTTACATCCGATCTCATCTGCCACAGACATCAGCTGCTTGTATACATCATCCGCACTCATGCCCTTTTCATACTCTATTCCTACTCCATTGATGGAAACCGTACCTCCGTCAAAATTCGGATCATTGATCAGGCCGGACATATCCAGCTGATACGTTGCCTGTTTTGCCGGAGTCTTCACTTCCACCGTATAATCTCCCGGAAGAACTTCCTCGGAAAAGTCAATTCTTGTTGCGCTCCGTGCAAATTTTGTAGTATCCTTATGTGTTCCACTCACATACACACGTGTATTTGCCGAACCGTCAAGCAACGTCTTCTTGTTGTACTCTGTATCTGTGGAAATCCGGTCAACTTCCTGTGTCAGCTGATCAATCTCATCCTGAATACTCTGACGGTCCGAATAAGAGTTTGTTCCATTTGCCGCCTGAACACTCAGTTCACGGATACGCTGCAGCATATTGCTGACTTCGTTTAATGCCCCGTCTGCAATTCTGAGTACGGACTGTCCGTCATCAGAATTCGCTTCTGCCTGATTCAAACCATCAATCTGTGCTTTCATCTTGCTGGAGATTGCCATTCCCGCCGGATTATCTCCAGCTTTATTGATCTTATATCCGCTGGAAAGACGCCCCATAGAAAGGCTTAGCTTATTTTCTGTCCGAAGCAGCTGCCGATTGGCTACAACAGCAGACATGTTGCGATTAATTTTCATATTAATTCCTTCCCGTATACGCTACGTTTGAGCATCCCTGCCCTCTGATTTGACGCTCCCTGTCATTTCATCTGACATATATATCGTCCGAAAATGTCAATTCTTTAATAAAAAAAAGTATAATTTGCAATTAACGGGAAATCGTATTATAATAGCAACATTAAACGATATTTGCAAAGGAGGATTTATCCCATGGCTAAAGTAACCAAGGATACTATGATCGGAGAACTTCTTCAGATTGATGAGAACGTAGCACCTATGCTTTTAAACATTGGTATGCATTGTCTTGGCTGCCCATCATCCCAGATGGAGACTATTGCTGAGGCAGCTATGGTTCATGGAATCGACCCGGATGATCTGGTAAATGATATCAACGATTTCATCGAGCATGATGCAACCGCATAGATTTCACGTATCAAAAAGGAGTGCTGAATTTCAGCACTCCTTTTTGATTTAAATTTTCTAAAGAGATGCAAACACCTGCAGTGCCTGCGGTCCCGTAATTTTATTTCCATGCTCCGCGAAATATGCTCCGACTGCAGGATTATAGTTTTTCTGCTGTGCATATTCGCAAATAATATTGCAGACTTTATTAAACTCTTCCGGTGTGTGGTCATCTTTGTGGATCACCAGATAAAACCGGTTTTTCTTCTCGTTCTTAAACAGGTCATTTCGTCCATTGTAATAATTTACAAGTACATGTGCGAGACGCTCCACCTGATCTATCGTCGTAAATTCAAACATTTTCGTCAGATCTGCCGGTACTTCCGGTATTTCTTCCGGTGCCTCTGTCTGCTGTGCATTTTCACTCTCCGGAGAGGCTTTTGCTTCACGTATTTTCTGGAAAAGTTCCAAAATATCATCTGCGCCTTTGCGTTCCACATTTCCGACTGCTCCCATATTTGAAAACAGTTCCTCATCTCCGGCTTCCGTAAACTGGGAAAAACGGGTATCGAGTTCTTCCGGGTATTCAACCTTTGTAATCAGCAAAACCAGGGATTCGGAAGACAATGGAATTGCCTCTACCATAAGTGGATTGTCACTCACATCAAATCCAAACTCATAATTTGCCTGCTGTATCATATCATGGAAAAGTCCTTTTGCTTTCTCAGAACCATATGCCAGTTCCCGCAGGTTAATCTGACGATCTGCAAGATCCTGTTTTGTTAATGTGCATCGAATCTGATTTTCATTTACTTTTTCAATTTTCATCTCTATCACATCCTTCTCTGGAAATCGCTTTCCGTAAATGGTACACTTATTATAATCAAATGCCCTCCCGTTGTAAAGTTACCACGGATTAAAAAATTATAAAAAAAATACTTGCATTGCAAAATAAAGTGTGTTATAAGTTTATGCATGAGATGCGTCTCTGACCCAAAGGAGCGTATGAATAACAAAAATTTAATATTGTCTGACCGATACGAGCTGATTCGTCCCCTTGGCCAGGGAGAATGCGGAAGTGTCTTTCTTGTCAGACAGCAATCTTTAGAGCAGTACCGTGCAATGAAGCGATTCCCCAAAAATACTTCGGCACAACCGCTCTTCGCAATATCCGAAGCACAGATTCTAAAGTCTGTTCAGCATCCCGGAATTCCCACAATTTATGATTTTGAAGAAGATGAATCATTCTACTATCTTGTGGAAGAATATATTCAGGGTGACTCTTTAGAAGAATTTTTGCTTCATCAACAGTCAATATCCCAGAACCAGTTTTTATATTTTTGTGAGCAGCTTTGTGACATTTTTGCATATCTGCATACATTACGGCCTTCTCCGATTCTTTATCAGGATCTTAAGCCGGAACATATTATAGTATGTGGAACACAGCTTAAATTGATTGACTTCAGTGTCGCATCTTTTGCTGCCATTTCTGGAAAAGACTTCAACCATTTCGGAAACGTGGATTTTTCTGCTCCGGAACTTATCTCAGGAAAACCGGTAACCCTGAGATCCGATATCTACAGCATTGGAAAAATCATGGAATATATGATGCCATATCTGGATGCAGCCACCAACCGATCTATTTATCCCAAAATTCAAAAAGCAATTTCAGCAGATCCCGACCTGCGCTATGAATCACCGCAGGCTCTGTACTCTGCATTAAAAGAAGTAATTGAAACTACGGGAAGAACGCATCTCAGGCAGACAATTGCAGTCGTTGGAAATCACAGCGGCTGTGGTGCAACACACATAGCAATCGCGCTGGTGACAACACTTAACTACCTTGGCATTTCGGCGGTTTATCAGGAAAAAAACTGGTCAAACGATCTGCGCAAGACGGTTGCCCAGTTGAAACATGTGTGGGAAAAAAACGGTTGTTTCTTTTATCGCAATTTTACAGGATTTCCAAAATATGACAGTGGCATCGAAATCCCAGAGCCTGTCGCACAAATCATGGTAAATGATTACGGATGTGATTTTTCTTTCTCCTGCCTTGCAACGGCGGATCATATTATCTATGTGTGTGGAGGAGCATTGTGGCATCGGGACGATGCAAAGTCCAAAGACTTTCTTTTACAAAATTTTGGTAACCGCCTGCATGTTGTTGCGAATCTGTGCGACCACAATTCTGCCATTTATTTTGCCAGAACATTTTCACAGCCTGTCTATTCTTATCCGTTTAACACGGACATCTTTCGTGCAGACAAAGAAAAGCTGGATTTTGTTCACTGGCTGCAACAACCTGAGAAAGGACGGAATCGCCTATTTTTACGTTTCATAAACCATTTATTCCGGCTCCTGCAACCATAGGAGTCTGCGGTACAACAGTAAATTCCGGTGTAACACACTTTAGTATTTCGCTTTGCAACTTTTTACACAGCAGATTTCTGGCCCGCACCGCATACCTGGAAGTCAATTCCAGTCATGAAATCGCTTCGCTTTCTTCGAAAAAGGACCCAACCATTCCTTTTCGCTGCAATGGTGTCAGCTACTATCCGGAGATTACACTCCGGCAGCTGCGGGAACAGTTACATCTGCAACACAAGTATAAAATTCTGGATTTCGGGGTTCTGACTCCATACTCATTTCCGGAATTTGTCCGCTGTGATTACTGTATTGTACTGACAAATGTGAGTATTTGGAAGGATCGGCAGCTCTTACAATTTATTGAGGAACTGAAAAAAACAAATTTAGGAAAGGATTATAAAACAAATGTCCGTTTTATGAGTATGGGAAACCTCAAAAAAGACCGAAAAAGAGTCGAAACGTCCTATGGAATCCGTGTGATTCCGGTTCCCTTTCTCGAAAACCCGTTTCAAGTGTCCTCTCATGATTTTGGATTCTTTGAACAAATATGGAAAGGAAAACAGTTATCACATTAAATTTATCTACTGACAATCAGCTGGTCATTGAATTCAGACCAGAAGTATATGAAAGTCTGATCGTTACTTTTTAAAACGATCCATTAAAAAAAATAAAATAACAAATGGGCTATTATTATGGGTGTGAAATGAGTCTCAATGCAACTCCGTCACGCACAAAATAAACTGAAAAAAGACAAATGGGAGGGCAGATCCACAGACACAACTGCCCTCCCGAAAAAATTCAAACAACTTCTATTTCTTAATTTTATCTGATTCCATTTGAATCTGTACAGGCACAATGCTATAATCGGAATAAATATATAATTTGCCAACAGACAAAGGAAGGACGGCTCATGAAGAAAAAATCTCATTCCATTTTCGCTGTGCTTGCACTGGCACTTGTCATTGCTGCAGCGATCGTAGTCTTCGCCCTGATCCGCAAATACACACCGAGTAAGGAACACGAAGATTTAACCACTTATTATCATCTGACAAATTCCGATGAGGTTGCCATTGTTTTAAATAATGAAGTAACCTCTTCCAAAGCCAGGGTCATTGACGGTCATATTTATATTGATTATGATTTTGTCCATGACAATTTAAATTCACGTTTTTACTGGGACAATAACGAGAATATCCTTCTCTATGCAACAACACAAAATCTGATCTCGGCACAGGCAGAGCAGACCAGTTATATGGTTACAAAATCTTCCGCAGATTACGGTCGTAAAATTGTTACCATAAACTCTGATACTGCATATATTGATCTGGATTTTGTAAAGGAATATTCCGATTTTAAATACAAACATGTAAAAGATCCCCACCGGATCATTATTACCAGCCAGTGGGGAAAATACCAGACTGCCACTGCCAAAAAAAATGCCTCCCTGCGCGTAAGAGGAGGCATCAAAAGCCCGATTCTGAAAAAAGTTTCTTCCAAAGAGGAAGTCACCGTGATCGAACAGGGCGACAACTGGGACAAAGTAATGACAGACGACGGTATTATCGGATACATGCAGAAACGTATGCTTTCCTCCGCCAAAGAAAAAACAAGAAAAAGCGATTTCACTCCGGATACCTTTGCACATATAAAGAAAGATTACAATATCTGTATGGCCTGGCATCAGGTCACAAACCAGTCTGCAAATAACGCGGTTTCCTCTGTCCTTGCCAATACCAGAGGAATCAATGTACTCTCTCCTACCTGGTTTTATCTGAATGACAACAATGGAAACATTGCCAACCTGGCAAGCCTGAATTATGTAAATTACTGTCATAACCAGGGGATTGAAGTCTGGGCGCTTGTCAGCAATCTGGAAAATAAAAATGTCGATACAACAGAAGTCCTGACCCATACCTCTAAGAGACAGAATCTGGTAAACCAGATTGTTTCCATGGCGATTCAATACAATCTGGATGGAATCAACGTAGACTTTGAAAGTATGAACGGGGAGAAAGTCGGGGATGCATTTATTGAATTCATCCGGGAGCTTTCCATCAAGTGCAAAAACAATGGGGTTGTTCTTTCTGTAGACAATTACGTTCCGATGTCGCATACTTCCTTTTATAACCGAAAAGAACAGGCAAATTTTGCAGATTATGTTGTGATTATGGGATACGATGAACATTATGCCGGAAGCCCCGAAGCTGGGTCTGTTGCCTCTTTAAGCTGGGTAACCCAGGGTGTAAGCGATACTTTAAAAGAGGTTCCTGCCGATCAGGTAATTCTTGGAATGCCATTTTATACGCGTGTATGGGAAATCCCATCTGAGAGCAGTTCCGATGACACAGCAGCCGGTGCCAAAATTCCCTCAAAAATTTATGGCATGAAAGCTGCAAACGATTTTCTCGCCACACATGGTGCAACCAAAGCATGGCAGGATGACTGTGGACAGAACTATTCGGAATTTACAGATAATGACACCACCTATAAGGTATGGCTGGAAGACTCCGCCTCCGCAGAATGCCGGTTGAAACTGGTTGAAGAAAAGAAGCTTGCCGGTGCATCCTTCTGGAAACTCGGATTTGAAACGAGTGATATCTGGGATACCGTTACCAGGTATATCCACTGACTTACCTGCATATATATAGGAATAAATAATTCCATAAAGCAGGTTCTATGAAAAAGAAATTTGAAATTCTTATGGTTGCCTGTCTGTTTATAAGTGCTTTCTTACTTGCGCGTGCATCAGCTGCACTGACATCTTCCAGACATGCGGCTTCCTCCAAAACCTGTATCGTTCTTGATGCCGGACATGGAGGAAGCGATCCTGGAAAAGTTGGCTGTAACGATGCTCTGGAAAAAGACATCAACCTGTCTATTGTGCTAAAACTCAAAACCCTGTTTGAAAACAAAGGATATAAGGTTGTACTCACGCGAAGTGATGATACCGTTCCTGCAGATGAAAACTCGCGCAGTGTAAAAGTAGAGGATCTGCGAAACCGCGTAAAACTGATCACAGATACCAATCCGGTTATGACCATCAGCATCCATCAGAACAGTTTTCCGGATGCCTCAGTCTCCGGTCCACAGGTGTTTTACTTCGAACAGTCTGCGGAAAGTTCTGCAATTGCCTCAGTCATGCAGGATACCCTAAACAACAGCCTTAATCCGCCAAAACCAAGGGTCTGTAAATCCAACAACGACTACTACATATTAAAAAAAACACCCACACCGATCATAATTGTCGAATGTGGGTTTCTGAGCAATGAAACGGAAGCAGCTCTGCTGGTCACAGATGCCTATCAGGAAAAACTGGTCCGCGCCGTTTACCTCGGTGCCATAACCTATCTGGAAAGCGGAAAAGACGTACCGGATACTGCCACCTAATCCGTTTCTTTACGAAACGATATACTAGTTACACTTGATCTCAAACTCTTTATCCTGTGCAAACTGTGCACTGTTGTAAAGAATCAGTATATCGGTAGGTGAAAACATTTCCAAAAGCCGGTCTCCGCTTACATTCAGCTGGCGAAGATCCACAACGACAAGTTTTTCATAATCTTCTGCCAGAAAAGGAAGGATACTGTTCGCAAAAGAATCCTTGATCAAAAGCAGCGTTTTTCCGTTCTTTATTCCCCCGGTAATCTCAAGCACTGCCTGATTCCCACCGGTAAAAACGCTGTACTGGTCTGCTGTTTTCAGGAAGGAAACATCATACAGTGTCTTTGTCTTCTTTTCTCCCATATTATAAACAACACGCAGTTTATCCTCCGGCTCATAAATCTCAATTTTGTCTGCCTGTCTGGCATAATTTATTTTTGCATAGGTTGTTCCATAGAAATCTTTACTGATGCAACGGAACTTCTTTTTCCCCTGTGCCCTCTGAAGATCTCCACCAACCGCCTTTGTGTATTGTTCATAAGCATACCATGCTCCCAGCGTCGTCCAGTGATGGTCTGTCCGGTAATAGATTTCTTCCTCTTTATGTGCATCCAGTACGGGCTCCACGGAAATCAGTACATCCTCTTTTTCTAATTTCTGCTGCAATGCATCATAAAACTTCTGCTCCTTATAATGAGGGGCAAATGCCGGAAGTTTTTCCCGGAGTATCCACGACTTTGTCGGCACCATCATCACATGGACATCCGCGTTCTGTTTTGCTTTTCCGACAAACTTCTCCAGAGCCTGCAGATTTTTGGAAATCTGCTGCGGATCAAACTCTTTTTCTGTATAGTGTTCCAAAAGGTAATGGTTCTTTCCGATGTAAACATTATGAATTTCATTTTTGCCCATAAACAATTCCATGTCTGTCTGGAACGAAACCCAATGATCCCTTCCGGGAAACTGATCCCGCAGATACGATTCATATTTTTTCTGGAATCTTCCATCCAGAACTTTCGTTATACTTATTTCCGGGCGTGTCTGAAGTTCTCTTTTTTCAACCGGAGAATAGGTTCTCTGATGCGACAGTGCTTCTTTTCCTGCCAGGCCGAGGAGAAGCACCATAAAAATCACACCCGGCAGCCGTTTGAATATCCGTATCATAATTTTCTCTATTTGTACAGTTTATTGATGGCTTTTACGGCCTTTTCATTCTGCTTTTTATATGCAGCAATCACTTTGTCCTCGGACTGTTCCTCCTGCTTGTTGCTGATTGTTCCAAGCATGATAAAGCATACATAGTTTCCTTTTACATAAACTTTGGAAGCCTGAATCTTTAACTGGTTCATCGGGTACTGACAGGTATCCTGTATCAGTTCCTCCCTGTATTTTTTTAATGCCGACCGGATTTTCTTTTTGGAAGCTGCATTCTTTGCTTTTACAATAACTAGTGTGTCTGCATTTGCGCTGATCATCGGCACCTCCGCAATCGCAGCACTGTACCATTTGGAAGAAATTCCGTAGCGTTCCTTCAATTCTTTCTTTGATACTTTTTCACTTGGGATATAATCATCCCCATACGCTTTCTTTACAGCATTGTATACTTTTTGTATGGATGGGGTTTTCTTCCCTTTCTGCGTGGATGCTTCTACCGTCACCGGTGCTTCCCATGCATTTTCCGGTGCATATATTCCTGTCACACAGGCAAGCACCAGTATCATTGCCACAATTTTCTTTTTCATCCGCAATTCTCCTTCCAGATCCTGTATATTTTCATTCTTATCGTGAAACCACCTGTAATCTGGTTTCCGCACTATCCTACTACAGATCTTTTGTTTTTGTCAAAAGGGATTTTATGGAATTAATAAAAACTTCCGCTGTATGATACAACCGCGTTGTCTGTACCTGATTGGAACGGTCTTTCTCCAATTCTCCCTGCTCTTTCATTTCACTTTCCCTCCGGATTCCGGCCATCTCAAACTGCGGCAAAGAAAGATCCGGTGTATATGCGACATGGATATCTGCCGGTTCCTGCATGGCATCCTGCAGTTCCTGCAGATGCTCTTCGATCTGTTTTGCGGTCTCTTCGCTGCCTGTCACAATTGTTCCAGAAATACGGTCTGATTTTACCTGAAAAGATGCCGTAATCTTTCCTGCCTTTTCTCCATCCAGAAAAATATCCACAAGACCCTTTTTCTTTTTTCCTCTTACGATTTTTAAAGAAACCCCGGTGACAGAATCTCCTGTCTGCATCGGAATCACATAACATTCTTCCTGCGATTGTTTTGCACCAATCTGAAACTGTGCGGTCATCTGGCGCATTTCCCAGATATCAATCGTGCGGACATCCGGATCTTCTACGATCATCGTATCCATCACATGCTCTGCCACATCCGCAAGCGTCTCCATGGCATCTGCAAGATCCGAAGGATTCTCAAGGGCTTTTGAAAACTGTTCAAGTACCTGCTCTTTCATCTCTGCAATCTCTGTCATGGAATCTTTGGAAACATGATCTTGCTGAAACAGCCGCTCCATCATCCGGTTTGGTTTGCGCAGCATTTCCGATGCTGCCATGACATTTACCATACTGTTTGGAATATCATACCGCTCCAGATAGGTATATACGTCTTCCGGTGTTTCTGCAAGCTGCTGATACTGCGCAAGCTGTTCCTGCCGATAGCTTTTTTCCGCTTCCTGTTCCCCAACGGATTCATCCATCTGCCGGAGTGCCTCTGCCAGTTGTTCCGGAGACATATTCTGCCACTTTTCTTCTCCCAGACGGGAAAGTTTTTCCGGTGAAATATGTTCCATCACATCGCGCAGACAATTCTGCTGGAACGCAGCCGAGATCTGCTCGTCAATTTTCGGACCTTCTGCTGTGCTGTCAACTCCGTCAAAATCATCGTCCACCTGATAATCCAGACCACTCTTTTTTTCTGAACGCACAGCATGCAAAAGGTTTCGCATCGTCACGTCCGATCCCTGATTCATCAGAAATCCAAGTGCTGCCCCATCTCCTTTTTCCACCTGTGCGATCAGACGGTAAATGCCGATATAACTGCTGCGCTCTTCCTCAGAAATCTCATGATTCTGCTCCAGTTTCCACAGATATTTGCTGAACCGTTCCTGCTCCTGTGTTCCGTTCTCCTGCTGAATCTCCTGTGCCGCCTGATTCAGCTGCTCCATAGTCATATCCAGTGGATTTTCCCCACGGCGGATCATTTCCAGCGTTACTGCCGGTTTCATATTAGAAAACGCACGCTGCATCTGCTCATCCAGTGCTTTTACTTCCATAATATTTTCCGGTGTAATTTCGGTATTGTTATAAGCCAGTATCCGCACTGCACGGCAGTTTGTTTCACTTGTATCCAGCTGCAGATCCTGTAAAATATCGTCCACATTGGAAAATGCTTTTGTTATGGAATCCCCCATGTCACTGCGCGGAGCAGTCATCAGTGTTTCATAACTTTCATTTGCCTGTGCAAATACGCGCTGCATCTGCGCTCCGGCATCATGAATCTCCTGAACGGAATCATCCGCATCCACCTGCCCGATTACATATGCCGGCTGCTGTTTCAGTTCGGCAAACACATCCATGGTTTCTGCCATAAGATCCACATTTTTTTCACTTGGCTCAACTCCGGCACCGGCAAGCAGGTCTTTATAGTATTCTCTCTCCTGGGATTTTAAATCCTCGACCAGATCCGCCAGCGGTGTCAGATCCATCTCTACGCCTGCTTTTTCCATCGCCACGGATGCCTCACTGGTCATTACCAGACGTGCTTCCTCCATCTGTCTGCGTGCAGTAATCATGGAAGCATCTGACGGACGTTTTCCTGCCGCAATTGCCTTCGCCATGGAATCCACGATCTGGTTCCAGTCTATATGATCGGTCTGCAGATCGTCCGATAATCCCTGCAGATCTGTCAGATACTGCAGATTTTCCGGTGTAAGGGGAATCTGGTTTGCCACCAGCCACTTGCTGTTGTCCACCGCATGTTCGTCATCGGAAAGACCTGCTTCTGCAATAATCTCACGAATCTGCGGCATCAGGGACCCAAAATCAATTCCACTCTGTTCCGGCTCCACAATATTTTCTGCGCTGCTACTGTAATTGGACAGATACAGATTGCGGATGGTCGGCTCCATATCATTTTTCAGAAGATAACTCATCGCCTGTTTCGTGATTTCCGGAATTGAGGCAGCCTGTGCCAGTGCCTCCGCACTGTCCTGCACATTTTCCTCCGTCGCCGGCAGGTCGTTTGCCGCAAGAGAGTCCATGATCTGCTGCGTCACAACCGGACTTCCGGTGATCTCCTCTAACTGTTCCTTTGTGAGTGTTCCACCCATGGAAGACACATCCACTCCGGCTTTTGCCAGAGCCGCTTTAATCTTGTCTGTCACGGTAATAATGGTATGGCTGTCTGCATCGGAAATGGAAAATCCGTCCTCTTCCATCTTCTTTAAATCTTCTGTGGAAGTGGTATTTGCCACTACAGCGATTTCGTTGCTGCGCGCCTGTCCCGAAGAAATCTCCTGCCCTGCAATTTTTTCCGCTACTGTCTTTTCTTCCTGCCCCTGCTTTGCCGGGTTGGAATACGTTGCCATATCGATATTTCCAGCCTCGGACACCGCAGTTTTCTGCTGCACATAGGCTTCCTGTCCGCCAAAAGCTGCAACCGCTCCGGCATCCGGCATATTTGCCTGATAAGCCGCAATTGCCCTGTTACTGTTATCGCGTTTTGCATTCCGCGTTACATCTTCCCATATATTTTTCTGCTCAACCTGCATGTATTGCCTCCGTACCATTACATTTTACGCTATAACATGTATCGGCAGGTTATCCCGGAAGCTAAAGGGGAAGATCCATATAAAAAGATCCGGAGTTTTCACCAGATCTTTTTTCCTGATTTACGATTGTTTCATTGCCTCTTCATATTCTGCTAATGTATATTTGATAAGAATTTTTTCTTTTGGCACGCCAAGTTCGACCATGTTTCGAATGGATGATATGCGCTCTTCACGCCGGCCTGTTTCCCGACCTTCACGCAATCCTGTTTCCCGATGCTCTTCCCATGCTTTACACAAATCTACCACCTCTTTCTCATCCTCACATGCTATTTCAATCCCGGTAAAAAGACAGATCGCCGCCACAGTTTCTGAATCCAGCCGGGAAAACTTTTCCGGATATTTGCCAAGCAGTTCCTGCACTTCCTGCTCACTTTCGGATGCCCGGATAAACTGCAGCAACTGTCCAACTTCTGTCCGGAATACGGAAAAATCTTCGATTTCCTGTGGAGCCAGCAGATTGATCCGGTAATCCGGTATCCACGGCTTTAATTCTTCATCTAATGTGCCAAACATCTCGTGCAGGCTTCGCGGTCCATCCCATGCTTCTGCTCCAAGATACACCGTAATCGTAATAACCGGAGTCAGGGTGTCATTCCTGTGAAACCCTGACAAAAATTCTGGTTTTGTTCCCCATTTCTTTTCCTTTTTGTGTCGTTTTCCAGCCTCCCTGACCTGTGCCCCATAATTTAACCCGGCATAAACCATGTCCTTTACCGGCATTGCATAATGAATATCGCTTTGCAGCTCTGCCCCAATCAAAACCAGATAGACATTTTGATTTTTCTTGATTATAACACGTTTTAATAAATCTCTCCACTTCTGAAACGAAATTTCTTTTCCATCCATTCCAAGCACCGATAACAACTCCGTTGTGTCAGTTGCTTCAAGTGCTTCTGACAGGATGACCGTTCTACCTCCAAACAGTACCGCATTACACATATCTGCAAAACGTCTGTTATCGGCAAAATACTCGTTTGCCTTTCGGTCTTTTGCCCCCATACATCTTCTCCTTTGTGATGTCCTGCTATTTAATTTTCTGTTACACTGGGTATATCGGGATGAAACTCCCATGACTGATTCCGGTCATAAAATATACTTTCCTTTTATGACCGGAACCTATGTGATAAGATTACCGTATTTTCCTGCTGCTGTCAATCTTTTAGCGTCTTTTATTTTCCAACAAATACAATTTTGTTATCCTGCCAATAGTTAATATCGTATTCCAGTTCAATATGTTTGGAGTCTTTCGGGACTTCAAAATAAACCGTTCCTTCCGTCTGTCTTCCTGCGGATAAGGTTGCGTCAAGACCACTGTCATCCCCGATCCACTGCTGGTCTGCCTTGCTGTTGTCTGCATAACATTCCCAGTCCATCATTGTCGACACATTCTGATCGGTATCCGATGTATTTTCAAACTTAAACTTGAACTGCCAGTATTCGTACCCTTTTTTTGGTGTGATGTATTCATTATCACTCTTATATTTTCCTGCCGAAACAAATGTAATTTTAAAATCTTCTGTTTCTACAACATCGCCCACCTGAAAAACATTGCTTTTGTCCTGAGTTTCTGTATCGTCTGTTTTCTTATTTTCAGAAGATGTCTGCTTGTCATCCGAAGGTGTCTGGCTGACCTTCTGTGGGTTCTTATCCTTATCATCCCCACCCCCGCTGATTGCGGCAATGACAATGATCACAATGACTGCTATCACAATCCATTTTCCAATCCCTCCCTGCTTCTTCCTGCAGTTCGGACACACCTTCGCTTTCTTTGGGATTTCCGATTTGCAGTATTTGCACACTTTTGTTTCCTTTTCTTCTGACATATTCCTTCCTCCTCGTTTGTAATTAACTGACTCTATTATACCGTATCCGTCTTTCATCCATTCGGTTCTCAACCATAAAAAATAGCTTCCGCATATGATTGGCATCCGTCATATGCCAATCATACCAGAAGCTGTTTTTTTATGGTCTGCCCACAGCAGACATTTTCTATTTATTTTCCCACAATATGCATGACATCCACGCGCAAATAGTTCTCAATTGCATACCCTCCCACGAAAAATACAAGGCTAAGCACCAGTTCCAGAATAATTTTTGCAGCCACAGGCATTCTGGAAAACGGATAGATTTTTTATCTGCGGTCTGAAACCGCTGTTTTGCATCTATTACCGTTGCTTTTAAAATAATTTTCTGCATATTCTGCGAACCATTGTATAAGCCGTCCCCCGGTAATTTCCCGGTCAGCATTTCATTGCATAGTACCCCTACAGCATATAGGTCTGTCCTTGCATCCGACTGGTGAAATCCAAATTGTTCAGGTGCTGCATATCCAACGGTTCCAAGTACCACGGTATCTTTTCCCTGTTCTTTTTTGACTTCGCGGGCAATTCCAAAATCAATCAGTTTTACAATGCCGTCATCTGAAATCATGATATTCCCGGCAGTAATGTCCCTGTGGACAATGCCAAGCGCATGTACCTGTCCCAGTACTTCCAGAATATCCGCCATATAATCTTTCACACGTTCTTCTGCAAACACGCCATAATATTCCAGATACTGCTGCACGGAAATCCCCGAAATATAGCCGGTAATCAGAATTCCCCTTTCCTCTCCTGCTGCAAAATCGTATATGTTTTCCAGATGCTCATTGCGAATGGCAATCAGCTTTTCATAAACAGGGATTACAGAAGCTGCTACATATTTCTTTACAAAAATTCTTCCGTTATCACGGTTTTTTGCAAGAAAGATATCCTGTTCCCCAAGCGGACAAATCGTTTCATACGTTTCATCCAGATACCCATATTTCATATCCTGATTCATATTTGACAGTTCCTCATAATTCTATATATAATGTCTGTTGTCATTATAGCAAAAAGGACAAACCATGTGATGAAAAAAACCGAAGAATTACTTAAAACGATCCAGTCGTGTAAAAATTATCAGGATTTTATTTCCGAAAGCAGACAGGAACTGATTTCCGTCCGGAAATTAGGGGAAGCCTTTCAGGAAATCCTGACACAGAAAAAACTGAAAAAAAGTGATGTTATCCGCAATTCCGGAATCGACCGTGGATATGCTTATGACATCCTTTCCGATAAAAAACAGCCTTCCCGCGACAAAGTGCTTTTGTTATGCCTGGGAGCCTCTTTCTCTTTTGAGGAAGTACAGACCCTTTTAAAGCAAACCGGCTATCCCATGCTTTACGCACGGATAGCCAGGGATAGTGCCATCATATTTGCATTCCGGCATCATATGTCGCCAATAGATACCAACGAACTGCTGTATGAACTCCAATTTGACCTTCTTTCATAATAAGCAGTTATGTTATATTTTAAACTGTTCTATTATTTTTTCAAGTTCGCTGACAATTTCCCGGTTGTTCTCTGAAATCCGCTGCGCCGCAATCCCTGCTGAACTTTTCGCCATCTTTTTAGATTCTACGTAATTTCCGGACACGTATTCCATCCTATTTCTGTGCAAACGCAAGCAGTTCTTTTCTTACATCTGCCAGATATTTTCGTCCTGCCACAATCCGCGTTCCATCCGCCATGTAAATCAGACTTCCAACTATAGAATCCACGTACACGATATTTATAATATATGATTTATGACAACGAACAAATTGCGGAGGCAATCGTTTCTCCATCTCCCCAAGGGAAACTCTCTCCGCATATGCCATATTTTTCATGGGAGACCTTATTTTATGTCTCATCTTTTATCACATAGCCTATTTCACTATCTTTTACTATATTCTAACACTATCAAAACCACTCCACAAAATAGTACTATTACAGAACCTATTAGAAATGGCCACAACCCATAATTATTTATAAATCCAATAAAATGATTTGTATCTTCATACATTACCCTGTCAAAGGTTGAAATTGCACTCAATACTATAATTTCCAAAAAACCAAATATTAAAAAAATTGTTCCAAGATATTTTTTCATTCTCATTTTTCTCCTAATTCATCTCATTATACAGCTTTATCTTTTTTCCGATTTATTAACAAATCCATTCCATATAAAAACTCGGCAGAAATTATCCCCATAAAAACAGCATTCCCTAATTTTGTATTGCCAAGGTTTAAAAATACCGCACAAACTACTCCACCTGCTAATATAACAACACCGATTTTACAATAGTTTCTCTTATAACCTTTCAAGTTTTCATCATGAATGACAGGTTCTGTAAAAATATTAATCAATAACAGGCCTCCAATATAATTCCGAAGCATTAAAAACATCACACACCAAATCAACATTGGGATCAACATTTTAAAATACCATGCACACACAAATATAACCATAAAGGGAATACTCATATTTATTTTCACCATTTTTCTAATATACTGCTTTCATTATATCATATATACATAAAATGCTGTTCTTGATTTAATTGTCGTTTGAAGCCAATATTTTGCAGTTCACACCAATTGCACCAATTCTATTGCTTTTTCTATACAAATATACTATTATAGAATTAAATATATTTTTAAGGAAATATTATGTTGTCAATTAACTATCTATCAGGATACCGAGTCATACACTATTAATGGCACTTTATCAGATACAATTTCTGATATCACGGATTTAATTTTGAGTTTTTCTGCTTAAACAAATGGTTCTATAAAGGATATACACCACAGAATTGGGAGAATGGAGATGATTGAAATGCACCGTATTCCACTTAAAATTGTGACAAGATTATCCGTTATATTTACGGTCATAGGTTTACTTCTTGTGATCATAGGTATTTGCACAGGAACTATGATAGGATTGATAATATTAGGAGCCGGGTTAGTGGAACTTGTTGGAACGATAATTTTTATTGCTGTGTTCAGAAGATGTCCTCATTGTGGTAGTTTTCTTAAAACAGGTTGTAATCGATATTGTCCACATTGTGGTAAATATGTGGACGAGAATGATTATATTTACTTCTAAGCAATGATCCTGTTTTTAAGTTGTACTTGAAAAGACTGCGCTGTGGTTTATGGTGTTGTCCGGGCAGATATGAATATCCGTACAAGACGCGATGTCAAGAAATTTTTAGAAGGACTCTCTACCGGAAGTTCCAGCCTTCTTAAGAATGTAACCGGTGGTTATCATTACCATACAATTGAAGCTGAATCCGAAGATATTTTAGATGATATTCAAAATGAACTCGCAGAAAAAGGTTTTCTGGCCAAACTGCAGGATTATGAACCTGTAGATTTCTGGGGCGAAGAAGAATCAAATACAAACGTTTAATGCAATCAAGGCGTCAGTCCGGTATTTCCGGAACTGACGCCTTTTAAGCATTGGAAATTGTCAATTCCACTGTTTTGTCTTACATATACTTCTTCACAATATTCTCCATTACTTTCCACTTATGTTCCATATCAGAGACAAGTTTAAACTGTGTCCTTGCCCGGTCCAAATTCTGCCCCGGTCTGTGAATTTTAAAATAAATGTCTCCCTGAATATAATCCATAAGAAACCTCATTCCACATTCATAGGTCATAAGCCTAGCGCCCATCGGAAGCAGCTTTATCTCTTCCTGTGAAAGTTTTCCACCACATCCCTCTATAAAGCCATTCGCACATGCTTCAAAAAGTTCTAAGTTGAACCACACTTTATCCAGATTTTGTTCATCCTCTAATGCTGTACTTGCTCCAATCCGCACCGCATCTCCAAAATCATTCATGGCTGCCCCAGGCATTACAGTGTCCAGGTCAATCACGCATATTCCTTTTTTGGTATCCTTATCCATGAGGACATTATTAATTTTTGTGTCGTTGTGTGTCACACGAAAGCTGATTTTTCCACTTCTCAACAAATCCTGAAAGCAGTCCACAATTTCTTCCCTGTCCAATACAAACTGAATTTCCTCCCGGACTAAATCCGCTCTACCGCACACATCCTCTTCCACTGCCTTTTTAAATCTCTCAAATCTTTCTCTAGTATCATGAAATCCCGGAATTGTCTCATGAAGTGTTTTCGCCGGATAATCCGCTAACATACTTTGAAATCTGCCAAATGCCAGACCGCCCTCATAAAGTATTTCAGGATTATCTATCAAATCATAGCTTACGGTATTTTCAATGAATACATAAGCTCTCCAATACTCACCTTCTGAGTCCACATAATAGGGTTTCCCGTCTTTTGCCGGAATGACATTTAATGTCTCCCGCTCTGGATTTCCACCGTTAGCTGAAATTTTTCTTTTTAAAAATTCAGTGACTCCAACGATATTTTCCATTAATTCAACCGGGTTTTTAAAAATACTCTTGTTCATCTGCTGTAAAATATAATGCCTTTTTACTCCTTGTTCATTTTCAAATGTAACACGGTAAGTATTATTAATATGTCCATTTCCCCATGGAATTTCTTCTTTATATACACCTTCAAAACAGAAATTTGCAGCCACTTCTAATTTTCCGCAGAGCTGTTTTGGATAAAAATTATTCTCTTCCAGCTTTTTCAATGCAGTCATAACCATTGGTTTGTCTTTCCTGTAGGTAACTCCATACCACTTTTCTGTTGTAAGAAGAACTTTTACTTCTGCCTTATTGTTATCTAACAGTCTGCTGACAACTGACGGAAGATAATATTCACATTTCAGTGGATTATGTTGCAGCCCCTCCTGCAGAAAATCACGAAATCCATACTCAACTTCTGACAAAAATCCCTTGCTAAATCCCCATAAATTCATGGAAACAATCGTATCTCCTGCCAATTCCGTATAACTTTTTCCATCATCTTCCGTATATGCGGCATTCTCTCCACGTTTTACAATCGTTGTATGTTCTATTACACTGACAAGTTTTCCAGCACCATCAATCTCACAGACACCTCTTGCCACACTTCCATTCTCCGTCAAAGTATTTTTCAACTGATATCCTACCATTGCATACTGATACTTTTCATTATCTTCATGCACACTCAGATAATCATAAATCTGCTTAAATGCTTCTCTTCCATAATAGTCGTCTGCATTAATCACTGCAAATGGTCCGTCAATCATATCTTTACAGCTTAAAATTGCATGCGCAGTTCCCCATGGCTTTACTCTTCCGGCCGGAACTTCAAATCCCTCCGGCAGATTTTCCAGCTCCTGAAATGCATATCTTACTTTCATAATCTTTTCTATACGATTCCCTATGACATTATGAAAATCTTCCGCATTCTCTCTTTTTATTACAAAAATAACCTCTTCAAATCCTGCAAGATAAGCATCATAAATAGAAAAATCAACAATAATATGTCCATATTCATCTACTGGATCAATCTGTTTCATTCCACCGTAACGGCTTCCCATTCCGGCTGCCATAATTACAAGTACAGGTTTCTTCATATTCTTTATACCTCCTGATTAAACAGCGTACCATTTAATCTCATTTGCCTCTATTTTCAACGCAAAACTGCTTCCATCGCCGCGATAGATAACCGTATTCTGTGGCTCGTAGGTATTATTTACAACACAGAATTTGCCATTTTTTACATATGCATGTACTTCCACATTGAAATTTGTACTAAACCACTGATGTAATAAACTTTCGCCATGTGTACTCCACAAAATGCTTCGATAAAGAATTCTGCTGTTCTCAAAGCTATATGGCAGTCCACTGATATAGACCGAACGGCCCTCGCCAAATTCATGCACAGCCATCTGAACTTCTTTGTCCCTCTGTACCAGAATTTCTGTTCCCTCATACGCAAACATATTCTTCTTGCCCTCTCCGAAGTCAACAGGCTTTGTTGTATCTGCAAGAATAAAGTGATTTTTGTGTTCTTCCCAGTTATACTTATCGTAGTTTAAGGTAAATCCGGTTTCTTTTTCCACACCAATTAAATCGGCAAGCTGCAGATAATGTCCCTGATACTGGTGTCCTGCCGGTTCCCCGACACCGATAAATCCACCGCCCCGGTAGACAAATTCACGAATGGCTGCGGAAATAACTGCATTCTCCCAGACTGCCCCGCCGGTGTGTGCCGTATCCCCGTCCCCGACATTGATAATGACATCAATATCCTTTAATATATCCTTATCCTTTAAAATATCATCAAAGGAAATAAATTTCACATCAAACGGTGCGCCGCTTAACGCCTCGATAATTCCCGCATAACTGTAATTCTGTTTCTGATATAAGGCATGGTGTACCATATGGCAGCCCCAGCTGCGGATTTTGCCCCAGCTGTTTAAAACAGCAACCTTCTTCACACAGTACGGTGTTGCTCCTTTTGCATTCTCATACAGTTCACGGAATTCATTGCACACGCTCTCCACATAGTCCAAAAACTCCGGGAAATCTAATGCAAGCTTTAAATATCCGCCATATCCGATACGGTCGATTGGTTTTCTTAAGATGGCACGGCGTGCTGTCACCCAGTTTTCCTTTGCTTCCTTGACAGGATCTCCGCCCTCATGGAAGGTGTCCGGGAAAAAGTATGGAAGGAATCTTCCTTCTGTATATTTTACACCTTCAATATCAGAGATCAGACGAAGTGTACTTCCGTTTCCAACGCTTCCTACCACTGCGTCAAGACCGATCGTTGCAAACTCTTCCATGAATGGTTCTGTTCCGATCCAGTGATCCCCCAAAAACATCATTGCCTCTTTGCCGCATTCATGTGTGATGTCAACCATCTCTTTTGCAAGCTTTGCAACTTCCCTGCGCTGGAATGCCTGAAAATCCTTATATTCTTTACCAGGTACACGGTACTGATTGTTATAATATCCCTGGTCAATGATATATTCCGGGCGGAATTTATAACCCATTTCTTTTTCAAACTGCTCTAAAATATAAGGGCTTACTGACGCGGAATAACCATACCAGTCCACATATTTTTCCCGCTTTAACTCATCAAACATCAATGTAAACTGATGGAAAAACGTCGTATAGCGGATGACATTGACATATGGATGCTCTGCACAGAACTTGCGCAGACGCTCCATGGAATATTTATGTGTTTTCGGCTGTCTTACGTCAAACGTAATCTGATGTTCGAAATCTTTCCAGTCATTTGTCACCGCATTGTACATATGTACCGGATCCCAGATAATATATGCCAGAAAGCTTACTGTATATTCATGAAACGGTTCTGCCTCATGAATACAGACGCACCCTGACTCCTCATTATATTCCCACTGTTTGGTCGATACCACCTGACCTGTGGAACGGTCAACAACCTCCCACCATCGTTTAATATCATCTCTTGTATTGACCTGCATTAACTCATCCGAAATCCCCTTCATCAGAGGAATTTGCAGTTCGCTTTCAACAGCCGTATAAAATCCACTCATAATATAACACTGCTGCACCTCATCCGGGTTTGCCTTCGCCCACTCATTATCTTTTCTCGTGGTGTAGTAAGTTGCATAAATCTTTGCCCCGGTCTTTGTCAGCTCTTCCGGGAATTCTGTTCCGTCACAATCGCGGATTGCATCTGCACCCCAGCGTTTCATTAACTCAATTGTCTCTGAAACCACATCCAGATTTGTAGGAATTGTGACACGGCCTGTATTTTTCTCACTCATTTTTCTTCCTCACTCTATTTCATCCATATAATTACTTTCTTTTCTTCTTTTCTGCAAAAGGGCAATTATAAATCCACAATGCCATTAATAAACAGATAATTCCAATAAGCATAATTCCTAAACCTGTCATTTTTCCTGTCATACCCCATCCAAAAACAGACAGGCTTATTCCGGCAATAAAAAGAGCTGCCATTAAAATTATTCTGCATTTTGTGTGCTTTTTCCAAAATTCCATTTTAATCTCCCTTCTCATCAACCCTTTAAACCACCAACAGTCATTCCCTGTGTCAGTTTATTCTGAACACATATATATAAAATTAATGTAGGAAGCATTACTATTACAAGTCCTGCATACATAATTCCATACTGTGCTGCTGACTGCTGTGCCTGCATCAGATTTAATAATCCTACCGGTAACGTTTTCGGTCCCTTTGCCGAACTCATTAGTGTCATGGAAATGATATATTCATTCCAAAAAGAAAGAAAATTAAACAAGATTACTGTAATAATAGATGGTTTTGCCATTGGGAAAATAATTTTCCACATCGTTGTACTATAACCTGCTCCATCAATATATGCCGCCTCTTCATAATCATGTGCCAATGTTGAAAAATACCCTGACAACAGATAAATTGTAAACGGAAGTGCTGTCGCAGCATATACGATTGCAAGTATGACCAGATTATTTAACAGAAAACTTTTCCCAATTACTGATTTCAGCCAATTGTCTCCATCTCGCAGCATCAGAAAAATTGGAACAACAATATAATTCACGTTAATAAAAAGACCACCCATAAAAGCCGCATTTAAAGATTTGCTTCCTTTAAATTTAAAACGTGACAAACAGTAAGCTGCCGGCAGTGCAACAATTAAAAGAATTACAAGTGCCAAAGCTGTAACCAATACGGAGTTTAACATGTAATCTCCCATTTTTGCTGTATTCCAGGCATCAATAAAGTTCTGAAAATAAAAACCCTTCGGCAAAGTCCACGGATTTCCATAAAACTCTTTATTTTGCTTAATGGATGCCATAAACACCCATGCCACCGGAATAATAATACTGACTGCAAGCATTATTAAAACTAAATAGATAAAAAATTTATACAACCGTTCCGCAGAATTCGGATTATTTTTCTCTCTCATATTTTCTCTCCTTAAAACTCCAGTGGTTCACGCTCTGTAACTTTATTTACAAGTGCAGACAATGCAAACGAGAAAATAAATATTACAACACCTATTGCCATACTGTATCCATATAATCCGGCATCCTTCTGTCCATACATATAGCTTAGTGACACTTCAGAAGCTCCGTTTGGGCCACCTGAAGTCATAGCTTTTACAAAAAGAAATGCCATATTAATAGTAGAAATAATAAAAAATGTTAATGTTGTACGAATATTAGTCCAGATCAACGGAATTGTAATCTGAAAAAACTGAACGAGCCTGCCTGCACCATCTAATCCGGCACTTTCATACAGGCTTTTCGGCACACTCGCCATAGATGCCATGTACATGACCATATAGTAACCAATCGCCTGCCAGATCATTGCAATAATAAGACTGACGATCACAAGCGATTCACCTTTCCACAAAATCGGGTTCTCCATTTTATGAAACAGTCCGATAATACTGTTTAGCATTCCGTTCTCCGGCTTATAAATTGCAGAAAAAATACCTGCAATTACTACAACCGATAAAATATTGGGAATATAAAAAATAATACGGAAAAAATTCTGTCCCCTGATTTTTTCTCTTGACAGAATGCCTGCAAAAACAAGTGCAAATGCAAAGGTAACTATTGTAACAACAACAATAAGTAAAATCATGTTTTGCATGGATCTTATAAAATTAGTATCCGATATTAATGTTTTAAAATTTTTCAGGCCAACAAATGTTTCATTCGGTGAATATGCACCTTTTTCAAATAACGACATCCGGAATACATTTAAGGTAGGCAATATCATAAACACAAAAAATAAAATTACTGCTGGTGCTATGCATACCGCCAAAAAACCGCTTCGTCCTCTGGCTTTTTTCATACTTTCACGTTCCTTTCAAACAAACCGTACTATTTAAAATTCGGCGGACAAAAATCCTGTCCGCCGACTCATTTTTACCACTATAGCATTAAGGAAAACTAAAAACTCTTATTTCAAATTTGCCCGCATCTGGTCACTTGCCGAAATAATTCCATCAATCCACTCCTGCTCTGTCATATCTCCTGATACCAAAGAGTTTACAGGGTCAAAGAATACAGTACGTACTTCAATACCCGGAATTGCTTCAAATGATGCAAAATTGCCCATGGCTGCCTTTGCTCCATTATCATAGATAGAATAAAACATGACATTATCACCTTCTAATTTATCTGCAATTCCTAATACCGGCTGAATAGCTCCTGCTTTTGCAAAAATTTCACATGCTTTATCACTGTATAAATATGAGATAAATAATTTTGCTGCATCCTGATGTTCTGCACCAGAAGGAATCCATGCCTGCTCAAACCATGTATAACTATAACTGTCTCCTCCCGCTTTTACCGCCGGAAGAGCTGTCATACCCCACTTAAATCCATCTGCACGAGGAGCATCTGCCATTTCACCGACAATCCAGGTTCCATTTGGCATGAAAATTGCCTTATTATCAAGTACTAACTGCTGGTTCTGTGTAAAATCCTGATCATTTGCCTGTGCCGGTGTAATAGGATTTGTGTACTCAGCTAACTTTGCAACAATATCAAAACATGTCTGTGCTTCTGGTGTTTCCCAGATACCTTCTTCATAATTTGTAGCCTTATCAAAGAATTCAGGTCCGCCTGCGGCATACATTAATGCATAGAAAAATGCATCAAAATATCCTGTTGTCGGATATGTAAATAAATAAATTCCCTCTTCTTTTGCTTTATCTCCAAGTTCCCACATTTCATCCCAGGTTGTTGGAACATCCCATCCTTTTTCTTCTAAAAGACCTGCATTATAAAACAGACCACATGGGGAATAAAACATTGGTGCAAGATATGTCTTTCCATCACCATAAGGATTCGTCAATGATGTATCTGTAAATCCTCCTGCAATCTTCTCTGAAACAAGTTTATCTTCTCCCGGAACTTTCATAGATAAGACATCTGTAATGTCAGTAATCATATTTCCCTTAATAAACTGTTCCGTTAACGCAGCTTCACGTCCCGTGGCCAGATGAATAACATCCGGGTATTCGCCTCCCTGCATGGATGGTCCTATTACATCCTCCAATTTTTTATCTGTTGTAAGTTCTACCTGAATTCCGGTTTCTTCTGTAAATGCATCTGTCACTTCCTGCCACATTTGCGAACCATAACCTGTCTCAATCGCAGCTACACTGATTGTTGTTCCAGCATAAGCTGCATATGGATCATCTGATGTTGTCTGTCCAGTTTCTTCTGTCTTGCTGTTATCTGACGCAGAATTCTCCGTTCCTGAATCTGTACCGCACCCTGCAAATAAAGATGCTACCATTACCATACTCATCATTGTACATAAAATTTTTTTCTTCATAGTAACCTCCCATTTTTGTTATTTTTTACTATAAGTTCTTATGTTTCCTTCCCTACATTTGTTATTATATAGTACGCCATCTCTTTTTCCTATCCATATATTGCTCTATATTTTATAATTCTTGCTTTATTTTAAAAATCTTGTTATTTTGTTTTTTTTATTGTATACTAAGTACAACATCGTTCCATTTTGACCAGGAAATCATTGCAATTATAACATGAAAGGACTGTATTTTCCATGAGCAACCGCAAATTTAATCTGGATAATGAGGTACAGCCGGAAATCCATTTCCGCCTGCTTTCCATATCAGCATCCAAATTTGAAAATGACTGGACTTCGTTTCCCCACAGCCATCATTTTACGGAAATCTTCTTTATTAAAGACGGCACCGGACGCATGCTGATTGAAAATGAATCTCTTCCGGTCTCCTCAAACAGCCTTGTCGTGATCGGTGCACAGGTAACACACACAGAGTTTTCCGATCCGGAAAATCCACTGGATTATTATGTGCTCGGAGTGGAAGGATTAAAACTGAATACTGACAAAGAACCGGAATACATTCATGTCCCGGCTTTTGCAAACTCGCCTTTTATCCGCCAGTGTTTTGAAAATATCCTGCGGGAAATGCATAACAAACAGGACCGCTACGCAGAGATCTGCCAGCATTATCTGGATATTTTAATTTTATATTTCTGCCGGAAAGACCATGTATCCTATGAAGTGGTGGATGCGCAGAACAGCAGCCGCGAATGCCACAAGGTAAAACGCTTTATCGAGCACAATTACCAGAGCATGATCTCTCTAGATTCGCTTGCCGAAAACTGCAGTCTCTCAAAATATTACCTTTCACACCGTTTTGCAGAGCTGTACGGGAAATCTCCCATCGCTTACCTGAACGAAGTTCGGCTGGCGTCTGCGCGTGACCTGCTGCTCACAACCAATCACAGCATCGAAGAGATTGCCGGATGTATCGGGTTTTCCTCTACCAGCTATTTTTCGCAGTCCTTCCAGAAAAAATTTCATGAATCGCCACAGCAGTTCCGCAAATCCCACCGTGTCAGGACATGACCATGTTTCATTTTTTACATAAAAAAATAATTTTCTAAAAATTTCCCCGAAAGAATATCATATCTTTCGGGGAAAGGAAATGGATTTTTATTCTTCCGTTTCTGGAATCCTGGTGGTACATATATCAGATTATTCAGGGAAACTATGCCTATCAGCCGGATTGGAAAGAGAATTTACAATGTTTTGGACTAACCATCGTGCATATTCTGATCACATGTATTATCTATGGCATTATGGGTATGTTTTGTTGTGCAACATCCTTTTATTTCCGCAACCGAAAAACGGTATATTTTGTAAGTATATTTTTCTGGCTGATTGAAATTTTAAAACCTGGCTCCCTGCTTCGCACCAACTCTATTGCTTTTTTATGCAAATATGCTATTGTAAAATTAAATATATATTCTGGAAAATATTATGTTGCCAATTAACTATTTACACGAAAGGAAAACCATGATTAAGAGTAAAAAAAATACTATAGGAATTGTGAAAGATACAATTTGTAAAATCGCCCTGAAAAAAGCAAATACAAACTGTCTTAGCCTTATGTATGAACCCCCAAAACCAAAGTGCACTTGGTATCAACCTCAAGATCAACATTATTTACATTCAAATAAGAAAGGTGGAAATTGATTATAAAAAAATATTAAGTATAATTTTAGTTATGGTATTCATGATTACTTTCAATAACAACGTATATGCTGCAGAATTAGATAATATGCAACATAACGACCAAGCATATGTGTTAAATTCATTTTCAGGAAATAACTTGGAAAGTATTTCTGTGAGATTTTAAAATCACAGAAAATCAAATTGAATTTGAACAGTTTGGAAGAAATTTTTTATTTCCTATACACAAATTAAATATGGATACAAGTGACGGGAAAAACATTCCAGATGCCAATTTTTATACAGGTATATCTTCTGCTATCTTAAAAACAAATATTTTATTTGCCTACAAATACAATTTTATTGTCCTGCCAGAAATTAATATCGTATTCCAGTTCAATATGCTTGGAGCGCCGCATTCTCCTTTAAGGAAACACAAACACTCTTAAAACAAACCGGATATCCCCACGGAATAAGAGGTTTGCGATGTTCACTATGCTTCCATTCCTTTAAATAATCCATTATTTTTCTATACATCACTGCACCTCCATGAAATGTTTACTTTTGGCATATCAATTATTCATGTAAAAATCAACGTATTTTTCATTTGTTTTTACACTAAATTGCATGAATTATTTCTAAAATTATACATTATTTAACACGATTCCCCGTATTACGATCAAATAATTAAAAAAGAAACCGGGCATCCACGTTGTAAACATGAACTCCCGGTTCCACTTTTTTAGTTAAAATTTAAATACTGCTACTCCGTAAGGCGGCAGCTTATATCCGATCGAATAATCCCGTCCATCACAAGGCTTCTTTTCTGCCTTGTAAGACAGCGGACGCTTCGTATCTTCTGTGTCGGTTCCACCAAACTGCGGATCTGCACTGTTTAATACCAGCTTATAGGTATGTCTGCCCGGCACACCTACCCGATAATCGTCACGCTCTACTGGTGTGAAACTGATCACAAAAAGCAGGTTATTCTTTCCATCCTTACTCTTTCGCACAAAGCTGAAAATACTGCGTTCATAGTCGTTGGCATTCATCCACTCAAATCCTGCCCAGGTCGTATCCTGCTCGTACAGGCATGGATTCTTACGGTACAAATGAAGCAATGCCTTTACCCAATCCTGCATATGTTTGTGTTTCGGATCATCCAGCAGGAACCAGTCCAGTTCGCGCTTCTCGCTCCACTCACGCTCCTGCGCGAATTCCTGTCCCATAAACAGAAGTTTTTTGCCGGAATGTCCCATCATGAATGCATAGCCAGCCATAAGGTTTTTAAACTTATCCCCTTCGAGTCCGGGCATCTTGTTGAGCATGGAACATTTCAGGTGTACGACCTCATCATGGGATAATACCAGAATGTACTTCTCACTCTCATTGTAACTCATGGCAAAGGTCATCTTGTTGTGATTGTCCTTTCGGAAATACGGGTCAAGCTTCATATAGTCAAGGAAATCATGCATCCAGCCCATGTTCCACTTGTAGCTGAAATTAAGTCCGTCATCCTCTACCGTACCCGTCACTTTCGGCCATGCCGTTGATTCCTCTGCAATCATCACAGAACCCGGATTTCTTCCGAGAATCAGCGTATTGATGTGCTTGAAAAACTCAATGGCTTCCAGATTTTTATTTCCACCATAAATATTCGGAACCCACTGTCCATCTTCCTTCCCGTAATCCAGATACAGCATGGATGCAACTGCATCCACACGAAGTCCGTCTACGTGATAATTCTCAATCCACATCAGCGCACTTCCGATCAGGAAGTTCTTGACCTCATTCTTTCCGTAATCAAAGATTTTGGTTCCCCAGTCCGGATGCTCTCCTTTGCGCGGGTCTGCGTATTCATAGGTTGCAGTACCATCAAACTCTGCCAATCCATGTGCATCTTTTGGGAAATGTGCCGGCACCCAGTCAAGGATCACGCCAATCTTGTTCTTATGGCATTCGTTGACCAGATGTGCAAAATCCTCCGGTGTTCCATAACGGGAAGTCGATGCATAATACCCCGTTACCTGATATCCCCAGGAACCATCGTATGGATACTCGGAAATTCCCATCAGCTCGATATGGGTATATCCCATGTCTTTCACATAAGGAATCAAGGTCTTTGCCAGATCCCGATAAGAATAAAATCCATCATCCTCACGCCCCGGATGCCGCATCCAGGAACCCGGATGTACCTCATAAATTGCCATCGGCTGCTCATATACTTCCTCTTTGGAAAGTTTTTTTCTGGCATTCATCCATTCCGTATCGGACCAGAGAAAATTGGAAATATCCGTGACAATGGAAGCGGTCTCCGGACGCAGCTGTGCATAGTTTGCATAAGGATCTGCTTTGTACAGCTTTCTTCCATCCTGCGCGATAATCAGGAACTTATACATGCAGCCCAGCTGGACACCCGGTACGAACAGTTCGTATACCCCCATCGTCTCCGGTGTCACACGCTTCATCTCGTGAGAGGTCTCATTCCATCCATTAAATTCCCCAATCACATATACACGATCTGCATGTGGTGCCCAGACATCAAAGCATACACCCTCTTCTCCTTCAATTGTCATTTTGTGAGCACCCATTTTGCGATAAATATCATAATGTGTTGCCTGTCCAAACAGGTAACAATCCATCTCTGTAAAATTACTCATAAATACCCTCCCTGTCTTCTCTTATCTATCTTACTCGAAATCCTTTTCCGTTAGTACAATTCTGTCATCATCCGTATAACGGCTGGCGGTCAGAATACTGATAGCTTTCTTTAACCCTCCATGTGCCTCCCGATGAATTGCTTCATCCACAATGTCTTTCACCTCTGTCAGGGTTGTAGCCTGATCCAGTCTCTGAATATTGCTGATCCGGTTATACAATGCCAGAACCGCCATATCATCAATTTTGTATCCAAGTTCCCTGGAATAAGAACGTGCAAACGTGACCAGCTCATCATTTGTAAAAATCGGAACTGAGATCTGTTCACTGAATTTTTTGGCAAATGTTTCATTCTGCGCAAATAATCTCTTGATGCCCTTGGATGTGTCTTCGAGTATAACGAAAAGACCACTCTCATCTGCGTCCAGCAATCCGGATAACTCCGACACGGTCTTTTTCTCCATATCTCCTGCCTGTTCAATAATCAGGCATCCTCCTGCCACCTTATCCAGCAGCCCGCCGACATTTTTCTGGTTCAATGCTTCCGCATGGATCTTTCCAATCTTTCCATCCAAAACCCCGGTCTCCTGCTGCAGGACTTTGATCATGCTGGTGGCAAGTGTTGTTTTTCCACTTCCCTGTCCGCCTTTAATTACGAGATTCCCCCTCGATGCAGTTTCCTTATTTTTCAGATGGGACGAAGCAACTGTCAACGCTTTGCAGAGCTGATCCTCCATGCCCTTCACCGGCATAAAATAAGAAAAAATCGCTTTCTGTTCATCGGTCAGTTCTACAAGCGGAAGATTCTGTTTTTCCTCTTTTCCCAGATCCACCGGTGTGTCTACCTGTGGAATATGTACTGTTTTTCCTTTCCAGGAAGAGCGATCTGTTTTTCTTCTTACAAAAGCAAACTCTTCTTCCCTCTCCTGTGCAAGTGTTGGTTTCTGTGGCAGATCCTCGATCGGAACCTCCTCAAAATCCTTTTTCTTTGTTGTATCTGATTCTGTCTTTGTTTCCATTTCTTCTACACCACGATTCTCATTTAAGTTTTTGTCATCTTCTGTCACATCGGATGTCTCTTCTGCCGGTTTCTGTGCGGCAGCTTCAGTCTTCTTTTTCTGCTGGGAACGTACCATTTCTTCTAAAGATACTCCCTCTGGCCAAAGTTCTTCGGCATCTGTATCCCTGGCAGGCTGTTCCTCTTTTTTGTTCTCTTCCTCTTCTTCCTTTCGTTCTTCCGGCTCATTCGTTGCCGGCGGTGTTTCCCTTTCCGGCGTCTGTGGCGGTGTTTCCGTCGTTTCCTCCACAATATCCGCCTTCTCTGCCAGTACCGCATCCAGTTTTGGCAATACTCCTGTCAGGCGGTCCATAATATCGCCTGCCTCCTGCAGTGCACGCGCTTTGGCGGATTCGAGTTTCCGCTTTCTGGCATCTTCCAGTGCAGCTTCCGCAGCCTTGCGCATTTTCTCCCACTCACTCAGCACTTCCTCAATTGTCATCTGGCCTGTGATCTGATGCTCAATCATGTTTTTCTCATTTGTCATCATGCTCATCTGACCATCGGAGTCTTCTCCCAACAATTCTTTGAAATTTGTCTTGAGTGAACCATCAATCTCCTCATCTGTCTCAATGTGCCGTGTATTCTGTTCCGGCTGTGCCTCAGGCTTTTCTTCCTCCATCTGCATTTTCAGATAAGGAACATCTTCCACCATACGGTTGATATTGTCCAGCGTATCCGTGACGGTTTCTTTTTCGGTTGCATCCATGATCTGCTGCATACCCTTTGCAATTTCCGCCTGAAGATTGACGGTATTAAACCGTTCTGTGTTTACTTCTACTTTTGGAATTGCGACCGGATCATGCACGGTCTCCCCGGCACGCGCCATCTCCTCCACATCAATGTGTGTCAAACCTGCTCTGTCATCTTTTGCCTGACAAAACGACCGATACTTTTCTTCCTGTGTTTTCGTCAATGGCTGATACAGCATTTTCAGTTCCAATGCACGCTCTACATATGGCCCGTCTCCAAACCAGAGAACCAGCTCATCACATGCATCAATACACTTCTCACTCATCCCTGCTTTGTGATACAGATAAGCAAGCTCATATGCCCACTCTTCCGTATATTCCTGCTCCTTGAGTTCTTCAAGAATCGGTATCAGTTCTTCATAAGAAGCCCCCTGTTCCTTCTGTATATCATAGCGAAGTACATATTTAAGGGTGTCATGAGGCGCAATCTCCACAAACTCATCATAATAATCCTGTGCCGCCTGAAAATCTTTCATCTTGACCGCCACTTCCGCAAGACGGTAAATAATCATTCTTCCGATCGGCGAGCGGTCATATGCCATCAGCAAAACTTCCCGGCTCTCCTCATAACGCTGTACTTTTTCGTACACTTCCCCAGCTTTTACCAGACCATTTACATTTTTAACCTTATTCCAATTGATAGTATCTGCAATATCTGCTGCCTCATCGTATTTCTCTTCCGCATAGCGGGATTTCATCTGATCAAGCTTCAGATTATATTCGTATTTGTCCAATTGTTATCTCCTTAAAATATCCCCAAACAGGTCTATCTGTCTATTTTCAAGTATACCATAGGCGGCAATTAGTGTCAAAAAATAATCCGAAAAAAAGAGCTGCACACAAACGCGTACAGCCCTTGAAATTACTGGTTTTTCTTTGTTTCGTCTTTCTTTCCGGAATCTTTTAAAGTTCTCTTTTTCTTTTGTTTTTCCCCGTAATATATGATCGCACCGGTTGCCTCATCTACACCGGCTGCCTCCACATATGCCTCCGTTACGGTTGTAAGGTTTTTCTTCCGTATGCTGTGGTTTACCAGTCTGCGGATAATATAGTAAATCATCGCAAACACCGGAACCCCAAGCAGCATTCCCAGAAATCCAAACAGTCCGCCTCCGATCAGAATCGAAAACATTACCCAGAACGCGGATAATCCGGTGGAATCACCTAAAATCTTCGGTCCGATAATATTTCCATCCACCTGCTGCAGAACGATAATAAATATCAGCAGATACAACGCATGCAGCGGACTCTGGATCACAACCAGAAGAAGTGACGGAATCGCACCGATAAACGGTCCAAACACCGGAATGACATTGGTTACTCCAATGATAACCGCAACCAGTATCGTATCCGGAATATGCAGGATCAGACATCCAAAATAACAGATTACTCCGATGATGGCAGAATCTATAATCTTTCCAATGATGAAACCACCAAATACTTCATCTGCCTTGTGGAAAACTTCGATAATAATATTTCCCTGTTTTGGCTTAAAGATCGCATACACAATCTTTTTGCCCTGTCCCACCAGGCTTTCTTTAATGGATAAGACATAAACAACAACAATAATTCCAATGATGAAGTTTAATATGGATTTGACCATCGTGATTACGCCGGAAGTAATCTGCAGCAGATATTGCTGCATCTGTGGAAGCAGATCGTTCGTTGCCCAGTTTTCCACATAATCCGTCAGCTTTGTCAGCATATCACTGATGGTATCTGTCACTCCATAGGCTCCGAGTTTTCCGCTTTTCACCATACGGATCAGACTTTCTACATTGCCGGGCAGTGCTTCCACCAGCCCGGTAACACTTGATACCACCGAAGGAACAATTGCGGCGATCAAAAGCACCAGGATCACCAGAAGGAACAGGATTGCCCCGGCAATGGACAATCCACGTGCCACTTTAGCCGCTGATTTTTCTGATTTCATTTTCTTTTTCAGAAACGGCAGCCAGTGCCGCTCCTGAAATTTCATAACCGGGTTAAGCAGATAAGCAAGTCCCAGTCCGATAATAATCGGCTGCAATGCACCTGTAATCAGATGCCAGGTATCTGCAACCCCCTTGTACCGGAGCACCAGGAAGAAAAATACGGTACAACAGGCAAAGGTGAGAAATACCATCAATCCGATTTTAATCAGAAGGACCGTCTGACGCATGCCATCCTCACTCTGTTTGATCTGTTCCATCTGTTTTTGTTTTTCCACGTCTGTCATACAAGATCTCCTATCCGCGGTAATAATTGATCAGGCAGCCTTTGAGAATAATATCTTTCTCATCCGGTGTCAGTTCTCCCATACGCAGGGTAAATGGCTTTAAAGCACCATCCTTTACCACATATGCCTCAAATTCTGTTTTTCCGTCTGCGATCGCCTCACGGATCTTTGGAACAAACAGGTAATCCAGATTGTGGAACGGAAGCTCTCCCTGATCAATAACAAACGGGATCATACCCCAGTTAATCAGGTTGGAACGGTATCTCTTGGTCGCATATTCATTTGCAATGTTTGCCCATCCGCCAAGTACCTTCTGGCAGGAAGCCGCCTGCTCACGCGCAGAACCGTCTCCCGGTTTTACTGCAAAAATCGTACTTCCAAAACCAACGTTTGAGCGGTTGACATCGGAGAACGTTGCACGGATGGTATCCATAACCGGATGAATCTCCGGAAGTGCATCCCCCGGACAGGTATCTGCTTCGACAGCCTTCTGTGCCTTCTGTACTTCCTTGGCACGTCCAACATATTCCGGATCCTTTCTGGAAAGTGCAAACTCTGCCAGTCCCAGTGGGTTGGAACGGAAAGAGGATGTCTCACCAGAAGGAATCAGCTCGTCCGTTGTGGTCACCGGATCGTGAATCTCGGAAACAACTTTCAGCACAAGATTCTCCGGAAGCGGGCTCATAGCCGGCCAGTCCTTAATATTTGGTCCAAACTGGATCTCTACGTCCGGATCTGCCACACCCTTGCTGTCAAATACACGGTTTTCATAAATGGTCTTATCAAAGAAGTATTTCGGCTTGCTGTAGTTTACATCAATATCGGTAGCTGCGGTAAGGAATCCCTTATTTGCAGCGGTTGCAGCGATAGAACGCGCATCCATCAGTGCTACGGAAGCAACCTGTCCGTTCTGTACCTTAGATCCCTCACGATTCGGGAAGTTACGTGTAGAATGACGGATAGAAAATGCATTGTTCGCAGGCGTATCTCCGGCACCAAAGCATGGTCCGCAGAATGCAGTCTTGACAATAGCACCTGTCTCTAACAGATTGGCAACGGCACCGTTCTTAACCAGTTCCATATAAATCGGAGTAGACGCCGGGTATACACTCAACGTAAACTCGTCCGCTCCAATGGAAGAACCCTTTAAGATATCTGCTGCGTCGCAGATATTTTCAAATCCACCACCGGCACATCCGGCAATGATACCCTGATCTACATACAGTCTTCCGTTCTTTACTTTGCTCTTTAAGTCAAGATCTACTTTTCCATCAAAACTTACCTGTGCACGCTTCTCGCAGTCATCAAGAATATCCATCAGGTTTGCATTTAATTCCTCGATCGTGTATGTATTGCTTGGATGGAACGGCATCGCGATCATTGGCTTAATCTCGCTTAAATCAAGTTCGATAAAACTGTCATAGTATGCAGTTTCTCCCGGATTCAGTTCCTCGAAATCTCCGGTTCTTCCGTGAATCTCATAGAATTCCTTCACCTGGTCATCGGTTCTCCAGATGGAAGACAGACAGGTTGTTTCTGTTGTCATAACATCGACACCGATACGGTAATCAACACTCAGATTGGACACGCCCGGTCCGACAAACTCCATCACTTTATTCTTTACAAATCCGTTGGCAAATACTTCACCGATAATGGCAAGTGCGATATCCTGCGGACCGACACCTTTCTGCGGGGTACCTGTCAGGTAAATGCCGACAACTCCCGGCATATCAATATCGTAAGTCTTATTCAAAAGCTGCTTTACAAGCTCCGGACCACCTTCTCCAATTGCCATGGTTCCCAGTGCTCCGTAACGGGTATGGGAGTCTGATCCAAGGATCATCTTTCCGCCGCCTGCAAGCATTTCTCTTGCGAACTGGTGAATAACTGCCTGATGAGGAGGAACATAGATTCCACCGTATTTCTTTGCACATGTCAGTCCAAACATATGGTCATCTTCGTTGATGGTTCCACCGACTGCACACAGACTGTTGTGACAGTTGGTGAGTACATAAGGAATCGGGAACTTCTCAAGACCTGATGCTCTGGCGGTCTGAATGATGCCGACAAATGTAATATCATGGGAAGTCAGCTTATCAAATTTGATCTGCAGTTTTTCCATGTTGCCGGATGTATTGTGGTTCTTTAAAATTCCGTATGCAATGGTTTGTTTCTTTGCATCTTCCGGTGTAACAGTCTTTCCTGTCTTTGCCTGGACAGCAGATGCCGCTTCCGGTGAATTAATGACAACATCCCTGCCGTTGACCAGGTATGCGCCGTTCTCATATAACTTCATAGTTTCCTCCTTGTTTTCGAAATCATGGTTAATGGTAATTATATAATAAAATGTATTTTTATGCAACGACTGCAAACGTAATGGATGCCGCAAACAGATCGCCATCTACCAGGATTGCAAACTCACCGCCCATCAGCTGTGTAAGATTCTTTGCAATGGACAGTCCAAGACCGCTTCCCTCTGTCGTGCGGGATTCCTCTCCCCTCACAAAACGCTCCGTCAGGTCTTTCCTCGCCGCTCCCTGTTCCGGCAGCGGATTTTTCGAAATATTTTTGATACGGAAAACCGCATTGTTCTCCTCTACTTCCAGATCTACATAAACCCGGGTATTTTCGAGTGCATATTTTGCCGCATTGGTATACAGATTTTCAATTGCACGGTAGAGCTGCCGTCCGTCTGCCCGGATCATCACCGAATTGTGCGGCAGTTTCGTCACAATGGTCAGCCCCCGTGCCTCAAAACGTTCATTGAACTCACCACCCGTCTGGTACAGCAGTTCTACCAGATCGATGGTCTGCATATCCAGCTGGATATTTCCGGAACTGATCTTTGATGCTTCGACCAGATCCTCCGTCAGCTGTTTCAGCCGCTGGGATTTTTCATCCAGAACCCGGATATAATTACGTGCATTTTCGTTTTCCAGGTTTTCACGTTTGAGCAGATCCACATAATTGACAATGGAAGTAAGCGGTGTTTTGATATCATGGGAAACATTCGTGATCAGGTCTGCCTTCATCCGTTCATTCCGGATCCGCTCCTGAATGGCTTCGCTCAGCCCTGCACGGATATTATTCACAGAAGCTGCAATGCCTCTTTCCTGTCCGTGAAACTGTTCCACATCCAGTGTCGTATCCAGTGCCCCTGCCGCAATTTTTTCAATTGCATGCTGGATCTCATATCTTTCGCGCGCCTTACGCGTACACAGTCTGGGATTCTGTCCGGAGATAAACACCCGTCTCAGGAAGCTTCCTGCCTGATAGATCAGACTGTATGTCAGAAGGGTATTGTTTTTGACCCGCCGGACAATGCTCAAATAAAACAGCAGGAATACACCATCGACCAGATACCCGACTGTTCCGACCGCTACCATCAGTCCGGACAGTTCAAACTGGATGTCATGGAGATTTCTCCCCAAAAAGAGCACAAGATAAATGAATGCCACAAAAAGTGCCATCTGGATATCCGTATAAATTTTATCAATCCAGGTCAGGTAAATGGTTGCATCCTCCTCTGACCGGCGCCCTGCAACACCTGTCAGATAGGCAAGGAATACAAAGCTTCCGACCATGCCGATCACCATAAACAGGCTGAGAATACCCAGCCCTCCGATATGTCTGCGCAGATTGTATCCGATCCCATAGATTCCGCAAAGCATCATAATCAGAAACATCTGATGCATGACAATGGCTGCGCCCTTTTTTCCGCTGGAGAATTCTTTCATAGACAGCTACGCCCCCGCTTCGATTTTATAGCCGACACCCCAGACCACTTTCAGATACCGCGGTTCTTTCGGATTGATTTCGATTTTTTCCCGGATATGCCGGATGTGGACAGCAACTGTATTGTCAGCGCCAATTGCTTCTTCATTCCAGATTTCCTCATAAATCTGACTGATGGAAAATACTTTTCCTTTATTTTTCATGAGAAGCAGAAGAATGTTGTATTCGATCGGAGTCAGTTTGACCTCTTCCCCATCTACCGTAACTTTTTTTAATTCATCGTTAATAACCAGACCGCCGGCTTCATAAACGGCATCACCGGAAGGAGTGCTCGAAAGTGTGGTATAACGCCGCAGCTGTGACTTCACACGGGCAACCAGTTCCAGCGGATTAAACGGCTTGGTCACATAATCGTCCGCCCCCACGTTCAGCCCCAGAATCTTATCCGCATCTTCTGTCTTGGCAGACAGGATGATAATGGGAATGCTGCTTGTTTTACGTGCCTGGAATGTCGCACGGATTCCATCCAGTTTCGGCATCATCACGTCGATCACCATCAGATCAATTTTCTTTGTGCGAAGCATATCCAGAGCCTGTTCCCCATCATATGCTTTTACTACCTGGTATCCTTCCTGAATCAGGTAAATCTCAATTGCGTCTACAATTTCCTTGTCATCATCACACACCAGAATCGTCATGCGGATGTCCTCCTATCAGGTTCTTGATCTTGTTCTGAAAGCCGGCGGATTTTTCTTTTTCTTCTGCTGCTTCCTGTTCTTCCTGTTCATCTTTCCACTTAAAATAATCAGCATCCAGATTCACACGCAGTTGTTCTTCCAGCTGCTTTAACTCTTCATCGTCATCTTCTACCGTAACCGGTGCCGGAATCTCCGGCTTCGGCGACAGCTTCTTTGGTTTTTCCACCGGCTTTTCCACTGGCTTTTCTACTGGTTCTTCCGCAAGGTCTTCTACCGGTTCTTCCGGTACGGAAAGTCCCAGCTTATCCAGATATTCCTGGTTAATCTTAATATCGGTCTGCCGGTTTGCGTAAATTGCTTTTTCTTCCCGCTTCTCCTGCTCGTACTCCGGTCTTCCTTCCATCTTTTCCTTCTCAATCTCGCGGTTCCGTTCCTCGATGATCTTTAAGTACTTTTCGGTATCAACCAGATCCTGCAGCTGTCCTTTGAGTTCGGATTTGTTGGTTCTTAATTCCTGTTCTTCTTTTTCCATCTGTTCTTTAATTTCCTGATAGATAGCACCGACCTTTTTGTCCGCCTCCTGCATAATATCCTGCATACGGTTTAACGTTTCATCCATATACATGACAGATGCCGCATAAATGTCCTCTGCCTTACGGCTTGCATCCCAGATGATCTGATCTCCCTTTTTATGGAAATCGCGCTCTGCCTTGTCACGGCTTCGAATGGTCAGCTCGTATTCATCCATAATCTGATAAATACAGGTATTTAATTCTGCCAGCAGATCAATCACCTGCTGCTTATCTATGATAACTTTACTCGGCTCTTTCGGATACGGCTCACTCTTCGACAGCAAAACGTGAAGACTGCGCAGTACCTTTTCCGTATTGTCCTGTGCTCCCATGTGTCCTGATTCCTTCCATAATAGATAATTCCGTACTTTCTATTATAATCAATCCCCCTATAATACGCAATATTTTAGATTCTTAGGTTTTTCTAAAATTTTAGTACACAAAACTTTATTTTTTGCAGACACAAGGTTATAATATTTTTTTGAAAATGAACCTGTTTAATAAAGGATATATACTATGAATATCGTCAAAACTTACGGAAATTATATTAAAAAATATGCCGGCACCCACCCGGCAGTTTCCCGCAAAATGATTGACATCGGATTACATCTCGAACAGTTCCGGACGGAACATTTTGCAGAAAAAACAATGCCGAAAGCATATCAGAAGCTGAATACGCTCGGCGTAAAAAATACGCTTCATGCGCTGGAATACCCGGAATCCACGGTCTGGTGCAATCTGTTTGCACCCGTGGAAATTTTCCAGTGCTTCGGACTCAGTGCGCTTTCCATGGAATGTCTTTCCTCGTTTCTCTCAGGATTTACGTGTGAAGACTATTTTATCGACCGCGCAGAAAGCCGTGGAATTGCCTCCACGCTCTGTTCCTATCACAAAGATTTTATCGGTGCCGTAGACTCCGGAATTATTTCACCTGCCAGACTCGGTGTGACAACTTCCATGATTTGTGACGGCAATATTAACACATTCCGCTATGTCAGCCGGCACACGGATCTTGACACTTATGTGATCGATGTACCGGACAGCTGTTCTCCGGAAGCCGTGGAATATGTGACCATGCAGCTGAAAGAACTGATTCAGAAACTGGAAGCACTGACCGGAAAACGTCTGTCCATGGATGACCTGTCGGAAACACTTGCCCGCGAAAACCAGTCGAAAGCTTATTACAAAGAGTTTTTAAAACTGCAGGCAGAGCGCTATTATCCATCGACACTGACTCTGCAGATGTACATGCTTTTTGCCACCCACTTAAACATCGGAACACCGGAAACCCTTGACCTGTTCCGCAGTTTTGCCGAGGATATCAAACAATATCCGAAATATGACGGCACCCGGATTGTGTGGGTACATCTGCTTCCTTTTTATCAGGAAACACTCAAACACTATTTTAACCTGAACAGAGATTACCAGATCCAGTGTACCGAAATGAACCTGGATTACATGGACGAACTGGATACCACCCACCCACTGGAAGCACTTACCACTAAAATGCTAAACAATCTCTATAACGGTCCATACGAAAAAAAAGCAAATATGGTCGTAAAACTGGCAAAAGAAATGCATGCCGATGGCGTCATTAACTTTTGCCACTGGGGCTGTAAGCAATCTGCCGGCGGAGTATTCCAGCTTCGCGAAACACTCAAGGCCGCGGATATTCCACTGCTCGTTCTGGATGGCGATGCCATGGACCGCCGGAACAGCCATGACGGACAGATCAAAACCCGTCTGGAAGCTTTTCTGGAAATTCTGGATAAAGAGAGGAATTCATCATGTTAGGTTATGTATGTAAATATACCCCCATGGAATTATTTGAAGCCATGGACACGGAAATCACACGTCTGGAACCATCCGTTACGGATTTTAACCATGCGGATACCCTGATGCACGCCAACATCTGTTCCTATACCAAGGCCGTGCTGGAAGATGTGATGGAACATGACTATGAGGGTGTCATTCTGACTACCTGCTGCGACAGCATCCGGCGTCTGTATGACACATTAAAAAGCCAGTTCCCGGATAAATTTTTCTTTTTGCTGGATATTCCCCGCAAATTTAATGATTTTGCAGTGACGCTCTATGAGCGCCAATTAAAACAAATGCTCACCGAGTACGAGGCTTTCTCCGGAAAAACACTGGATCTGAAACGTTTTGTTTCCATGATGCAGAACAAAGCAGCTCTGAAAAAACAGGAAAACACCCGCATGTCTGCCAGTGCAGCGTCCGAAAAAGGAAACGGACAGAAACTCAATATCGGAATCATGGGTGCCCGATGCAACAATGAAATCCGTCAGCTGCTTGTCGACCGCGGTGCCAATCTGCTGTTTGATTTAACATGCACCGGACTTGCACGTGATTTTTCCATTACAGAGGATCAGGTCCTGCATTCCTATGCTGCCGCGCTGCTAAACCAGATTCCATGCATGCGCATGTTAAAAGCAGCGAACCGTGAACATTTTCTTGACGGTTTTACCGACCGCCTGGATGGAATTATATATCATACCGTCAAATTCTGTGACTCTTATTCTTACGAGTATGCGGATTTCCGCCAGCGGCTGGATCTGCCGATTCTGCTGGTAGAAACCGATTCCACCAGACAATGTGCCGGACAGGTCCGGACCCGTGTGGAAGCCTTTATGGAAGAATTGAAAGTGAAAAAAGGATTGTCCCTGACCGGGGAAAAACAAATGATAAAAAGAAAGGGTGATACTGTGTATACATTAGGAATTGACAGCGGCTCTACCTCTACAAACGCCGTAATCTTAGACGAAAACAGACAGATCAAAGCATTTTCAGTTGTCCGCACTGGAGCCAAATCTTCCCAGAGTGCAGATGCCGCACTGGCAGACGTTCTGAAAAAGGCCGGACTTGACCGGGAAGATATTTCCCTGATTGTATCCACGGGTTATGGTCGTGTCAGCATTCCATTTGCGGACAAAAATGTAACCGAAATCAGCTGCCACGGAAAAGGTGCGCATCTTCTCTTCCCAGACGTTCACACGATCCTCGATATCGGCGGTCAGGATAGCAAAGCTATCCGGCTGAATGACAATGGAGAAGTTGCCGATTTTGTCATGAATGATAAATGTGCCGCCGGAACCGGCCGCTTTCTGGAAATGATGGCGCGCTCCCTGGAAATCAGTATCGACGAACTTGGCCCGGTATCCCTGCAGTCCAAAGAAAATATTGAAATCAGCAGCATGTGCAGTGTTTTTGCTGAATCGGAAGTTATCTCCCTGATCGCACAGAACAAAGAGATTGCTGATATTGCACATGGAATTCACAAAGCAATTGCCGGGAAAGCAATGTCCCTCCTGAAACGTGTCGGTCTGAATCCGGGATATATGATGACGGGCGGTGTTGCCAAGAATCCGGGTGTCGTCGCCGTGCTGGAGGAGCAGCTTGGAGAAAAACTACATATCTATGAGGAACCAGAGATTGTCGGTGCACTGGGTGCGGCATTGTATGGGCTTGAGGAGATCCTATAAACCAGAAAATAATTTTACAACAACAATCGTGATACGATTTATTTTCCAATCGTATCGCAATTGTTGTTTTTCTGTTACTGTTATAAATCATTTGACTTCTGTCCGAAAATACGATATTCTGTTTTTACTGGGTTTATAAAATTATATACCACAATTACTTATGCGATACATCGCCATTGTACCGCAATCACCACTCACGGAGAGCATTTCGCTCATAAATTTCCATTAGAACCACAATTTCATAGAACTGGTCATAACAGCTCTGTTTTTTATACTTTCTATATTGTAAAAGCAGATGCTTATGATATATACTAAAGGAAAGGTAGGACACTACATGGGGAACACTGACATTTTGACAACTTCGTTGCCAGATGCCGACACAGAAAACACAACAGAACACAGCACGATTTTCGACGATGTATTCCGAACCATTGCGCAAAAAATGCCGCAACTTCTCATTCCGCTGATCAACGAAGTTTTCCATACTTCTTACAGCGAAGAGGAACAGTTTGAACAATTGCGAAACGAACATTACGAAAAGTACGGAACCGTGATCACGGACTCCATTATCCGGATTGGTGGACATATATACCATCTGGAATGCCAGTCCTCTAAGGACAGGACAATGGTTATCCGGATGTTCGAATACGACATTTCGATTGCACTTGAACATGCTTCTTTGGGGGAACATGCAATTTGGGAGATTGCGTTTCCTCAATCGTGTGTGCTTTACATCCGCAATCACCGTTCGCTTCCGGATTATCACGAGGCAATCGTAACGTTTGCAGATGGTCAGAAAGTACGTTACCGCGTTCCGGTTTTGCAGGCGAAAAGATACACAGTGGATCGGATTTTTGAAAAACGGCTGCTGATTCTGCTTCCGTATCATATCTTACGGTATGAACATTTTTTGAAGCACAATGGAACGAATTCGAAAAAAGTGAAGCATCTGCTGGACGATTTCCGGGAGATCAACCGAAGGTTAGAGGACGCGTCCGAAAAAGAACAAAAGTCACATCTTTATATGGATATGATTGTTTTAATTGAGAAAATCGCAGATTATATTATCCCAGAGGATAATGCTATCAGGAAAGGATTGGGTGAGATTATGGGTGGTAAAATTTTGAAGTTACGATCCGAGGAATTACTGGAACAGGGCGAAGCCAGAGGAGAGGCCAGAGGCAGAATCGATGCAATTCAAAATATGATTGATCTTGGTTTAACCAAAGAACAAATTTTAAAAAAATATTCTCCAGAAGAATATGAAAAAGCATTAAATTCTATGCCAGTGAAAGCATAAACACACCAAAAGGGGCTGTAAAAAAACTCCCCTGACAGAAAAATCGCCCAGACCGTGAGGTC